>JGI24136J36422_10000636_pt1 | contig 13243 bp, 6 predicted proteins | sample BarGraNGADG00212_2_FD_36422 | JGI IMG/M metagenome (IMG submission 36422)
TTATTAAAAAATAGTATGATACAAAATAGCAAAGAAAACATTGATATTCAGTTATTAATGAGATATCTGGAAGGGACTGGTTCCTACGAAGATACATGCAAAGCTAAGGAATGGTTTAATGATGCTGAGTCGGAGGATGAATTGTATAAAAAATGCCTTCAGTTTTGGGATGGGATATCTTTGGAACCAAATATTATTGGATATAGTGAAACTCATATCCTTGATAATATTCATCATAAAATCAAGATTGAAGAAGCAGTATTCTTAAACAAAACCAATATATTTAGATCNATAACCAGGTATGCAGCAATATTTATCCTTGCTTTTTCTTTTAGCGGGATTTTGTTTTATTATGTAGGTAAAAATCGTGTTACTAATCCCAAACAAAGCTTTAGTGAGTTAATTGTCCCTTTGGGATCCCGCGCCCAATTCTCTTTGCCAGATGGAACAACAGTTACACTAAATGCTGGTAGCACATTAAAGTATGATAACCGGTTTGGAATGATAGACCGAGTAGTTCAGCTTGAAGGGGAGGGATTCTTTAAAGTTGCAAAGGATAAGGAAAGACCATTTACTGTTGAAACTTCGCATTTAAATATCAGGGCATTAGGAACAACTTTTAATATAAAAGCCTATCCAGATGAAAAAACAATTGAAACCACGCTGGTAGAAGGTTCTGTAAAAATAGAAGAGATAACTGACAAAAACAGGGCTGAAGCAGAAGTAATAGTTCTTAAACCAAACCAGAAACTTACTTTTTTCAAGGAAAATTCAACGATGGTCGATGAAACAGCAATTACAAAGGGGAAAACCGAAAAAAGCATACAGCCTGTGAAGGTGCAAAAATCAATAGCAATTCCCGTATTAGTTACAGAGAATGTTAATATAGAGCCGGTCATATCATGGAAAGAAAACCGATGGATTTTTGAGAAGCAGAGTCTGTCGCAGATAGCAGTTGAGCTGGAGCGTAAATTCGATGTTCAAATAAAATTTGAGTCTGAACGGTTAAAAACTTTCCGGTTCACAGGAATCATAATTGCTGAGCCCATTGAACAGGTACTTGAGGTTATGAGCATTACAGCCCCGATTAATTTCAAACTAAAAGGAAGGGTCGTTACCTTATCTGAAAACAAAAACTTTGAAGCACTTAACAAAAATCTTTATTTCCAACAATAAAGAAGATAGTTTGATTAATAACCTAATTGCCTATGAATAGATAAAAACTAACCCTGAAGCAAAAGCGCAGGATGCTGAAACACCCTGCGCCAAGTTCTTACAAATTTTTCCAATGTAACTTTCTTAGGAGAACATTGGTTTGTTAAACTTTTAAAACATTACAAAACTATGAAAAAAAAACTTCTAAACCTTATTTCTCTTCCGAAATCAGGAATAAAAAAAATTCTGTTAACCATGAAACTAGCTCTGATCATCGTTTTTTTAAGCGTTCTGCAAGTTAGTGCAAATGTATACTCCCAAATTAATGTCAATCTGGATGTTCAGCATAAATCTGTTCGCGAAGTACTGAAAATAATCGAGCAACAGAGTCAGGTCCGGTTTTTTTATAGCGACGACTTGAAGTCCATGGATGAACTGATTGATCTGAAAGCAGATAACAAAGAAATTATAAGCGTGTTAGATGATGTTTTTTCAAAATCTCAACTGACTTATAAAGCTTATGATAATAATCTTATTGTAATAGCTCCCAGGGAATTTTTACAGCAGAATAAGATAACCGGTACTGTTACAGAAAAGAATGGTACACCTCTTCCTGGTGTAAACGTTGTTGTTACCGGAACAACTCAGGGAACAGTAACCGATCTTGATGGTAAATACAGTATAGAGGTTCCTCGGGGATCAAAAAGTCTGACATTCTCATTTACCGGGATGGAGTCCCAGGAAATCAGTATCGGGGCATTAACTCAAATCAACGTGACTATGGGTACTTCGACAATTGGCCTGGAAGAAGTAGTTGTTATCGGTTATGGACTTGCCAAAAAGAGTGATCTGACAGGTTCTGTTTCTATTATATCTTCAAAAGATTATGAAAAGCAGGCTGTTATAGATATAACTTCCGCTTTGCAGGGTAGAACAACTGGTGTTACAATAACTAACAATTCCGGAGCTCCTGGAGGTTTTTCCAAAATCAGGATACGTGGTTCAAATTCATTTGCCGGAGGAAATGACCCGCTCTATGTTATTGATGGTATGCAATTGGGTAGTATAGGGCTGGGCGATATCAGCATAAATGATATAGAGTCGATGGAAATACTCAAGGATGCTTCTTCAACTGCTATTTATGGATCGCGTGGGGCAAACGGTGTAATTATGATCACTACCAAAAAAGGTAGTTCTGATAAAACAAAAATTGACTTTACTGCGAACTTAGGAATGAGTCAAATTGATCATAAATACAATTTGCTTGATCCTGTTTCTTATGCAGAAGCTTGTAATTTAGTAACTCCCAACACTTATTCAAGTGATTATATAGCATCTTTACGTGCAGGCGGTGGTACCGATTGGCAAAATGAAATTTTCAGAACTGCAAAATCCCAGGACTATCAGGTTTCTGTAAGTGGAGGGACCCAGAAATCTAAATATTATTTCTCGGGTCGCTATTTAGATCAAACAGGTGTTGTCATTAACTCCAATTTTAAAAAATATTCATTTAGCACAAATATTGAAACTGAATTATCTAAAAAAATTACAGTTGGAGGAAAAGTAATGTTAAGCCGGAGCGAAGGTTTTAACAACGGAAACCAGGGAGGCTTAAATCAACCTGTACAGCAAGCTATTCTATGGGGCCCTGCCGAACCTGTCTTTGATACTGATGGAACATATCATCTTTATGATGAGCACGGAGCCCTTGGCAAAAATCCCGTTGCCGTTTTAAAACATGCATATCAAAAGGGTATTTCTAATACTGTATTAGTTAATACAAAATTGAGTTATAAAATATTCGATTTTCTTACACTTGATGTTTTGGGAGGTGTGGATGCCAATCTGGCAGGAACGGATGTAGTTACATCGAAATACTCTCCATACGGAGGGGACGGTTCTAGCAGAAGTCCAAGTACATCAATGTATATACAAAACAGTAATATTCTTACTTTCCATAAAGTACTTGGTACAATACATGATCTAACGCTTACAGGTGTTTATGAACAATCGAAAGGATATTATGATGGAATGTCAGTCGGTGGAGGACTTTTATATCCTGATTTACAGTATTATAATCTACAGTCCAATGTAGGCGTAACTGCCAGCTCCAGTTATAGCATGTCGGCACTTCAATCATGGGTTGGTCGTATCAATTATATTTTAATGAATAAATACTTATTCACCGCAACCTACCGTGCAGATGGATCTTCTAAATATCCCAATAATCATTGGGGTTATTTCCCGTCATTTGCACTTGATTGGAGGGCATCAGAAGAATCTTTCATCAAGAACCTCAATTTATTTAGTAACTTAAAATTCAGAGGAAGCTGGGGTGTCACAGGTAACCAGGCGGTTGACCCTTTTGCCACAATTCCAAAGATGGTTGCAGGTACTTATGGATATGGTAAACCTGTCGCAAATGTCATTTTTTATGATATAGACAACCATTTGGCTGACCCTAACTTAAAATGGGAAGAAACCAGACAAACCGATTTGGGTGCTGATATGGGTTTTCTTAAAAACCGTTTGACGATTACTATTGATTACTTTAGTAAGAAAACTAAAGACCTTTTAATGAATGAACCAATACCTTACTACCAGGGTGGAATTACTAACGGTAGCTCGAATATTGGCTATCTTACAAAAAATGTCGGATCAGTAGAAAATAAAGGCATTGAGTTTATGATAACAGGCGTGCCTGTTGATACAAAAGATATAAACTGGAATATAAACTTTAACCTTTCATCGTATAAAAATAAGGTAACTGATTTAGGAAAGGAAAAATTTGTTGAAGTAGGTGTTGGAGATATAGTAGGATCGGGTATAAATCTCAGCAGAGTTATTGTAGGGGAGCCATTAGGTACTTTTTATGGTTATAAATTTTTAGGAATTTATCAGGAAAGCGAAGCTTCTGAAGCCGCTCTTTTTGGATTGCATCCCGGTGACAGTAAGTACCTCGATTTAAATGGTGACCATGAAATTACCTCCGACGATCAGGTAGTAATTGGTCACGCCCTTCCAACGTACACATGGGGTTTAGACAATACACTCAGGTACAAAAATCTTGAGCTCAATATGTTTATTCAGGCAGTTCATGGTAACGATGTTCTTGACCTGGATTATGCAGCTTCTACCTCGGGTGTTGGAGGGAATTCCAGAACCATTACATCTGCTGATGTAACTTCCTGGACTCCGGAAAATAAAAGCAACATGTGGCCGAAACGTCCAAGTGCTTCAAACACGGAATATTCAAACAGCTCCAAATGGGTTCAGGATGGTTCGTATGTAAGAGTCAAAAACCTTAGCCTTAGTTATCGTATACCCGACAATATTATCAAGGGTGTTCCAGTTAAAATAATGTTTAGTGCGCAAAACCTGGTTACATTCACCAAATATAAAGGTTTTGATCCTGAGGCTTCATCGTCTAACAACGACCTTTCAGCCGGAATTGTAATGGGAGCATATCCATCTTCCCGCACTTACATATTCACTCTTCAGTTTTCTTTGTAGTATGCGATTACATTTAATTTAATTAACAGAAATAGCTATGAAAAAATTTCATTATATATTGGTTTTAATTCCTTTATGTATTATTTCCTGTGTTAAGGACCTAAAAGAAGATCCTAAAGGAGTACTTAGTCCCGGCGCATTGTTTGCCAGTTCTGAGGGTGTACAGCTTGCTGCAAACAATCTCGGTAATCAGCTGGCTAATTTGATTTATAATAGTTCCTGGCAACTTGTTCCATTTCTGGGAGGAGACGATATTACTTCCCGTACAGGATCTAATAAACAAGACTGGGTTGAGGTGGATATTTTTGGTGCAACAGATGGTAATATAGGATTAGCAAATGACTGGGCAGGATATTATGCTGCTATCAGGGCCGCAAACGCTATCATTTCAAATATTCAATATTCCACTGCAGATAAAAGCGTTAACGATGATTGCTTAGGGCAAGCATATTTTTACAGGGCCCTTTGTTATTCATTTTTAACAAGAATCTGGGGGAAAGTGCCCTTACTTGATAAATATAGTGGTGATATTGATTATACAATAACACCGGCTGATGTTGCTGATATTTATGCATTAATAGTAAGCGATTGCAAAAATGCCGAAAGACTTCTTCCTATAACAAGATCTGATGGAAGTTACCCGGGTGCTAAACCTCTCAGAGGAGCAGCTAAAGCTTTACTGTCACAGGTATATCTTACCATGTCTGGTTGGCCCCTGAAGCAAACCGCAAATTATGCTCTGTCTGCTGCAAAAGCTAAAGAAGTAATGGATAGTGCCTCAGTTTATGGATATCAATTAGAAGATATTCATGATCTATGGTCCTGGGCAAATAATTCTACCAATCATGAATGTATTTTTGGTATGTTTTATTGTAATACCGCTGAAGGAGGCTGGTCAGGAACTATGGCTTCTCCTCCGGCTGACCGCCCCGAAGAAGAAGGTGGATGGGCTGATTATTATGCTGAAATCTCTTTTTTTAACAAATTTCCAGCTGGTCCCCGTAAAGATGTAACTTATCAAACTACTGTTCAAATTGACGAAAGTACTGTTGTTCCATGGAACGACCCCCGTACTTTAAAGCAGCATCCATATTTCCAAAAGTACACGGATGACAGGGATAAATATGACTGGTGGGGATCACGAACCCAGCAAATTATCCGGTATGCCGAAGTGTTGTTAACTTATGCTGAAGCCAAAGCAATGTCTGATGGAGTTGACGCATCTGCTTATAATGCTGTTAATCTTATTCGTAACCGCGCAGGCTTGCCTAACTTAACTTCAGGATTATCATCAACTGATTTCAGAGACTCCGTAGTAGCGGAACGTGGTTGGGAATTTGCTGGAGGAGAACCTGCATCGCGCTGGTTCGATCTAGTCCGTTTGGAAAGAGTCGAAGGAGCTACACTTAACAGGAATCCCGGTGAACTCACATTAAAGCATACACCAACTAAGAGTGATTACTGGATGCCTCTGCCATCTGTAGATAAATCGCTTAATCCAAATCTTCATTAGTTGATTATATTTATATTATGTAGGGTGTCTAAAACTTAATTTTTGTCTGGGTCACAATGCTTTCTTCAGTGAAGGGAGAAATAATGAAGATTTTTAGACACCCTCTTTTTTCAGAACCCAAAACATGGTTATTCAAATGGATATTGTTTTGCCTATTTCATTTTGTCAGTCTGGGTTTTAATCCTGATCAAGCACTGAATATTCATTTTCAATAAACTGATTCTGGCTTAATGTGAAAACTTAAACTCCTTTTGTTTGCTTCTGCACTTTTGATACAGACAGATGGAGCGATTGCTCAGAATAATCTTGCTGAGTTGAATCTAATTTGTTAACTTTCTTTTAAAAGAGTATAGATTACTAGTTAACGTCACTGAATATTATGTCATTATCACAACACAACAAGAAATCTCAATTAGTTTTTAAAGTTATATCCCTAAGCATCCCTTTTTTGTTTTTTATTTTATTGGAATTGATCCTGCGGCTTTTCCATTATGGATATGACACTTCGCTTTTCATTGAAGATTCTAAAAATCCAGGCTTTGTGTATAATAATGCATATGTGAGCAATCGCTTTTTTACAAATCTGCAGGATGCTCCGAACAGTTATACTCAAACTTTTAAGAAAAAAAAATCACCAGACACTTTTAGGATTTTCGTGTTGGGCGAGTCATCAGCACTCGGATTCCCATATACGCATCGAGGCTCGTTTCCACGAATGCTTGAGTACAGGTTAGACAAAACATATCCAGATAAAGAGTTTGAAGTTATTAACCTTTCCATTACAGCTGTTAATTCATATACGCTTATGGCTTTTACAGATGAAATTATCAAAATGGCACCTGATGCTGTTTTAATATACTCTGGCCATAACGAATATTTTGGTGCAATGGGTGTGGGATCGACTAATCGAATTGGCTATAACAGAAACATGATTAAGTTTATCTTATACCTGAAGCAATTTAGGGTAGTTCAATTAGCATTTAATCTGGAAGGAAAACTGAAAGGAACAAAAACTCTAAAAGACCAAAAAACCGATACCGGATTGATGAGAAAAGTGGCTGGCGAACAGAGAATTGATTTTGGCTCAGAATTATACTATCGAGGATTGAATCAATTTGAAAACAACATGGATGAGATGCTGCGAAAGTATCAAAAGCATAATATACCAGTTTTTTTATCAGATATTGCTAGCAATGAAAAAGGACAAAAACCATTTATCAGCAAATTAAGCCTATCGGCTGACACTTTAACATTTATGAACGAATATCACAAAGGTTTGGAAGCATACAAAGTAAAGGACTTTGATACTGCATTGAAACTTTTTGTAACAGCAAATCAAATAGATAGCACTTATGCCATGAATAATTATCTTATAGGTGAAATCCTATACGAAAAGGATGATTTTTATGAAGCGAACCATTATTATTCAAATGCCAAAGAGTTGGATGTATTACGTTTCAGGGCGCCAGAGGCTATAAATGCAATCATTAAAAAACTTTGCTTTAAATATAGTAACGTACACTTTGTAGAATCAAAGAAGGAATTTATTGCGAATTCACCCCATGGCGTTATAGGCAACGAGTTGTTTATCGATCATCTTCACCCAAACATCACTGGATACTTTTTGATATCCGATGCTTTTTATAATGCTATGCAAAATGCAAAGATTTTTGGAGAATGTAATCAACTAATTGCGGTCGATCGTATTAAAAAAGAAATGCCTGTAACACTTGTAGATTCTGTTTATGGAGGACTGGTAATATTATTTATGAAAGAAGAATGGCCGTTTTTTGAGCCTGCCAGTTACGACAAAAATAAACCAAAAAGTTACGCTGAGAAGCTTGCTGTGATGATATTTTTAAAACAACTTAACTGGGAACAGGCTATGGACTCTCTGTACAGGTTCTATTTGGGCAATGGGAAGGTCAGTGAAGCAATAAAAGTTGCTAAAGAAGTTTATTACGAGCATCCTAATGAATGGAGAATATCATCTGAAATAGGAAAGTTGTACCTGGATATACATAATGTAAACGAAGCTTTGTACTATTATAAAAAAGCCTTTTACAATAGTAATAGAGTTGATTTGGCCCGCAAAATTGTACTGCTGCTTTTGCAGTCAGATAACCTGGATGTAACAAAAGAATACCTGGCATACATCAGGCAGAACGATCAATCCGACCGGATGAGCGTTGAATTGTTACGTGATATAGATGAGATTGCATTATTAAAAAAAGAATTACTGGAATCCACTCAAAATATAGAGATTACTAATGCACTTGCCAGTTATTACCTGCACTTTGGAAATGTTGAAACAGCGAGAAAATATCTTGATAAAAGCCTTGCCATAAATGCAAACAATAATGTATCGGCTAAATTACTTAAGGAATTGAATGAACTAATAAATACTAATGATCTGAAAATTATTAATTGAAGTTATAAATAATTAGCGTAAATGACCTTCAAGAAAAAACATTTTAGTTCCATATCCAAAAAACAATGCACAGACACAGGTATGGTTATGGCCCTGATTGCCGTTATTGTCGGATTATATACCCAAAAGCAGGTTTTTCAATTTTTAACAATAGGGATACTGGTTATAAGTATACTTGTTCCATCATTTTTTTACTCTCTTGCCTTATTATGGTTTGGTATATCAAAATTATTGGGAAGTATTACTTCAAAGTTACTTCTGGGAATAATATTTTATTTGGTTGTAACTCCTGTTGGTTGTGTACAAAAATTATTCAAGAGAGACCGGCTGCGTATACGAGAGTTTAAGAAAGATACTTTATCGGTTTTTATTGTGAGGAACTATATATACGATTCATGCGATTTAGAAAATATGATTTGATTGCACAAAAAGAACGAATGCATATGACTGAATTTTTAAAAGACCTATGGACTTTCCTTAAAACGAGAAAGAAATTCTGGCTATTACCATTAATTTTTATTCTTCTGCTTTTAGGCATACTCATAGTATTTGCAGGAGGATCGGCCCTGGCGCCATTTATATATACGTTGTTCTGATTTATTAATCCATGGGCCTGAAATAGTGGAAAGTAATAAACCTCTATCTTATGTAAAATATTTATGTACGCATTTAAATCTTTTACAAATGAAAATTTATTCCTGTCTGTTAGCTTTTTACACAATCTTCTCTTCCAGCCTTTTCTCAATAGAGACAAAAGGAGAAACTATTCATCAGTGGGAAGTTTATACAATATCATTCAAGACCACAAAAAACTATACAAATCCATATGCAGAGATTCCGTCTGTTGGTATTGGCGATTTGCTTCAAGTGAGTTTTGAAGGGACCAGTGGAGAAGCCATGGATAAAAAAATAACCCTTGTCGGGTTTTGGAATGGAGGGCGGGAATGGCGTGTAAATTTCACACCACCTTACATTGGCAGCTGGAAGTATACAAGTATATCAAGTGATAAAAGCATGAATAGAAAAGTGGGAAGTTTTGAAGTGGTCCCCTGGACAGAAGATGAAAAGATGGAGAACCCTACTAGACGAGGGTTAATCAGGGTAAAAAAGACAGGTAATAATGCTGGCCATTATTTTGAATATTCCGATGGCCATCCATTCCTATGGATCGCAGACACTTGGTGGAATTGGACAAAAAAGGATATTTACTTTGATACTTTTAAAAAATTAGTGGATGACCGGGCTGTAAAAGGATTTACCATTGGTCAATTATTTATACCAGGAAATGGATGGAGCAAGAAATACAGTCTATTGGATAGTACCTATACAGTATTGGATACCGAAAACATGAATAGGGTAGAGGAGATGATCCGTTATGCAAATTCCAGGGGAATAACCATTTGGATACATGCATGGTGGGGTGGGGAAAACCTGAATAAAGAAATCGGGACAGAAAAAATGCAACGTTGGTGGCGATACCTAGTTCATCGGTTTAGTGCTTATAATGTTATTTGGGTAGTTGCCGGAGAATACAACCTGTATAATTATGGAGGCCTGGGTTTGGCTTTTTGGAAGGGTTTGGGCAAAATGATAAAACAGGAGGACCCATATGAAAGAGTTACAGGTATTCATAATACTCCACCCTTTTGGTTTGGAGGAAAAGATGCACCACAATGGACGACAGGCAGCGTTTTACACCAGGAATCATGGCTGGACTATAATCAATGCCAGGTTGGGCATGGGAAATTTGCCAATGAAATGATACCCCAATGCGTTACGGATGCCTATAAACTTCAACCAGCAAAACCGATTGTTGTAACAGAACCGTGGTACGAATTTAAGGAAGGTGAAGCATCAAGTTCGGATATTCGCTTTGGTGCCTGGTCGGCTATTTTATCAGGAGCGGCTGGTCATTCTTATGGTGGAGGTAATATCTGGTTTGCAGGTGTTCCGGAATCTTCTTCAAAGGAAGATTTGGAATTATCCGATCAAAAAGAACTAACTCTGAATTACGATGGCGCTATGTCTATTAAATACCTGGTTTCTTTTTTAAAAAATATAAAATGGTGGAATTATTCGCCTCACCCGGAGTTGGTGCTTGATTACCCTCAACCTTTTTGTCTGGCAATTCCGGAGAAGGAGTATTTAGTCTATTTACGATACGGAGGAGTTGCCCGTGTATTACTTGGAAAAGGGGCTTTAAATAAACAAATACAATATACCTGGTTTAATCCCGCAACCGGAGAATCATCGGAAGAAAAGTCCTGCACCGGTTCTGAATTTATGTGGTTCGAATGTCCAAATCCGCAAAACACTTCAAATCCCGAAAATAAAGATTGGGTCCTCTCGTTAAATATTGTGAAATAATTAAATCAAAATGGCAGAAGCAGTTTTAGGTATATCCGCATATTATCATGATAGCGCGGCTGCCATTGTTGTTGATGGAAATATTATTGCCGCTGCACAGGAAGAGCGGTTCAGCCGTATTAAGCATGATGCATCCTTTCCTCATAATGCAATAAAGCATGTACTGGAAGAATCGGGCATCTCCTATGAGCGACTTTCAGCCATAGTTTTTTACGAAAAGCCCTTTATTAAATTTGAGCGTCTGCTTGAAACCTATCATGCCTTTGCTCCCAGGGGAATTGTAAGTTTTGCCTCGGCTATCCCCGTCTGGATAAAAGAGAAGTTATTTATGAAAAAATTGTTAAGAGAAGAATTGTCCAGGATTGGTAAAATTAAAACGACTATATTATTTCCGGAACATCATCTTTCACATGCAGCAAGTGCATTTTACCCATCTCCATTCGAGGAAGCAGCCATTCTGACTATAGATGGAGTAGGGGAATGGGCTACCACTACTATTTCCAGGGGAACTGGCAGCAAGATAGAAGTACTGAAAGAACTCCACTTTCCGCATTCCATAGGATTACTTTATTCGGCATTCACATATTACCTGGGTTTTAAGGTGAATAGTGGAGAATATAAATTAATGGGGCTTTCGCCTTATGGAGACCCTGAATCAGAACAAACCATTGAATTCAGAAAAAAAATACTGGATTTCTTAGTCGATATTAAAGAAGATGGGTCTATTCTATTAAATATGGACTACTTCAATTTTGCCACGGGCATGCGTATGACCAATAACCATAAATGGCAATCATTATTTGGAATCCCCCCCAGAAAACCTGAAAGTGAACTTTGCCAGGATTATGCCAACCTGGCTCTGGCGATACAACAGGTAACTGAAGATATTGAGCTTAAGCTGGCATATCACACAAGAGAGATCACTGGAAGCAGTTATCTGACCCTGGCCGGAGGTGTAGCTTTAAATTGCGTTGCCAACGGGAAGCTTGTCAAAACCGGTTGGTTTGAAAATATATGGATTCAGCCCGCAGCAGGCGATGCTGGAGGAGCAATCGGTGCAGCTTTAGCCGCCTGGCATGTTTATATGAACAAACCCCGCAAACCTATTGTACCTGATGGAATGAATGGTTCCCTGCTTGGTCCTGAATACACAGATAAAGAAATATCGCTTACTATCAATAAATATAATGCTGAAGCTGTTTTTTTCAGTGATTTTGATATTCTCTGTACCCGGGTTGCATTTCTGCTAGATGTTGGAAACGTCATAGGCTGGTTTCAAGGGCGCATGGAATTTGGTCCCAGGGCATTAGGAAACCGGAGTATACTTGGAGATGCACGGAATCCGGAAATGCAGAGAAAATTGAACCTGAAAATAAAATACAGGGAAGGCTTTCGGCCTTTTGCCCCGGCAGTATTAGAGGAAGATATGGGAGAATATTTTGATTTAGATAAACCCTCACCATACATGCTATTGGTAGCACCAGTTAAAACTTCAAGGAGAAGATCTGATCTTCAGGGAATTAAAGGGGAATCACTTATGCAGAGGCTATATCAGGTACGGTCAGATATACCGGCTGTTACGCATATAGACTATTCGGCAAGGATACAAAGCGTGGATTCCGGAGTAAATCAACGTTTTCATCGGCTGATACTAGAATTTAAAGCACTAACAAATTATGGAATTGTAGTCAATACAAGTTTTAACGTAAGGGGAGAACCCATTGTATGCACACCCGATGAGGCTTACCAGTGTTTTATGTCAACGGAAATGGACTATCTGGTTATGGGGAATTATCTATTTAGTAAACAGGAACAACCTGCTAATCTGGAATTTACGAAAGGTGCAAAAGGAGTAGATTAATCTGAATAAAGTAGAACCCGACAAATGAAAATTAAGTCCATCCTATTCAGGATATTTTTAATAACAACTATTCTTTCTATCGCTCAACATAAAGTGGTATTAAGTCAAAATACCCTGCCGGATACAAATTTGAAAGTGATAGTCGACCGTTACGGTCAGTTGAAAGCCGCAAATTTTACAGCAAAGATTTCGAATGACCACGAATTGTCGGAAGATACTATTTCAGATAAGTCATATTATGGCAGTTTGACTCCTCCTCAAAGGGATATATATGGAGGATTGCCAGGTAGTAAAGAACAGTTTCAATTATCTGCAACCGGCTTTTTTCATATCGAAAAATTGACAAATGGCCAACCCATAATGGTAGACCCTACTGGAAATATTTATTTCAGCCTTGGAGTAA
>JGI24136J36422_10000638_pt1 | contig 13212 bp, 11 predicted proteins | sample BarGraNGADG00212_2_FD_36422 | JGI IMG/M metagenome (IMG submission 36422)
TCAGGCCAGGCACATGTTCATTCATCATTTAATAATATTATTGTTACTCTGACAAATAATTCCGGTCAGGTTATTTCATGGGCATCTGCAGGGAAGATGGGATTCAAAGGTTCCAAAAAGAATACACCTTATGCCGCTCAGATGGCATCTGAAGAATGTGGTAAGGTAGCCTATGATCTTGGTTTAAGAAAAGTAAAAGTGTTTGTTAAAGGTCCGGGTTCAGGTCGCGAATCAGCTATCAGATCAATAAGCAACGTTGGCATCGAGGTTACTGAAATCGTTGACGTAACACCAATGCCACATAATGGCTGCCGTGCTCCCGGAAGAAGAAGAGTTTAGAAATTATAAAATTGATTATTTGAAAGTTATAAATTTATAGCACAATGGCAAGATATACTGGCCCAAGGACAAGAATAGCAAGAAAATTTGGTGAACCGATCTTCGGTCCCGACAAGCACATGGAAAGGAAAAATTTTCCTCCCGGACAGCATGGAATGAACAAGAAGCGGAAGAAGACATCAGAATATGGTGTTCAGCTCAGAGAAAAGCAGAAGGCAAAATACACCTATGGTATGCTTGAGCGTCAATTCCGGAATACTTTTGAGAAAGCTTCAAAAAGTAAAGGTGTTACTGGTGCAGTGCTGCTCCAACTTCTCGAATCCCGTCTCGATAATGTTGTTTACCGGCTGGGTATAGCTCCAACACGGGCAAGTGCACGCCAACTCGTTTCTCACAGGCACATAACTGTTAACGGAACGGTAGTAAACATACCTTCATTTCAGCTTAAACCAGGTGATATTATCGGCGTCCGTGAGAAATCAAAATCTCTTGAGTCGATCGTTGATTCACTTACCACCAAAAAGTATTCAAAGCTCACATGGCTGGAATGGGATGACACGCAAATGGCAGGTAAATTTATGAACGTACCTGAACGTACTGATATTCCTGAAAACATCAAGGAACAACTTATTGTTGAATTGTATTCTAAGTAATAATATTTAAGAAAAATTCTATGGCGATTTTATCATTCCAGAAGCCTGATAAAGTAATAATGCTGGAAGCGGACNACAAACACGGAAAATTCGAATTCCGTCCGCTTGAACCTGGCTATGGCATTACTGTCGGCAATGCACTAAGAAGAATTCTTCTCTCTTCTCTTGAAGGTTTTGCCATTACAACAGTCAAGATCGAAGGCATTGATCATGAGTTCTCCACCATAACCGGTGTTATGGAGGACGTAACAGAAATTATCCTGAACCTGAAACAGGTTCGTTTCAAAAGGATAGTTGATGATGTTGATCATGAAAAAGTTACAATCAAAGTCAGTGGTCAGGATGTATTCAAAGCAGGTAACCTTAATAATGCTCTGAGCAGTTTTGAGGTACTAAACCCCGATCTGGTTATATTCAGAATGGAACCGGATGTCAAAATACAAATTGACCTTACAATTAATAAGGGTAGAGGTTATGTCCCTGCTGAAGAGAACGAACCCGTTGATAGTGAATTTGGACTAATCGCTATTGATGCTATTTTTACTCCTGTCAGGAATGTGAAATATTCAGTTGAAAACTATCGTGTTGAGCAAAAAACTGACTATGAGAAACTTCTTTTCGAGATCGAAACGGATGGTTCAATTCATCCGAAAGATGCTCTCAAGGAAGCAGCAAAGATTCTTATTTATCACTTCATGCTATTTTCCGATGAGAAAATCACTCTTGATTCGGATGATAAAATGGCAAACGAGGAGTTTGATGAGGAAGTATTGCATATGAGACAGTTGCTCAAAACAAAACTGGTCGATCTTGATCTCTCTGTAAGAGCTCTTAATTGTCTGAAAGCTGCAGAAGTTGAGACACTTGGTGACCTGGTTAAGTTTAATAAGAACGACCTTCTTAAATTCAGAAACTTTGGCAAAAAATCACTCACCGAGCTTGATGAATTGCTCGAATCGATGAACCTGTCATTTGGGATGGACGTAAGTAAATATAAATTGGAGAAAGATTAATATAAACTGGTTAAGGAAATAGAGAAATGCGACATTCAAGAGTTATTAACCATTTAGGAAGAACAAGTTCACACCGGAAGGCGATGCTATCGAACATGGCTACATCACTTATCCTTCATAAGAGGATTACTACAACAACAGCCAAAGCCAAAGCACTTCGCACATTCGTTGAACCGATTATTACTAAATCAAAAGAAGATTCTACACATTCTAGGAGAGTGGTATTTGGATATCTGAAAGATAAGACAGCTGTTGCTGAGTTGTTCAGAGAAATATCCCCAAAAGTTGCTGAACGTCCCGGTGGATATACACGTATATTAAAAACCGGAAACAGAATAGGAGACAATGCAGATATGTGTATTCTGGAACTTGTTGATTACAACGATGCTATGCTCGGAGGGGAAGCTGCAAAAACCAAAACAACAAGAAGAAGAAGAGCACCGAAGAAAAAAGAAGAATCAGTAGCAGATACAAAAGTCCCAAAGACTGCTAAAGTAAAGGCAGAAAAGACTGAAAAACCTGTTGAGAATGCTAAAGAGACTGATGTAGAATCAGTTCCGAAAGAAAAATAAGATGTTTATAAAATATTAAAACGAAAAGGGATGAGTAATTAATGACTTAATCCCTTTTTTTGTATATTGCATAATTGTTTAATAATAAAATAAAAATCTATGGGTCAGATAGTTAGTGTTCATGCTCGTGAGATTCTTGATTCCCGCGGCAATCCGACAATCGAAGTTGATGTAATGACAACAAGTGGTTATTTTGGAAGGGCAGCTGTGCCATCAGGCGCATCGACCGGAGAAAATGAGGCACTTGAACTCAGAGATGGCGATAAGAATCGTTATCTTGGTAAAGGTGTTCTGAAAGCTGTTCATAATGTCAATAATGTAATTGCCGAAGAGATAATAGGAATGGATGTTACAGATCAGGCCGGTATCGATAAGAAAATGATCGACATCGATGGTACAAAAACAAAAAGCAGTCTTGGAGCCAATGCAATACTTGGTGTCTCCCTGGCAGTAGCAAAAGCTGCTGCTGCATATCATGGTTTGCCATTGTTTCGTTATATAGGCGGCACAAATGCCGTTATATTGCCTGTTCCGATGATGAATATCATTAACGGAGGATCTCATTCGGATGCCCCGATTGCTTTCCAGGAATTCATGATCAGACCGATTGGTGCTTCTTCATTCAGCGAAGGACTGCGTATGGGTACTGAAGTATTCCATTCATTGAAAAAGGTCCTTAAAGAACGTGGATTAAGTACTGCTGTTGGTGATGAAGGCGGATTTGCTCCTAAGTTTGATGGAACGGAAGACGCACTCGATACTATTGTAAAGGCCATTATTGCCGCCGGGTACAAACCAGGGACTGATGTAACTATTGCTCTTGATCCGGCAGCTTCAGAATTCTATGTAGACGGAATGTACAATTACTCGAAATTTGAGGGCCCAAAAGGTGCAAGAAAAACATCAAAAGAACAGGTGGATTATTTTGAGCAACTGATAAATAAATATCCTATTGATTCTATTGAAGACGGAATGGCAGAAAATGACTGGGATGGCTGGAAGTTAATGACTGAAAGATTAGGTAAGAAAATCCAGATAGTAGGAGATGATGTATTTGTAACAAATGTCGACTATTTGAAGAAAGGTATTGAAATGGGATGTGCAAACTCAATCCTTATAAAAGTCAACCAGATCGGTTCTCTTACTGAGACCCTGAATTGTATTGAGATGGCTCACAGGGCAGGCTATACGACAGTTACATCACATCGTTCAGGAGAAACAGAAGATACAACAATTGCAGATATAGCAGTTGCAACTAATTCTGGTCAGATCAAAACCGGATCGGCAAGCAGAACGGACAGGATTGCTAAGTACAATCAATTACTGAGGATCGAAGAGACTCTTGGAAACCTGGCTGTATATGGTTATAAGAAATAGATAGAAATAAATAGAAATAAAAGGGCCGTCTGAAAGGATGGCTTCTTTTTTTCTCCCATTCCCCCTTTCCCCTTTCACCCTTTCACCCAATCTCCCCCTCATTGTTTTTTTATATAGAATGCCCATCTCATAAGTCTTCCCGCCGTTATTAACAATTGTTTATAACTCCTGTTTATATCACGTTTACAACAACGGCTTTGTTTTCATTGTTTTTAAGGATTCCTGGTGTATATTTGATTTTATCAGGTGAGCGATAAAAGACTGCTCGAAAGATGTGGAGACGGAAAAGGTTACTTAAATGAAACAATATCCGTTTCGGTCAGACCTTCGGGTCTGCGCACCAGGAGAGCCGAAGCCTGAACTAAGCGGACCCCGCGTTCGTGATGTTCAGAAAGTCAGCGAAAACCGGAAACGTTCTTTCGAAGATTGAGTCACAGGGCTTCAGAAAATGAGGGGCTTCGGCTCCGGGTTATCTGAAACTGATGCCGAATCCTTCGGGAAATAAGCACCAGTGCCTGAAAGACACTTCGTCCCGGAAATCCAGTCGCAAGACAGGAAGAAAGGACAGCCGGAAGGTTCTGCTGTAACAGGCAAAACCCGAAAGCCAGGGGTTGCAAAAACTGGTCTTGTATCAGAAGAAGCGACCGGTCAGAATAACAGTAATCTGGCATCGTTAACAGCCTTGGTTGTAAACGGTGAATGGGAACTAATCCTTGTGAATAGTTCCCATTATTGTTTTTATACCCCCCGAAAATTATAAATTAACATCAAACAGAATATTCGTAGGGACGTTGCATGCAACGTCCCTACTTTGTGTTACTTAGTGTTTTCCTTTGTGATCCTTTGTGGTTCAATGGTTAGTTTTTACCACTAAGGCACTCAAAGGTTATCACTAAGGGTCACAAAGGACTTTTTAAACAGCACATTAAACGGGTCGATTTTTGTATCTCATATCTGCATATTGAATATCTTTGGACTTCATATAATAGTCGCTTATGAGTTACTCTGGATTAGCAGCTTTTATTACTGAACTCGAGAAAAAAAATGAACTCGTAAAGATTAAAGCATTTGTTAATCCGATACTCGAAATCACTGAAATAGCCGACAGGGTAACCAAATCCGGAGGAAAAGCATTATTGTTTGAAAATACCGGAACCAACTTTCCTGTATTAATTAATGCTTTCGGATCCGATATCAGGATGGCAATGGCAATCAGCAGGAAAGATCTTGATGAGCCGGGAACTGAAATTGAGAGTATATTTAAAGTTGTATCGGATATTAAAGAGACATTTTTTCGAAAACTTACAACTCTGCCCTCCCTTATCAAACTGGCAGCTTTCCTTCCCTCGCATATTAAAAGAAAAGGCACGTGCCAGCAGGTAATTAACATGATACCAGATCTGAATATTCTGCCTGTCCTGAAGTGCTGGCCACACGATGGAGGCCGTTTTATAACTCTGCCTATGGTGCATACCAGACATCCGGAAACAGGGAAAACAAATACCGGAATGTACAGGATGCAGATTCTTGATAAAAACACAACGGCTATGCACTGGCAACGTCATAAAACCGGAGCCAATCATTTTGAGGCATGGAAAACAATAGGGAGAAAAATGCCGGTCTCGGTGGCTCTTGGAGGCGACCCGGTTTATACATATTCAGCAACTGCTCCGTTACCCGAGAACATTAATGAATATATTCTTGCAGGATTCCTCAGGAGAAAGAAAGTTAAGATGGTAAAGTGTATCACTAACGATCTTTTTGTACCGGAAGATGCTGATATAATTCTGGAAGGTTTTGTTGATCCGGCAGAAGATCCGGTATGGGAAGGTCCGTTTGGTGACCATACCGGATTCTATTCTCTGGCCGACTGGTACCCTAAATTTCATATTACGTGTATAACACATTCAAAAAAAGCCGTTTATCCGGCAACAATAGTAGGCATACCGCCTCAGGAAGATGCTTGGATTGCAAAGGCTACCGAAAGGATATTCCTCTCACCTGTAAGAATGACGTTGCAAACCGAAGTTGAAGATTTTCATATGCCCGATACTGGTACAGCGCATAATCTGGTAATTGTGAAGATTAGAAAAAGTTATCCGGGTCAGGGTATGAAAGTGATAAACTCATTGTCAGGAGCAGGACAAATGATGTTTACAAAGTATATGATTGTAGTGAGTGGAGATATAGATATCAGAAATTACAGGGAACTGGCCGCTCATGTATTTGCTAATGTTGATCTCAGTGCAGACCTGTTATTCAGTCATGGTCCGCTTGACGTGCTTGATCATTCATCTGATGGCTTCTCTTTTGGTGGTAAGCTGGGCATAGATGCTACAATAAAGCATATTGAAGAAAGTACAGGAAGAGATAAAAATGCAATATCAGGTAATCGTGACATTTCAAAGATCAAGAATGATTTTCTGGAAAATGATCGCATAAAGAGTTATAATTTCAGCCTTTTTGAAGAAGGTATTCCCATTCTGATAATATCAGTAGACAGATCAACCGATACAAGTGTTATTGAAAAGGTAAAGAACGTGATCAGGACAAACTGCCCCCCCCGTAGCTTTAGATTGATTTTAATTGTTGATTATACTGTTGATGTGAATGATATTTTTATGGTGGCGTGGCAAATTCTTGCCAATTCTGATCCTCAGCGCGATCATGAGTTTCTTTCGCCCCAATCACTGATGATAGATGGAACAATCAAGGCTTACAGAAAAGGTGGTTTTCCAAGAAAATGGCCGAATATTGTTACTTCTGCGAGTGAAACCATTGAAGCGATCGATAGAAAATGGAGTTCACTCGGAATAGGTGAATTCATTAGTTCTCCTTCATTACAATATATTCGATTAAGACGCAGAGGTGCTGATGAAATTCACACCTACTAATACCTGGGTATTTTTAAATTCCTCCAGATAACATAAATATAATTAACCTATTTTTGTATTACCTGATGAGACTCTTGTATTTAACATATCTTAATTTACATATTATTCGCGGTTTAATGGCCGTTGATAATACATTTCAGGGAGGCATTACTTCGTCTCCCGCATCTCCATTCCATCTCATTGAATATAGCATAGTAGTAATAAGTTTTATTCTATTGCTCGCTTTTCTTCAGACAAGGACTCTGGTAAAAACGAGGAAGCTTNTAAAGGAAAAAGAGCAGGCACTCAATCTGATTGAAATTCAGAAAGGAGAACTGGAGTTAAAAGATAAAGACATTACAGATAGTCTCATCTACGCACAGAGAATACAGGAAGCTCTTCTGCCGTCTGAAGCTTATTTTAGAAATCACTTTGAAGATTCCTTTATTTTATTCAAGCCTAAAAATATTGTCAGTGGCGATTTCTACTGGATAGGGGAGAAAGGTGACAAGGTTTTTGTTGTGGCCGCAGATTGTACCGGTCATGGTGTTCCGGGTGCGCTGATGTCTATGATTGGGCTGAAAATCATAGAAAAAACCATCAACGAAGATAACATTGAAATTCCATCTAAGATTCTGGCGATAATGAATAAAGGGTTGGAAAAAACTTTCAGCAGAGAAAAAAACATTGGAACAATTATACGCGACGGAATGGATATAGGACTATGCGTAATTGATAGAAAAAGAAGAAAGGTAGACTACTCGGGAGCTTTTTTACCCCTTTATCTTATCCGTGATGGTAGTCTCATTGAGATAATGGCAGATAAGATTATTATTGGTATGAACCCTGAAGGGATACCATATACCGATCACGAAATAGATCTTTTGGAAGATGACATATTCTACATTTTTTCTGACGGATATGTTGATCAGTTCGGTGGTACTGAAAATAAGAAATTCATGTACAGACGATTCAGGTACCTGTTATTGACCATTCACCGTTTCCCTGTGAATGATCAGAAAGCTATCCTTGATGAAAACATCAAAAACTGGATGGGTGTGAATGAACAGGTAGATGATATGATGGTAATCGGATTCAGACCTTTATTATCAAAAACTAAATAATCTTTTTAATTTTATCAATAAGTGCAGCCGGCTGGAAAGGTTTGCTGATATAATCGTCTATACCTGCTGACAGACATTTCTCCTTATCCCCAATCATTGCGTTAGCTGTTATTGCTATTATAGGTACATGTGTACTGGTTGTGGATTCCAGGGCTCTGATCTTTTCAGCAGCTACAAGTCCGCTCATTACCGGCATCTGAATATCCATAAGAATCAGATCAAAATTAGTGGTTCCGAACTTATCAAGTGCCTCTTTCCCGTTTGAAGCAGTATCGATGCTATGAACAAGAGGTTTGAGGGTGAGCAGAGTGATCTTCTGGTTAATCAGATTATCTTCAACAAGTAGTATTTTAAGATCTTTGAGATCTTTATGAATTTTATCTTTCTGTAAAAGCTCTTCAATTTTTTGAGAAGTTATACTTTGCTTTGGTTCAACCAGTGGAATGGCATAAGGCAGAAATATGTTCAAAACAGTAGAGTTTGTTCCAACCTCCTGACTGAAAGTGCCCTTATCTGATGATATAAATCTAGCAGCCAGACTTTTTTCGACTCCGATATCATCTATCAGGACAATGGGACTATCGGTTTGTATCCTCAGATCAATAATACTTTCAGTACCTGATTCTTTCGTTTTCTTAAGGTTTATTGTGACCTTAGTAGCTCTTTCTAATGATTGAATCTCAATGGTATTGAAAAGATCAAGAAATATCTGTTTAAGAATTATCGGATCACCAAAACATCCAAAGTCGCTGAATTCCTTTTTGTTTAAAATGAATTCTATATTGGCTTTATCTTTAAGACTATATAGCTCAATAGTATTTTGAATGGTTGATAACAGATTAAACCTAATAGCCTTTCTATGCTCATAACTCAGGTTCCCGGCAGACTGCATTGTTAATTCATTAACAGTGGTTACCATGTTATTGGTTGAAGCAATAAAAGTTTCGAGTAATTCTTTTTGTTTTTTCTGAAGGCCTGATTCCATCAGCATATCAGAGATAATAACCAGGTTATTTAAGGGTTCTCTTATCCTATGTGAAAAATCGATAATGACATCATCTTTTCTTTCATTCAGCGAAGAAAACTCCTTTAAAGATTCTTTGAATTTATTGTTAAGAACCGATGTTTTTCGGAGTGTAATTATACTGAGACTTGCGGCTGCTACAATTATGCATCCTGCAGGAAGCTTAAGATTAAAAGAGATTAGCAATAAGGCAGAAATGAGGCCGAAAAGTGCAATAAGCGAGTACTTTTCAATTATCTTCCGGTTTTTTTCGAAATATTCTTCAGAAGACTTATTAAAACCTTTATTGTTAGTCCTGTTTTCAGTATCACTGACCATAAACCTGAATTTTGAGGTAATGTAAATTTACAAAAAATAAGTAATAAATATACATTAACTGAAATTAACAACCTTCGAAGGAAAACGTTAAATTTGTGCATCTGGTACGAATTTTGAACTGAAAAGGAAAAACATCGAATGCTATGTTGAAAATATTCAGGATATTTTTTTTGGTCAGCCTGTTTTCACAATGTATGCCTTTTCTCCACTTGTACGGACAGGAGAAAGAGGGGATGGTTAAATACACTCCTGATTTCAGGTTTAATGATGGTATTTACCTCAATTTTGACCAGGTAAAATTGAATAGTCCTATACCTAAAGCAAAAATTCTCACCTCAATAGATTATAACGACAGAGAATTCTTTAATAAAATTCTCGAAAGTGACAAGATCTATTTCTACGACAATATGGGCGTAAGACAAGAGATTGCGAAAAATACAATTTGGGGTTATTCACGCAATGGAGTGATGTATGTTCAGATTCAGGAGAGTTTCAACAGGATTACATTTGTTGGGAGCATCTGTCATTTTGTTGCTGATATAACTACTTATGATTCGCGTGCCTATAGCTCTCCGTACGGGTACTATGATCCATATTATTCACCTTACGGATACTCTAATTATTATAATCCATATAGCTCATATTATTCACCATACAGGCAATCAAGTATGACACGTAATGAATTAAAACAGTATTTGATCGATTTTGAGAGTGGAAAGGTACTGGAATTCAATGTGGAAAATACTGAACTTCTGCTCATGAAGGATAATCAATTATATGAGGAGTATGTTCAATTGTCAAGAAAAAAGAAAAAAGAACTTATGTTTGTATATATACGGAAATTCAATGAAAAAACCCCCCTGTATATACCTGTTGAACAATAACCTTGCCTTGAGAACATTGCTTATATTCTTTGCTCTGCTTTTTCCTGTTGCACTATCTACAGGTCAGGCTCCTTTCCCGGATAAAGAGGAAATAAAGCAATTCGAAAAGTCAAAAACCTGCGTTGTACTTGAAGATGATCCGTTTTCATCCTATAACTTATATATAAAAGAAGCAGTTGAAGCAAACTGGAAAATTACACCTTATGAATTTATTGCAGTAACTGATTTTAATGTCAGAAGACTGAATCCCGCTTATTCATTTATAGTTCTCACCCAGACAAATTTTGATAAGGACAAATCACATGGTCTCTATAACTTTATTAATCTGCTCCAGGGAAAAGATGTCAATAAACTTGCTGAGATGCCTGAAATTTGTGCTATTCCACTTTCTTTTGCCGGAGTAAATGATCTCGAATACAGTTACAAGCTAGGTCCCATTCTCTGTTTTATGCAGAAGCATGCAAAACTGATTTCCGAAGATCCATCACTGACATTGAGGAAATACCTTAAATATTATAATATAAATATACCAGACATCAAGGATAAAACAATACTCGTAGAACAAGAAGATCTTTCTCCTGAAATAGCTACAATTAAAAAGATAAAAGCTATATATACCAGTAATATTAAGATAGTTACAAATGATGACATTATTGAAGCAATAGATAATAAAACTCCTAATACTGTGATCGTACATAAAGTTGGTCCTAGGGGTGACAGAAGATCGGGTTATTGCTTTGTAATGCTTATCGGTATCACTGATTCAGAAATGTANTACTATAACCTGCATATGGTTGACAAAGCCAATCCGAATGGTTTATTACCAGAAGATTTGAAACGACTCGAAAAATAATATGCAGCATTNGATAAGCTGAGACGTCTTTTTAATAAATACGTAAACATCATGGAAGAGAACAGAGTATTATCAGAAACAGAAAGAAATTGGGCGATGTTATGTCACCTTTCGGCTTTTGCCTGTTTCTTTTTCCCGTTCGGAGGTATTATTGGTCCGCTGATCTGCTGGTTGNCAAGAAGAGATGAATCATCATGGGTAAATATTAATGGGAAGGCATCTCTTAATTTCCAGTTATCTATGCTGCTTTATATAGTTCTCGCTATTCCTTTATGTTTCATCATTATAGGGATTCCAATCATTATGTTACTGGGAACGCTTAAGGTAATCTGTGTAATTATTGCCAGTGTAAAAGCGCCTAAGGGAGAACTCTTCAGATATCCACTTGTTATTCCGTTTATACAATAATACCCCCCAACCCCCCAAATGAGGGGCTTTAGCGCATACTCTTTGGTAAAAATTCCCCCATATGGGGATTTAAGGGAGTGAGGTTCCGCTGGTTATACTCTTCATACAATAACTATACACACTCCCAGGATTAATTTTCATTTTCCAAAAAAAAATTGTTAAATTTCTGTTTCATAAAAACATCATGTCATGGCAAATCAAAAAGAGAAGAAATCAACCAAAGTGACCAAGAAAAATGATGATTTATATCATGATGTAGAACAGGAAAAGCAGAAAAAACTTGATNCTGAGGAATACGATAAGCTGCTTATGAATCTTGAGGTTGAGCTTGTAAAACTNCAGGAATGGGTNAAAGCGAATAAGCTAAAGGTTGTTGTTGTATTTGAAGGCAGGGATGCAGCCGGAAANGGAGGTGTTATAAAAACTATTGCAGGTTGTCTGAATCCCAGAATATGCAGAATTGTTGCTCTTGGCATACCGACAGAAAAGGAAAAGTCACAATGGTACTTCCAGAGATATGCTTCCGAATTGCCGGCAGGGGGTGAGATCGTACTGTTCGACAGGAGCTGGTATAACAGGGCTGGCGTTGAAAAGGTTATGGGTTACTGCACAAATGATGAGTACGAGGAGTTTCTCAGATCGTGTCCTGAATTCGAAAAGATGCTGATCAGGTCAGGTACAATTCTTATTAAGTACTGGTTTTCAGTCAGCGACCATGAACAGGAAAAACGCTTCCAGGATAGAATAAAGGACCAGACCAAACGATGGAAGATCAGTCCCATGGATATCGAATCGCGTGATAAATGGATCGAATATTCAATGGCGAAAGACAAAATGTTCTCCTATACCGATACCAAACAATCTCCCTGGTATGTTGTACATGCCGATGATAAAAAGAGAGCAAGACTTAATTGTATAGACCATCTTCTATCTCTCATTCCTTACGAGGACCTTACACCCAGACCCTTGAAACTACCTCCGTTAAAACACGATGTAGCTTATGTCAGACCTCCGGTTACAGAACAGACATTCGTACCGGAAAAATATTGATTGTCAAGACAAAAGATAAAAGTAAAAAGATAAAAGTTGAGAAGTGAAAGATTTAGTTTTAAACCTTTTGATTGTTCTTTTGTCTTTATACTTTTGTCTTTTATCTTTTATTAGCTTATTATGTCCTCAAAACCATCCATACCGAAAGGAACAAGAGATTTCTCAACAGACGAGATGCTGAAACGTGAATATATTTTTGAAACTATAAAACAGATATTCAGGTTATATGGCTATCAGCCCATTGAGACTCCGGCTATTGAAAATCTTACTACTCTGCTGGGTAAGTATGGAGAGGAAGGAGATAAGCTTCTTTTCAGAATACTGAATTCAGGTGATTTTATGTCATCAGTAAGCGATGATGAACTTGCTAAGCGTGAATCTGGTAAACTCTCTTCGAGGATCTGCGAAAAAGGCTTGAGATACGATCTTACAGTGCCATTCGCACGTTATGTTGTACAACATAGGGATGAAATTGTCTTCCCATTCAGAAGATATCAGATACAGCCGGTCTGGAGAGCCGACAGACCCCAGAAAGGCAGATACCGCGAGTTCTTTCAATGCGATGTTGACGTGATTGGAAGCGACTCATTATTAAATGAGTATGAGCTCATAAGAATAATTGATGATATCTTTAAGAAGCTGAAAATCTCCACAGTTATAAAAATTAATAACAGGAAAGTTCTTGCTGGAATAGCAGACTATATCGGGGAGTCTGACAGGATTA
>JGI24136J36422_10000642_pt1 | contig 13176 bp, 13 predicted proteins | sample BarGraNGADG00212_2_FD_36422 | JGI IMG/M metagenome (IMG submission 36422)
TAAGAAATCACTTGTTTGAGAAATGCAGGACACGCTCCATTTGTCACTGAGGTAACTCTAAAAATAGTAGCCATCAGGTTGAAACCTGTTTATCAGCATTATTTTAAAGCGATACATGTTTTCTCAGTTTAATCATCTTATATATTTCGAACCAGATTATGGTTGTTAATCCGGCAGAACTACAGATGATGATATTGATCAGAGAGAGTCTGTGAAACTGAAAAAGATTTAGAAAAAACGGGATATTCAAAATCATTACCATAAAGAAAACTGCACCTCCGGTTACCCATAATACAGCTTTATTGGGTGTGGCAATAATCTTAAATATATTGTTGGTCCATGACCTGTTCGTTAATATAACAGCAATATTAGAAACAATCAGGGTAATGAATGACATTGCCCGAACTTCATCAGCTTCATATCCCAGGTGTAAACCAACAAGATAAACGGAAAGAGTAATTATAAGGATCCCTAATCCCTGCATACAACTGAATAAGATTTTTCCCCCTCCAAAAAAGCGTTCATCTATACCTTTAGGTGGTCGGTTCATTATGTTTAACTCTTCTTTTTCAGCTTCAAATATAATGGAACATGCCGGGTCAATAATTAATTCGAGGAAAACAATATGGACGGGCCATAAAATCAGAGGGAAATTACCAAGTAATATAGGAATTAACGATAATCCCGCTATGGGTACATGAATTGCAAAAGTATATCCAAATGCTTTTTGCAGGTTATCAAATATTCGTCTTCCCATTTTTATGGCTCCTACAATTGATGAAAAATTATCATCCATTAGTACAAGCGATGAAGCTTCCCTTGCAACGTCAGTTCCCCTGCCCCATGGCAATTCCAATATTCGCCGATTTAAGTGCAGGGGCATCATTGATCCCATCTCCTGTCATTGCAACAATCTCTTTATTCCTTTTCAAGGCATTTACGATTTTAAGCTTTTGTTCCGGGACCACCCGCGCAAAAACATTGATTCCTTTAATTTTTTCGGACAATTCATCCTCTGTCATTAGCTGTAATTCTTTTCCTGTAATGCACCTTTCGGGATTTTCAAGACCTATTTCTATGGCTATATGTTTTGCTGTTACCGGGTAATCTCCGGTAATCATTATTACCCTGATTCCGGCTTTATAGCATTCATTAACAGATTGTTTAACATTATCGCGAATTGGATCGGACAGTCCTATTAAACCAATAAAATCAAATGTAAAATCGTGCTGAATTTCTGGCAAACCTTTTTCATTGATCTTAGCTTTTGCCACGCCAATAACTCTTAACCCATCGGTTGCTAATTTTTCAACAGCGAGCGACAGCCTGGTTCTGCTTTTTTCATCAAGGTGACACAAGTCAAATATGGCTTCCGGAGCTCCTTTTGTAGCAATAATTTTTTCCCGGGTTCCTTTAAAAGAAAAAACGCGTGACATGGCAAGCATTTGTTTGGAGAGTGGGTATTCTCTGACCATTTCCCAATTCTTATGGATATGTTCAGTCCCCTTCAGAAACAAATCTCCTATACTGATGATTGCCTTTTCCATTGGATCAAAAGGATTGGTTTGACTGGAGAGAATACCGTACTCAATTATTTCATGAAATTCTGAATTGAATTTTTCAGTCTTTGTAACAATCAGAAAATTATTCCCATTATAAAGACTTGTAACTGTCATTTTATTTTCGGTAAGCGTTCCGGTTTTGTCGGTACATAACACTGTTGCCGTACCAAGCGTTTCTATTGCCGATGGTTTTCGTGTTAAAACTCTTTTTTTTGATATCCGCCAAGCCCCAACGGCCATAAAAACGGTGAGGATTACCGGAAATTCTTCAGGTAATATGGCCATTGCAAGTGTAATTCCTGCAAGGAATCCATTGATCAGACTTCCACGGGTGAATGTATAGCCAACGATTACCAGTATACAAAGGACTACTGCGACAATCGTAAGCGTTTTCACCAGCGATCCCATTTCCTGTTTTAGTCTTGTGGGTTCTTCTTTTACACCCTCCAGGGCTTTGCCAATTTTTCCGATTTCGGTATTAATTCCGGTGCCGGTTACCATTGCAATACCGTTTCCCTGAACAATCATTGAGCCGGAATAGACAAAGGGCAAATCATCGCCCCCGGGCTGAATGTTCTTTTCAGCACCATCCCAATCGTTTTTTCTGACGGCTGCCGATTCACCTGTAAGTAAGGATTCATCAGCCTGTAAACTAACTGAATGCAACACGGTAGCATCGGCCGGAACCCTGTCTCCCTCCTGCAGTATAATAATGTCATCGGTTACCACTTCAATACCGGCAATTCTCGTTTCTACCCCATCCCTGATTACCAGTGCCCTGGGACTTGCCATATCCTTTTAAAGCATCGAGGGCTTTTTCAGTCTTCTTTTCCTGAAAGAATTCGATACCCATTATTACGAACACAAAACCCAGAAGCATCAAACCTTCCCGTAAATCACCCAAAACCAAATACAGAGTGCCGCAAGCGACCAAAAGTATAAACATTGGTTCTTTTACAACACCAAGTGCAATGGAAAAAAAGTTTTTAGGTTTGGAAGACGGAAGGTTGTTATATCCTTCGGTTCGTAACTTTTCTTTTGCCTGACTCGCTGTTAGTCCTCTATGCTTTTCGAGTGCAATGGTTAAGTTCAAGCTAATTCTGTTTTTTAGTCGGTATAATGAATAGGGGTATTGTTGTATGGCGTAAAACTTTCTCGGTGACACTTCCCATGACTATATTTTCCAACCATTTCCGGCTGTGGGAGCCTAATATAATAATATCTGCATGGTACTCTTTTGCAGCCTTCAGTATTGATTCAGCAAAATCTCCTTCTTTTACCAGAGTCTGGATGGATTTATCACCCAGATGGTGCCTCGATTTATCAAGAAAATGCAAAGCAGCCTGTTTAAGTCCATCAATACTATCTAATTGCATCTGACCTGTTTCCAGGAAGCCATTAAACCCCATTATAGGAGAATATTCTGTTGAAGAATAATACACCGGATCCGATATTACATGCAGCAAAATAATTTCGGCATTCATTGCCTTTGCCAATGAAAATCCGACTTCTGCTACTTTTTGTGCAGTTGGATTATAATCCAGGGCTATTAATACTTTTTTCACTTTATCTGTTTTCATAATTACTTTGATTTAATCGTGAATTAACTTAATTTTTGGCAAGGAATATTTTTTCTATCAGTGATAAAGGCAGACAGATGAAGTGTGGTCTGATAACTAGCAGTTCAAATGTCTTAAATAAAAATAAAAGGCTGATTTTTCAATTGTTGCACATGAATTAAACGAAAAAACAATCATCATTGTAAAAATAACTAAAAGAATATTTTTCTTTAAGTTGTTTAATCTTATGGTTTTAATTTTGTTTATTTTTTATTAAATTAAACAATATTGTATAGGAAAAGTTTAATGATTTTTCCAGTTACAAAGTTTATTTGAATAATTGCGGAAAGTGTTACAGAATTACTGAAAAGTGTTACAACATTTACATATTGAAGGAATGGGACACGGACTGATTCAAATGTTCTTTTAGCTATCTATATAACACTGGTACCGGTTTCCCGATTTCGAAATCTCTGAAACCAAAATCAGTTGTGCTGAATGAGTTCGTTTTAATAATATTCTGTCCATTGCCGGGGATGACAGGATAAAATGAAATGGATATCTGAAATGTATTAAAAACCAGGTTTTCATTTTTTATTAAAACGCCAAAACCAATCTGTGAATACAGTTTCCGGTTTTTAAATCCCGAGAATGCATCACCCAGCATGCCAACAGAACAAACAAGAAATGGACCAAAATGAAATCCGATAATATTCCCTGGTGCGTATGACTGTGTTTGCAACATAAATAACAGGCGGTTGGTACCTGACAATCCTGTGCTGCTAAATCCCTCAATACCATAACCACTATTCAGAGTTAAACTATCGTAAGAGAACCTGTTTATACCAATCGTTATCTGTGGTTTTACAAATTGTCTGAATTTCCATTTACCGATTTCAAATAATCCCGTGAAATAATTTATACTGGCATTAACAACACCCTGTTCAGGGTGAGATGCGCGAAAGAAACTACCATATTCAATGTTCGTACTCAGATAGCCCCATTCATTATAGTTCCCAATGGAAAATCGCATCCCAAAATACGGCCTCCAGGATTTATTTCTTAACTGATAACCTCCTGTCAGTTCAAAAACCTTTCCGACTGGGACATCTTCGATTGTACCATATTTAAAAATATATGTATCCTGAACATATTTGCGTGTAGAAATTCCTATCCCCGCTAAATAAAAATCCTGGCTGGAATAAATATGTAACGGGTCCTTAATGTCTGTTGGTTTTTCATAATACCTGACACGAAGATAACCTATTGTAAAGATCAGGTTGGTTGCCTGTTCCTCTTCTGTAGAGCCTGTGAAAATCTGTATTGCCTTTCCTGCCCAAAAATCCTGGGTATTAAGCTTATAATTCAAAGGACCATATAACAGATTAAACTTTAATGAATCTTTTTTAACCTGAGAAGTAAAAGATACACCTGCAGCCCATTTTGCATAAGGAGAATAAAACGGACGGTTAAATGCCAGGCTCTTTCTGATATTTCCATATCCGTCAATTCCAAAGTGAAACTTTGAGTTAATATAAGTGGTTTTTATATTTGGAATGAAATAATTTGTATTAAATGCACTTATCCCATTAGAAATATTTCTTGAAAAAACATTTTGAAACTCATGACCGAATCCCAAAAAGTTTCTATCTGTTATGTCAACATTGATATTTGCAGGTGAAATAGATCCTGCAGCAAATATACTCCAGATGTCCAATTCGCGAATAAAAATATCTACTGAATCCTTTTTTACTCCGGCTGAAACAACATAAAAAGAGACATCGTGCACAAATTTCTGATTACGGATTAAGCGCTCCGATTCTTTTACATAATATGAATTAAACGGCTCATTTTCACGGATGAGCAACAGACTTCGGATCGTGACAATCTGTGTTTTAATATGCAAATCATTCCCTATTTTAGTTAATTTATTTTGTGATACCGCCGAAGTGTCAGTGGCTGAGTAACCGAAAGGATCCAGGGTAACAATATTGATTTTCCGGATTATCTTACCCTGAAATGTGCTGTATGGTTTCTGGATAAGTTTTTTATAAACTTTCTTTTGGACGAGGGGTTTTGATATGATAGTAATCGGTTTGAAAATTAACCGGTACATGAAAGCATTAAACNTGTTTCGTTTTGAAAAGGATTCAATATCCTTATAAANTTTAGTCGAATCCTTTTTGGCAGGCGTTTCTTGTGCAAATGCAAAAGCACTTATAAAAACTGAAATAAAAAACAGTATGAAAGTTTTTTTGGACCACATTTGTGTTTCTCATTTTTAAATGCTTTATCAAAAAAATTATTTTTTCTTTTTATCAATTTCTTTTTGCTTCTCTACCTTTTTTTCCACAGAATCCAGTTTGACTTTTTCAGCTGCTTTAATTTTCCTTTTAAAATAACCTCTGAAAAGGAAATTTTCTTTGGCTGCATTCATGTTTTCATCAAGCCCTTTGCTGCTCTGTTTAAGATTCACAATAGTCTGGTTAATGTTTTCTGCAATTGTCGAATCCTGTAAAAGTCTCCCGAGTGTTCCACTTCCACTGTTCACTTTAGTCATAATCTCTGCCAATTGAAATGAAATAATTGCAGCATTATCTGCTGTTACCTGCAGACTTGCAAAAATGGCATCCGTTTCAATCGGTTCTTTTGATGCAATTTGCTGCCCGTCCTTTGCTAAAGCAGCATTAGAACTGCCTTGGGTAATAATTAAAATACGGTCACCGATTATTCCTGCAGAACCAATGGTTGCTTCACAATCTTCTTTAATAAATTGCTGAACATTTTTTTGAATCAGCATATCTACCTTAACGGTGGAATCATTAATTATTTTGATGTTATCAATAGTGCCAACATTGATTCCTGAAAAGCGAATATTATTTCCAACCTGTAATCCGCTCACATTATAAAAAGTTGTAGTAAGATTATAGACAGGGACAAATAAATTTTTCTGCCTTCCTATTATAAAAACAGCGACTACAAAAATTATCAGTCCGCCTGCAATAAACAATCCTAACCGTACTTTGAATTTAGTTGTGTGACTTTCCATATTTTTATGGTATTAATTCTGAGACTTATTAAATTATTATTTAAAGAAAGATCTGATTAATGGATCATCAGACTTTTCAAAACTTCCCAGTTCTCCTTCCTGGTAAACCTTACCNTCATTTAACATAATAACCCGGTTTGCTGTAGCGCGCGCACATTCAATATCATGTGTTATGATGAGGGAAGAAGTTTTGTATTTTTTCTGAACATCATTGATGAGCGAACTAATTTCATCTGATGTTGCCGGATCAAGCCCGGTTGTAGGTTCATCGTACAAAATTATTTTAGGGTCAACAACTATTGTCCGTGCCAGACTGATTCTTTTACGCATTCCTCCTGATAGCTGTGAAGGCATTTTATCAATAGCATCAGATAAACCAACATTTTCCAAAACTTCTTTTACTTTTTCATCTCTTTCTTTTTGATTAAGATCCTTTTTTATTCTTCTTAATGGAAATTCCAGATTTTGTCTTACAGTCATGGAATCGTACAATGCACCACTCTGAAACAGAAAACCAATTTTTTTTCTCAATTCTTCTAAATCTTTATTGTTTAATGCATTTACATCTTCTCCAAGCACATTAATAGTTCCGTTGTCGGGATCANATAAACGAACAATACATTTTATCAGGACGGATTTTCCTGAACCGGATTTTCCAAGTATCGCCAGGTTTTCGCCATTAAAAAGTTGTAACGATATATTTTTCAAAACTTCCTGTGTGCCAAAACCTTTTCTGAGGTTATTTATTTCAATAACCTGTTCACGGCTTTTTGTTTTAGCCTGAGTTTTAGCTTCTGATTGGAAAGGATTCATCAATTTTCAAATTTTCAAATTTTCAAATTTTCAAATTACCTTATAGTAAATCGGTAATCTGCACTGCAATCACGTCTACAATTATTACCAGCAATGATGATAGTACCACGGCTGAATTCGCTGCAATGCCCACACTTTCTGTTCCGCGCCCTGCGCAATATCCTTTATAACATCCAACCAAGCCGATCACCGCACCAAAAAAGAACGATTTAATAACCGCAGGTACAAGATCAATAAACTCAAGATGGCTGAATGCCTGTGAGCAAAACAAAACAAAAGTCACATCGCCTTTAATATTTGCTCCTGCCCAGCTTCCAAATATTCCAAGAGTATCAGCATATAGTATTAATAGTGGTATCATTAGCGTAGCTGCCAATACTCTGGTAACAACCAGAAATTTCATTGGATTGGTGGAGGAGACTTCCATAGCGTCAATCTGTTCAGTCACTTTCATTGAACCTAGTTCCGCACCCATTCCTGAGCCAATTTTACCTGCGCATATCAATGCTGTGATAACCGGTCCCATTTCCCTGATGAGAGAGACAGCTACCATTCCGGGAAGTAAAGAACCTGCACCGAAATGTACAAGTGAAGGTCGCGCCTGAATTGTAAGTACCAGACCCATAATAAATCCCGTAACAGAAATCAGCGGTAAAGACTTATACCCGATTTGGAAAGACTGACGTAAAAATTCTTTGAATTCAAAATCACGGGAAAAGGTTTCTTTAAATGTACTTGCCAGAAATAATAAAAAATCAGCAAAATCGGTTAAAAAATTTTTTGCCTCAACGTGTTTTGCTATTACTTTTTCGCTGAGTTTAATGGAATGCTTCTTTGCAATACTTTTTACTTTATAAACAGGATGAATTTTTTCCATGAAATATATTTTATTTCATCCGTACTAATACGATTCAGTACATCAGAATTGTTTGTCCTGCTAAATTGCTACAATAATGTTAAGCAGTTCTTGTTTTGATTTTCCAAGCTTATTTCCAAGCATTTCGATCATCTCCTTTTCCTTCCCTTCNCNATATCGCAGATCATCGTCAGTAATGATTGGAAATCTTTGTTTAAGCTTTTCTTTTTTCTTGTTCCAATAACCTATTATATTTGAATTCATGGTGTCTGATTTTTGATAAGTTAAAATTCTGTAGTATTTATGTTATTTATTATCCTTTATATCCTTAACAGTATTAGAGCTTTTTTGTTGCACCTTTTTGCTGTTTCTCGATGGCTTTGCAGTCTTTGATTGTTGTTTTCCTCTGGATTTCTGAGGAGGATTAGCATTAACATTATTCGGCTGCGCTTCAGTTTTTATATTCTGTGGAGGATTGGCATTCTGTGGCTTAACATTATTCGGTTGTGCTTCTCTTCTGACATTCTGGGGAGGATTAGCATTCTGTGACTTAACATTATTGGGTTGCGCTTCTCTTCTGATATTCTGAGTAGGATTAGCATTCTGTGGCTTAACATTATTGGGTTGTGCTTCTCTTCTGACATTCTGGGGAGGATTAGTATTCTGTGACTTCACATTATTGGGTTGCGCTTCTCTTTTGATATTCTGAGTAGGATTAGTATTTATTGGTTGTGAAGGTTTTACATTTAGATCCCTTGGTTGGCGGGTCACATTCCGTTCTGAGGGTTGTTTTACATCCTTCAGGTTAGTTATTCTGGCTGGTGCAGACTTCCGTTCCTTATCATTGTTTTTCCTGACCTCCGGTCTGTATATCCCGAATTGTCCATTACTCATAGCTTGTCCTGGTTTATTGTATTCCTTAATAGCAACAGGAGAGACCCGTCTCCCGGTGACTTGTTGAATATCTTTCCTGTCGGGACCAGTGATATATGTTGTATGTCTCCCGTTGTCAACATAAGTATTATTAATCACTGAGGAGTGTCTGATGATCAAGTCATGATCCGTTCGATTGACATAATAACGATTGATGTCTGGCCTGTCAATATCCCTGTCTCTTACAAATATCCAGTGATCGTTATGGCTATCATAACTCCTGCCAAAGCTTACTGAGAGACTAATACCTGGTTCCATCGGAGCCCAGCCATAATAACCCTCAGCTCTTCTCCAGGAGACCCATGCAGGGCCCCATTCATTATCTGGTATCCAGAACCAGCCATAATATTGATCGTAATCCCAACGGCCATAATGGAAAGGCGCCCATCCCCAGCTATAATCAGACATCCATGTCCATCCATAGTCAGTCAGGATCCAATAACCTTGTGTTGAATATGGTACAAAGTCAGGTCCGGCATCCGGAATCCACACGTAGCCCCATCTTGGATAGTCTACCCATTCTCCATAAGGGCTTAACTGATCATAGAAAACCTGAAAACTCACATAAGGTTGCTGAGCTGACGCCTTTTTTGTAAATATTACAGAAGTAATAACCAGCGTAAATATTAATACTAAAACTTTAATGTTTGATCTCATGGCTAAGCGGCTGAAATTTTCAAAATGTTATTATTAAGCAAAAACCCCTTAATTTATAAGGATGATTCATTAATCATAACAAAATTAAAGGTTTGATTGTCGTAAGTGTTACATAACTTTCGAAAAGAGTTACATAATTCACACTTGAAAATTTCATGGGAAACGATCATCAAAGTGGCCTTCCTACTATCTGTTCAGCTGATTCGTTAATAGTTTTCGTGCCAGAAAAATTCTACTTTTTACAGTTCCTAACTTAAGCTTAATTTTATCTGAAATTTCTGAATACTTGTATCCCTCAATGTACATTTTAAAAGGTACCCTGAACTTAACATTTAATTGTTCAATACTTTGGGTTAATTCAATAACCGAATATGCTGAATCCGGATTATCTGAACCTGAAGCTATTGTCTGATTAATTAAAAATGATTCATAAGTGCGATCATAATAGGTTTTTTGCAGAACATTACGTCTGTAATTATTAATAAAAGTGTTTCTCATTATTGTGAATGTCCAGGCCTTTAAGTATCCGTTATCAACAAATTTTTCACGACTCGAAAGAATTTTCAGAAAAGTTTCCTGTACCAGATCCTTTGCATCAGAATTACTTAACCTGAGATGATATGCATATTTCAGTAAACTTGGTTCAAGATCTAATAATTGATCACAAAATTCAATTGCTGTCATATACTTGGTTTTAATCAGATAAATTATTTGTCTTGTCTGGCTTAAGTTGGATAAATGCGCATCTCGTCAAAAAAAGGTGTTCGCTTTTCTTCAACACATTTTGCTGCATACAGATAAAGCGCAGCGCTCCATGTTTGCCAATCCTGTCCCATAGGTTTGCCGTCCTGAGCTTTTATCCACTCATTAAATCCAAAATTGACTTCTGCGGTACTGGAAATCTTAATCAGATGAGTAAGCGCCACCAGTTTTTCCCTGGCAAGTGAATACTTTTTAGCCGCGACCAGAGCTGCCACATAAAACCCGCATACAAAAGGCCATATACCTCCGTTATGATATTCTCCAGGGTTATTATAAATTGCATATCTTGGAAGCCAGTCAGGATCTTCAGGCTTAATATAAGGAAAGAAGTTAGGTGGAAGATCGACTGCCAGGTCACCTCTTTTTTCCATTCCTTCACATTCCTCTTCGATCCATGAAATCATTTCTTCAGCTCTTGTGGGAGAAGCGATTCCGGAAAGAATAGCAAGGCTGTTTCCCAGAAGATCAAAACGTTCGCTGCTATGAATTTTATATGACCAGAAAGCATAGTAGGGTTTATGTTTTACGACAAGACCTTCGTGGACATGATGATGCATCGTTCCACAGGTAATCGTGAACCGGCTCATCTCGCTGTGCACTCTGTCGGCTTTTTCGTTCTTGCCCAGAAGCCGGAGATAGCTATAAACAAGCGTGTTAACAAATAGCCCATATCCTGTTACCCATTGTTCATCCCTCCAATCGCTGGTTGGCTGCTGGGCAACCAGATTCCTGTCAGATGGACTTTGATACTCCATCCAGGTCAGGGCTTTCTCAACTGCATCATTAAGAAAATCAGGTTCACCGGATACCTTTCTGAAAATGCCAACCCCGAACAAAAACAAAGGAGTGGTATCGCTTGATCCCCGGTCCTCTTTGTCGTGTACCAGGGAAGGTATATGACCATGCATTGTCTGGTTTATTGCCAGAGTCTCCAAAACCTTCCGGATGCTCTCCAGCAGCTTTTTGTTCTCTGATGCCGCTATTCCCAAAATTGAAAACATCAAGTCTCTTGTATACGGTTCAGGATATCCCCAGCCGGCAGTGCGGGGCAGGCCACGAAATGGTCCGTGTGCATTAAAAAGCAGTACTTCAATCGCTGCCTTCCTTGCCTCTTCTATCTCTTGCCAGTTTTTAGTTTCCATAGGTTTAATTTGAAAATTGTAAATCAATTAATAATTCGCACTTCTCATTTTCAAATTATGTTATTCCCAATTTCTCGGTTATAATCTGAACAAACCGTTTTGCAACAACACGGTAGTCAAAATACTCAACTACACGTTTCCTTGCGGCTTTGCCCATTTTTTCACGCAATGTCGCATCAGTCATAAGATCCATTAAATAGTTGGCAATATCATGAACACTTGCACGATAGTCCACTGTCCGTGGATCTTTAAATGCAACCCTGTGGTTGTCTTCAAAGCCTGATTCGTCACCAAGAATCACTTCGTTCACAATAATTTTCTGTGCTATATTTGCCAAGAATGCCGTTTCTCCATGTACAAGTGTATCGAGCATTCCCATGGCTTTAATACCTATAACCGGTTTTCCACAAGCGCCTGCTTCCACCTGAGGCATACCAAAACCTTCAAGTCGCGAAGGTGCAGCGTATATATCGCAGGCGCCTATCAGGTAGGGCATGAAATTACGTGAAATGATGTTTGTTGCATAGGTAACATTTTTTTCGATGCCTAAATGTGTCGCCAGTTCCAGATCAGTCAGGTTTTGAAGTTTGGTCCGTGGCTGGGGCCATACTTTGCAGACATATTTCCAATCGGGCGCTTTTGTATCAATGATGGCAAGGGCCTGCATTACCTCCTGTGCACCTTTTGATGCAGCATCGCCTCCGACAGTAAGAATCATTATCTGATCCGGTGAAACCCCCAGCGCTTCGCGTACGGCCAGAATTTTCGGGTCGTCTTTATTACAAGGGGTAAAAGCATCTGTATCGCAGCCAACCGGCAGCACCTCAATTATATCACTATTTATCCCGTCGCGAACATACATTTCCTTTACCCAATTCGATGTTACCATGATAAGTGGAAGAGCATTCAGCACCTCCTGGTAGTTTGCAATATAACCATCGGCAACCAGCCAGGGGACAGGCTGAACTCCATATCGTTGCGGATGAAGTACCAGATGCGGTGTATGCCCCCAATAACCGACACCAACAACAATATCCGGCTCAAACCAGCGGTAGTACCATTCCTTTTCCTGGGGTGATTCGAGATTAACTGCATGGGCATCAATTCCCATTTTAGTGAGGCCCCTGTATAGCAGATCTCCCTGGGTTGCAAGCCCCCCGGGGGAAGCAGGGTAGTCATATAATAATAATACTTTCATGATAAAATAATTTTCAAATTTTCATATCGGCTCATTTTCAAATTTATTAAGCCATCTTTTAGCATCACGGGGATCAGTAAATTGCCAGAATGATTCAGATCTTGGTGTGGTTTCTGCTTCAAAACCACTTTTTTCAAATCCATACGTTTCAGTAATTATACTATATTTTCGAAGCCATATCCGTTTCGAAAGTGACCGGTAGACACTGGCATTTTCCACAGCAACCGGATAGTGTTTTTTGTTATCGTCAGTATAAGCGAAGTTCCATAATTCGTTTGTTGAAATTCTACCCGTACTCCAGAGTTTAATTACTGCTTTACCTGTTTCCTCATGCCTGAGGTGTCGGGTGTATTCTCCGGTTGGATTATGAGAAATTATCAGGTCGAAATGTTTTGCAGGTAATAAGTTTAGGATAGTCTTTTCAACCTCATTTCCCATTAATGGCTTTTGTTCAGGGCCATCATCGAGGTCGCCCATAATCCCTTCAGATTTAAGAATTTTTAATGCATTGTTAAACCTAAAGGAGCGATCTTTATCTTTTCCCCTGCAAAGACAGACAATAAACCATTTCCAGGCCGGGTGTCTCAGTATTGTCCCTCCGGCCCATAATGTTTCATCATCGGGGTGAGCTACTATAACTGCAAC
>JGI24136J36422_10000643_pt1 | contig 13171 bp, 10 predicted proteins | sample BarGraNGADG00212_2_FD_36422 | JGI IMG/M metagenome (IMG submission 36422)
AATTCTGCAATATTACCTGACATGTTTTTCAGTCCGAAATTATTGGCTCTTACCATATCCGGTGTCTGAGTCCTTGAGTGGCTGTTGGCAGAATAAATAACAAATGAGTTTATAATTGCAGTGTCATTCTTCGAGAGTTTTGCCCTGATGCCTTTTTTCTCAAATTTAAGCGGATCGCCGGGGAAAAAATATGGCGTTTCCTGCCCTGCCCTGCAGGCATATTCCCATTCGGCTTCTGTTGGCAGCCGGTATTTCTTCCTGGTCACTGAAGAGAGCCATTTGCAATATGTCTCGGCTGCATGAAAGGTGAATGAGATCGCAGGCCGCTGACCCAGTCCCCATCCCTGGTCGGGCTGGCCATATGGCGGAGTTGCACCGGAGATTGCGTCAGTCTCCAGTGATTGCTTTGACCTTAGCCCTTCTGTATCGGTTGTCCTTCCTTCTGCAGCAGTCTGAACATAAAAAGCCAGGTACTCATCCCACGTCACTTCAACCTGCGCCATGTAAAATTGAGATATTTCCACTTCTTTCACCGGTCCCTCATCTGCCTTTCTTAATGGCTCGCCGTCAGGGCTGCCCATTTTGTAATTCCCTCCCGGGATTGCTATCATCCTGAATGAGACAGATGAATTTGGTATCTTCTCGGTAAATGACCCAAAACCTGAGACCTTTGCCGGTTCCTTATAAATTTCCTTTGGAATCGATGAGACGCTTCCAAAAGTCTTATTGCTTCCATGAGTATAACCGACAATATAATGACCGGCATTAAGGTGACAGTTTATACAGTTCAGATCAGGAGTTTTCTTTGCCTGCTTATAATAAAGATGGGCATCTTCGCCGGCTTTTGAAAGCTTCAGGGGGAAGAGGTTTTCGTGACATTTTACGCAGCTGCTTTCATATACATAACTGCGGGCTGTTTCGAGCCGTCTCCGGTCCTCCCAGTCGAATGATGCTGAATCCTTAGTCCAATAGCTCCAGAGATCGCGCAGACCTGTCGTACCTTTCGCCCACAGATATCCATGTCCCTTTGGCGGAAGATGACACTCCACACAGGCAATCCTGTATCCCGACGCTGTCTCATAATGAACTGATCTTTTCCATGAAGCATCTGAAGCAGGATGAATGTGGCATGAAATACAATATTTATTTGTGGAAGTTTTTTCAATGGCTTTCCCTCCTCCCAGCATCAGTAAAATGCCTGCAATCAAACCGGGGATAAACCAAATAAGCAATCTTTTCATAGCTTAGCAATGACTGGTTGAAGATAAAAAAAAATCNGCTGACGCAATAGCCGGAGATTTTTAAGGTTAATAACTTTTACAAATTGTATTTTTGCCTTAAATTATAACTGATGAAAAGGATTCTGCTTCTTCTGGCCGGCTTTTCAATCACCATCCTCCTGAATTCGCATCCCTGGAAGCCGTCTCATTATGTAATTATTGATACCGACGGCGGGATTGACGACATGAGGGCAATTACGCTTATGCTGGCCTCTCCCGACATCAGGGTCCTTGCCATCACTGTTTCACCAGGTGTCCTCAGCAGCTATGATGTGTACCTGAAAGTAAAGAGCCTTCTTAATGCCTGTCATCACGAAGGAATTCCTGTAGGAATAAACAGAAGTGCCGCATTTAAGTCTCCTGAATACAAGGTTGCTTTAAATGCAAAATGGGGTATGGAAGAGAATCTTGATCCCGCTTCGGCACCAGACTGCATTGTACTGATAAAAGAGATACTTTCGGCTGAAAAAACCAAAATCAGTTTCATTTGTATCGGCGGGATGAGCACGGCTTACAATTCTCTGAAGGATATCCCGCTTTTCAAGCAGCAGGTGAAGGAAATTCTATGGAGCGTCGACGGGATAAATGATTCCAAAGGATTCAATTATAACATTGACCCCCAGGCTGCAAAAAGGATCTTAAAAGAAGATATCCCGATTTCTCTCATTAGAAATTTCAGCGATAGTAGCTTTTTTGATGAAAACCTTATAAAGGATATTTCTGAGGTTAAGACACGATATGCTGAAAAGCTGACAGCATATTTCAATTCTGACAATGCAAGGGGACATCAGTTTTCGTACCGTGCCACCGATGAAATGGTCCCGCTGTTCCTTCAGTTCCCTTCAATCTTCAAAGCCGATTCAACAGGTAAAACCCTTGAATATTATTCCTCAGAAAAAAAGCTGCTGGGTGACGACCTGCTTAAAATGCTTAAAGGCGAAACTGTCGCCAGGAACCAGGTTATAAAGGATCTTCCTCTCGATCCGTCATTCTATTTTGACGACATCAAACCCTCGGTGACTGAAATTGTAAACAGGTATGGCATTGATGAATGGACATCCGGGGTATTGGCCAACGAGCTCCACAGGCATCTTGGGGTTTTTGCGATCATCGGGGTGAAAATGGGTATAAGGGCAAGGGAATATTTCGATACCGGGGTTGATGAATTCACTGTAACTTCCTTTGCCGGATCCGAACCTCCGCTAAGTTGCATGAATGACGGACTCCAGGTCAGCACCGGTGCCACACCCGGACATGGGCTTCTCACTGTCAGGAATGATACGGTTCTTTCGGCTTCGGCGCTGTTTACATATCTAAATCACAGGATAAAACTTACACTCAAACCTGAAATAGCCGGGAAAATATCATCTGAACTGAAGGAGATAAACTTCGTGTACGGCCTCGACAGTAACATATACTGGGAGCTAGTGAGGAAGAACACCATAAAATACTGGCTTAATCTGGACAGGCAGGAGATATTTATAATTAAGCAGATTCATTAAATCGTTCTAACCATTTATTAGGATTGCTTCGTCGCTTTGCTCCTCGCAATGACAGTCGATATATAAGATGGTGAGTTGTCAACGGGGACAAGATTGAATTACTTAATATGTCATTGCGAGGAACCCGTGGAACGGGGAACGAAGCAACCCGCTTCAACTATTCCCAGGTATCTGTTTTCTATTTATTGTATTCGTCAAAAAAATCATTCCCCTTGTCATCGGTGATGATGAATGCCGCCATATTCTCTACCCGGATTTTCCTGACTGCCTCCATACCCAGATCTTCGAAATCGACCATTTCAACCGATTTAATATTTTCTGCCGCAAGTATTGCTGCAGGACCTCCGATTGACCCGAGATAAAATCCTCCATATTTTTTGCATGAATCGATAACAGCCCTGCTCCTGTTTCCCTTGGCAACCATGATCAATGAACCGCCCAGGCTCTGGAAAAGATCGACATAGGCATCCATTCTGCCGGCTGTCGTTGGACCAAAGCTTCCTGAAGGCATTCCTTCAGGCGTTTTGGCAGGACCAGCGTAATAGATCGGGTGATCCTTAAAATATTCAGGCAGCGGTTTTCCTTCATCAATCAGCTTCTTAATCCGTGCGTGAGCAATATCGCGAGCCACGATCAGCGTGCCCTTCAGGTTCAGTCTTGTCTTGACAGGATATTTTGTCAGCTGGGCAAGCACCTCTCTCATCGGTCTGTCAAGGTCTACCTCTACAGGTTTTTCAAGTTCCGGAGCTTTGGCCGGAAGGAAACGGGCCGGATTTCTCTCGAGCTCTTCAATAAAAATCCCTTCGGGAGTGATCTTAGCTTTCAGGTTCCTGTCGGCGCTGCAGCTCACTCCAAGGCCTACCGGGCAAGATGCTGCATGTCGCGGCATGCGAATCACCCTTACATCATGAACGAAATATTTTCCTCCGAACTGGGCGCCCACTCCGTACTCATGGCAAATCCTTTCAATCTTTTTCTCCCATTCAATATCCCTGAAAGCTCTTCCGCTCTCATTTCCGGTTGTCGGCAGTTGATCGAGATAACCCGCTGATGCCTCCTTGACGGTTTTGAGTGTCGCCTCAGCCGATGTTCCTCCTATCACAAGAGCAAGGTGATATGGAGGACATGCAGATGTGCCCAGATCCTTTATCTTTTCCTTCACAAACTTTGTAAGAGATTCTTCATTTAGCAGCGATTTTGTCTGCTGGTACAGGAATGTCTTGTTGGCCGATCCTCCTCCCTTGGTTATAAAAAGGAACTCATATGAGTTGCCTTCAGTCGATAAATATCGATCTGCGCAGGAAGGTTGGTACCTGAATTCTTTTCATCAAACATGGTGAGCGGAACAATCTGTGAGTATCTGAGGTTTTTGTCCTTGAAAGTTTCATAGATCCCTTTTGAGATATATAGCGCATCATTCACCCCTGTCCATACTCCTTCGCCTTTCTTTCCGATAACAATTGCAGTGCCGGTGTCCTGACACCACGGAAGATCCTCCTTTGATGAGATTACCGAGTTCCGTATCATGACATAAGCCACAAAACGGTCATTGTCGGTGGCTTCCGGGTCAGCAAGAATAACAGCCAGCTTTTCGAGGTGCGCGGTTCTGAGAAAGAACGAAATATCTGAGACTGCTGTTTTTGCAAGCAGCTCGAGACCACGAGGGTCGACTTTTAAAACCTTTTTACCAGCTTCTTCAAAAACCCGGACATAATCCTTGGTAAGAAGCTTGTATTTCGTTGTATCCTTCACAAGCTGAAAAGGCTTTTCATAAATGAATTCTGCCATGGTTTTATTGTTAATTAATTAACAGTGATTGGATTACGGTAATTATATTCCTGCTATTCAGGTTCTTATCAAATTTATACAGAATTGATTTAAGAAACAATGAGAAAAAGCAGTACTAAATCTCCGAAAACCTGAACTTATCTTTTGCCCGTATCCCTTTGGGTGTCATTTCGACTGTACAGCACTCCGTATTGCCGTCATGCTGGAATACCAGGATAAAATTGTTTGCCAGGGATTCCTCAAGTATCTGTTTTTTCTCTTCAATGGTTTTAAGTGATTCTATATCGTAGCTCATGTTCCAGATCAGAGGAATATGTGCCATGGTGGGAATAAGATCACCGGTATAGACAAGTGTCCTGCCTTTATATCTGATCAGAGGGATCATCAGGCCGGGTGTATGTCCATCACACATCCTTACATCGAAATCCTTAAAGAGTTCGCCTTCCTCCTCAACAAGGTTCAGCCTGCCGCTATGTAAAACCGGCAATATATTTTCCTCCAGAAAGGCGTCTTCCTCGCGTATGTTGTTTTTTGAAGCCCACTCCCACTGAGTTCTGCTCACATGATATGCAGCCTCAGGGAATACCATCTCAAAACCTCTTCCCCCGGGAGTTCTTCTTACACAGCCCCCGCAATGATCGGCATGCAGATGAGTAAGGAACACGTCAGTGATATCTTCAGGTTTATAACCGGCTGCTGCCAGCCCCTGAATAAGACCTTCACCGCCATGCAGGTATACATGACGAAAGAATTTTTCATCCTGCTTATCGCCCCAGCCTGTATCAACAAGAATGACATGCCCGTCGGTTTCGGCTACCAGCGACCTCAGGGTAAGAACTATCAGGTTGTTCTCGTCAGACGGATAAACCCTCGACCAGAGTGCCTTTGGCACTATGCCGAACATGGCACCGCCGTCGACCTTGAAATTGGCAATATTGAATAACCTGATTTTCATAGGAGTTTTATTGTTTATATTCTGTTATGGCTTCTTTTTCTTTGTGGTGAGCCTGAACATCGCCCTCATCAGTATTCTTATCATCTGGTATGAGAACCATCCTGAAACACGATAAAACGGAGTTCGTCTTTTTTTAAATATCTCCGGCGTTATCTGGCGGCAGTCATTATTAATGATATCGAGGAGTTTCTCCTCAAAATCCTGGGTGAATCCCTTGTCAAGAATTGCGGCGTTTATCTCCACACTTCCATAGTCGCTCAGGTGGTTCAGGTTATAGCTGCCTACCGTGCACCAGATGCCATCAACTGTCGCCACTTTAGCGTGAAGATTTGAAGGCAGGTATTCATAAATTTTTATTTTATTCCTGAGGATGAAATCATAAAGAAACTGTGTTGCCCGTTCAAACATCGGAGCATCGGATTCGGCAGATAAGACTATTGTAATGTCAACTCCCCTCATGCTTGCAAGTCGTAACAGCCTTCTTTCGTTCCTGCCCGGAAGGAAATAACCTGAAAAGATTATCATCCTTTTCTGGGATTTTTTGAAAATTGTGCGATAACCCTTTAGTATTTCAATTTTGTTCCGGTACCAGTTATTCTGAAGTATCTTCACGGAAATATTATCAGGATAAGATTGCGGGTTGCGGACATATTCTGTTGCTCGTTCCTGCTTTGAAATAAATGTTTTATTCCATAGTTTCTTCATGATATCAAGAAGGCAGGCACACTCAGGACCTCTGATCTTAACTGCAAAATCGAGCCATTCCTTTTTCGTGCCATATCCGTGATAACGATTTGCGAAATTCATTCCGCCGATTATTGCAACCTCGCCGTCTGCCAGCACCACTTTTGAATGGAGCCTGAGACTAAGCTGGTAACCTTTGGTTATGAAAGTAGGTGAAAAAAAACGAAACAATATTCCGGACCCTTCAATATTTTTAACCAGTTCATCAGATAGATACTTGGTGCCAAAGGCATCAAAAAGAAGGTATGTTCTTACGCCCCGTTTTGCAGCCCTGACCAGTGCATTAACCATCCTGATCCCGGTTTCATCTTCGTCAAGGATATATGTCTGGAAATGAATATAATTCTTTGCTCCGTCAATAATGTTTTCCACGGCTGCAAAAAATTCTTCACCGCTCCTGAGAAGTGTTACCTGGTGCCCGCTTTTATAAGCGAACCTTTGAGATCGCCTGCTCATAAACTATCCGGATCATTTCCCTTATGCAAAGATAAGAGTTTAACGCTTCACTCCCGTTTATTGGATTTTTGTATTACTTTGCATCAGTTAAAACCCTTAACATTGAAAAAACAAATTCTTACCTCAGTAGTTTCATTAATGCTCCTGATAAATTTCACATCCTGCTCAGCGAATAGTTCTGCAGTTCAAAAAGATAGCATCCCGAAAGATTATCCTCCTTCTCACCCGCGCATTCTCCTTCTGGAAGGTGAAGAATCAGGAATCCGGCAGACAATTGCCGCTGATGATGTTTGGAACACAGTGCATATTTTTATACTTTCTGAAAGTGATAAACTTCTTACCAAAGCTCCTATTGAGAGAGTGCTCATAGGAAAAAGGCTGCTCGACAAATCAAGGGAGGCGCTCCGGAGGATATTTTTCCTCTCCTATTCGTACAGGATGACAAATGATCAGAAATATCTGATGAGAGCCGAACTGGAACTGAATGCCGTTTCAGCTTTCAGTGACTGGAATCCTTCACATTTCCTTGATGTAGCTGAAATGACAATGGCTGCTGCAATAGGTTATGACTGGCTATTCAAGGGTCTTTCGGCAGAATCCCGCAGTCATATTAAAACAGCAATTGTTGAGAAGGGTCTGAAGCCCTCATTTCAGACTTCATATAACTCGTGGCTTAAGAATTCCAATAACTGGAACCAGGTATGCAATGCCGGTATGACATTTGGCGCGCTGGCTGTTTATGAAGATGAAAAAGAGCTNGCAACGCAGGTTATTGAACGAGCAGTTTCGTCTATAAAACTTCCCGAAAATGATTATAACCCTGACGGGGCATATCCTGAAGGTTATGGTTACTGGGGTTACGGAACAAGCTTCAACGTAATGTTCCTGAGTACGATGAAGAAAGCATTCGGCAGCACTTATGATCTGTCAACCGGTGATGGTTTTTTCAAAACGGCTTCTTACCTTGAAAATATGATTGGCCCTGCAGGGCTCCCGTTTAATTATACCGACTGCGGAACCGGGGCCAGCATGAACCCTGCAATGTTCTGGTTTGCCAATAACCTTAACGATCCCTCCGTACTATGGTCAGAAAAGTACCTTCTGACTCATAAAAGTCTTCCGAACGACAGGTTTCTGCCTGCGGTGCTGATCTGGGGCGCAGGGATGCCTCTAAGCAAAATAACAGCACCTGTAAAAAACATCTGGGTGGGACAAGGCAAAAACCCCGTAGCCCTGATCCGCACTTCCTGGAGTAATCCGAATGCCATATTTATCGGTCTGAAAACAGGTTCTCCTTCAGTCAATCATGCTCATATGGATGTCGGATCTTTTGTTATGGATGCTAATGGAGAGCGCTGGGCAATGGATTTTGGAATGCAGGATTACAACTCCCTGGANTTGGCTGGCGTTGATCTCTGGAATATGTCACAGACNTCTCAACGGTGGAGTGTTTTCAGGTATAATAACATGTCCCATAACACCCTTACAGTTAATAATCAGTATCAGAAGGTATCAGGAAAGGCTTCGGTAATATCATATTCCGGCGAACCGGGGATGATGAATGCTGAAACGGATCTATCTTCGGTCTATAGCGGTCAGCTCAGCAATTCCATGAGGGGGGTTGCTATTGTGGATGGAAANTATGCAGCAGTGCGCGATGAAATCAGGACCCTTTCAGCTGAAACAGTTATCCGGTGGAATCTTGTTACTTCCGCATCAGTGACCATAACAGGAAGCAACAGTGCCGAACTGGTTAAGAACGGCAAAAAGCTCGTCATGAAGGTCCTTGAGCCTGCTAAAGTAACTATGAAGACGTGGAGTACATATCCTCCGAACACCTATGATGCTGCCAACCCGGGCACTATCATGGTAGGCTTTGAGGCGACAATTCCGGCAAACAGCAGTGCAGTGTTTAGCGTTATTCTTCTTCCGGATGGAGCAGCTGAAAATAAGGTCATATCAGGGAAGATACTTTCTGAATGGCCAAAATAAGCTTTGACGATTAGTAAACTTAACAATCCCGTTATATGAATATGACCAGAAGAAACATGATAGGCAAGGTGGCAGGNGCTGCGGTTATTGCTGCAGGCGTTCCTTTNACCAGGCTTGCCGGCTCAACTGATGACAGGGGAAATAAACTTAAGGGAAACATTCATCACTCGGTAAGTCAGTGGTGCTATAATGACATACCGCTGGAAGATTTTGTCAAAGCATGCAGGGATATGGGAATCGAATCGGTAGAACTCCTGGAAGAGAAAGACTGGGCTCTGGTTAATTCCCTCGGACTGAAATGTGCAGTCGGTTATGCGACTGACTGGGGCATCCCTAAAGGATTTAACCGGATTGCCAATCACGAGAAACTTATTGCCGACTTCGCGGCAAAAATACCAAAGGCTGCGGCTGCCGGCGTTCCTAATCTGATCTGTTTTTCAGGAAACAGGGAGGGGCAGGACGATAATGAGGGGCTATTAAACTGTGCTGCCGGTATCAGGAAGCTGATGCCCACTGCAGAAAAGTATGGAGTAACAATTATTATGGAGCTTCTGAACAGTTATGGTCATAAAGATTACCAGTGCGACAGAACCTCATGGGGTGCTGCATTGTGCGAGATGGTCGGATCAGAAAANTTCAGGCTTCTATATGATATTTACCATATGCAGATAATGGAGGGGAATATAATAGAAACCATTACAAAATATTCCAGATATATAGGCCATATTCATACCGGAGGTGTTCCGGGAAGGCATGAGCTTGATGAGACCCAGGAGCTATATTATCCTGCAATTATGCAGGCTATCGTAAAGACCGGGTACAAAGGTTTTGTCGGTCAGGAGTTTGTTCCTTCACAGAATGACAAACTGGCATCATTGAAAAAATGCATCCAAATCTGTGATGTGTAAATGAGGGTACATTTCATTGCTGTCGGCGGAGCGGTGATGCATAACCTTGCCATCGCCCTTCATAAAAAGGGATATCATGTGACCGGATCTGATGATGAGATCTTCGAGCCGTCAAGATCAAGACTTGCAGAAAATGGCCTTCTGCCTGAAAAACAAGGATGGTATCCTGAAAATATAACGGGTGAAATTGATACTGTCATCCTCGGCATGCATGCCCGTGGTGATAACCCTGAACTGATCCGTGCCCGTGAACTTAGGTTGAGAATAATGTCGTTCCCTGAATATCTCTACGAACAGACCAAAAACAAAAAAAGGATCGTCATCGCAGGAAGCCATGGAAAAACGACGACCACAGCAATGATAATGCACGTATTCAGGTTCCTGGGAATAAATTTTGACTACATGGTGGGGTCTATCATAGATGGCTTCGACACAATGGTCGGGCTTTCCGACAGTTCGGAAGTCGCAGTGCTCGAGGGAGANGAATATCTGACATCGGCACTCGATCCCAAGCCAAAATTTCATCTCTATATGCCGGATATAGCGGTCCTCAATGGTATTGCCTGGGATCATATGAATGTATTTCCGACATTTGAAAACTACGTTGAACAGTTCAGAATTTTTATTGAAAAAATCTCTGANGGAGGAACCCTGATTTATTTTGATGGTGACCCTGAAGTGAAAAAAATTACCCTGGAAGCTAAAAACAATATAATTAAAAAACCATATAAAGTCCACGGGTATTTCCAGAACAAAACCGGATTTTATGCAGCCACACATAACAGGGTTGTGCCATTAAAAATTTTCGGTGAACACAACATGCAGAATCTCTCTGCGGCAAAAGAGGCCTGCCTCGCCGCAGGAATTTCTGAAGATGACTTTTACCGGGCTATCCAGATTTTTGAAGGCACATCGAAAAGGCTTCAGAGGCTTTATGGGAATGAGAACGGGGATGCTTATCTCGATTTCGCCCACTCCCCTTCAAAGGTAAAGGCAACGATGGAGGCGATTGCGGCAAGATACCCGGGGAGAGATATTATTGCATGCCTCGAACTGCATACTTATTCAAGCCTTAATATCAATTTCCTGCCCCAATATCACGGAACGCTTGAAAAAGCAACCTTTCCGTTTATATATTTTAATCCTCATGCAACTATTATAAAGAAGCTCCCCTCTTTGTCAATTGAGGAGGTAAGAAATGCATTCGGCGATTCAAATATTATGGTATTCGACAATTCAAATGAGATGTTTTCGTTTATCCGGAAACAAATATTCCATAATCCCGTTTACCTGTTTATGAGTTCCGGGGATTATGACGGTAAGAATCTGCTGGAGCTGTCGGTGGATTTATTAAAAATAAAATAGATATTTAAAACATGAAAAGATCAATCTTAATTTTACTTTTTACTGCAGCCGTTACAATCGCAGGCTATAGCCAGGATTACAGAACCAGCCTTGGCTTAAGGGCAGGCCTTCCATATGGTGCGACCCTCAAGCATTTTATCAGTAAGAACAACGCGCTTGAAGGTATCCTTGCCAGCAGGTGGGGAGGACTTGTAATTACAGGACTTTACGAAAATGAAAACTGGCTTGGGCAGTATCCTGCTCTCAACTGGTACTGGGGTGTGGGGGCACATGCCGGTTTTTGGGATGTAGGGACAAACCCTAATGTCAATACTACCTACACCGGGGTAGTAATTGGTGCTGACGCCATCCTTGGAATTGAGTATACGTTCGATGATTTCCCGATTAATCTTTCCCTCGACCTCCTCCCTTCCCTCAACCTAATTGGTTCAACCGGATGGGGTGGCATCAACGGAGCCATTTCAATAAGATACGTATTCTGATAAGTGCAATAATAATCGGGAGTTTCCGGGGTATGAGACGCAAGCCCCGGTTTTTTCGCCAAAATATTTTGCAGATCGGAAAAAACATGTTTTCTTTGCATCCGCATTTTAAAGTTCTTTAAGGGTCCATTCGTCTAGTGGCTAGGACGTCAGGTTTTCATCCTGGTAACAGGGGTTCGATTCCCCTATGGACTACAACTCTTTAAAAGTAACAAGACCNTTCTTTATGCTTATAATCACCACATTAGGCAGATTGAGGGGTTTTCTTTTGACTCTACTAAATTAGGTTCTAGTTCTGATTTTGCCCACAATACTATAAGAGCTTATAAGTCTAGTTTAAACTCCCTAACTAGGTATTTAAACAGTAATGGAGCCTTCAGCAAGTTTCAGGATATAAAGCTTTCTAAGCTAGATTACAGGTTTATTGAAGGTTACTATAATCACAATTATAAAACTTTTAAAGAAGCTGAATTATCTGTATTCGAGTACATTGAAGCATGGTACAATGTAAACATGATTCATACAACATTAAAAACATCGATAAAGAACAAAAAAGAAATATTAATAAATCAATTAGTAGCTTAATTAAATGTCCGGAAAACTATTGCAGGTTCAATCAGCTCCGGGAGCTTTTTGCTTAAATAGATTTGACTTTAGCTTAAACATGGTTTAACTTTGATTAAATATTGCCCCCTGATTGAATATCTAAGTTTAGATGGATATTTGATCCAAAACTAAATACCGCCCAAAGAACGGGATATATAATTATCATTCTACATCCTATTGTTAATAAAATACCATGAGCTCACATTCCCAACTTCAGAAGATTATTTCTGTATTTATGATCTTCATTCTGTTGATTCAACTTTCAAGTTGTGTCAGTACCAAGATTATTTCAAGTTCTGATCTTCCCCTTCCTAAATCCAGCAAGTATCATTATATAATTCATAGCAAAGAATCAAGCTACCGGCTTGATACCACCGTAATTTCAAATGGGATATTATCAGGTAAAATAAACTTGACAGAAGATTATTCTATAGGGCAAAAAATTAAAGTATATCTCTCGTCAGATTCAGTCATGAAGATCAATACGAATGGTATTTTAAGTATACCTCTTAATGGTATTGCAAAAGTTGAAGTGACAAAAGTTGCAGCAGGAAAAACTATCTTGCTTGTTACAGGCTGTATTTTTGTAATTTTAATAATAGTTGGAATAGGGGCGATGCGAGATTTTAATTTCCTTCCTAACGGTATATAGACACACGAAATAATTTTCAGGTTTTTTTTATTATATTAAATTGACTTCGTCTTAAAGTGGGTGTAACTTTGATAATCTTATCACTAACTGACTTCAAATTAATCACTAAAGCCTGCAATTATGAAAAAAACCATTTTTTTATGTCTGATTATTGCACTGATAATCGGAAGCTGTTCACAAAAACCAAAAGGTGATAAAAAAGCTGCCAAAATTGAAAACACGTTAATAAGTGTTGCTTTATTCACAGATTCAGTAGGAGTTGATCCATCCAAAATGCTTCAAGTTATCGAAAGACGAAATAAAGCGGTTGATTCTATAGGATATCCAGATGCAGGTTATAAATTGTGGCTTGTCAAAGGTGATTCTATCAAGAACTTCAGATTTATGACCATTGGATCGTGGCCTAATCAGGCAATTTATGATTCAATACACAAAAATAAA
>JGI24136J36422_10000654_pt1 | contig 13052 bp, 8 predicted proteins | sample BarGraNGADG00212_2_FD_36422 | JGI IMG/M metagenome (IMG submission 36422)
TTAACTATCGTTTTCCAAACAACATTAAGATTCACACCAAAATAGAAATGTATAAGCTTGTCGCGGGTTCCTGCCATCTCTTTCCAGGGGACTGACGGGTAGTTCTCTTTTAAATCCATTGGAACATTTTTCGCTGCTTCTCCTATAATTTCCAGAGCTCGAACTACAGCGAAAACCCTCATCTCGTCTTCTGCGAATGCTTCAAAAGAGATGTCTTGAGTAAAGCCTTCTATTTTCTCAATAGTATCGAAAATATCGGATAAATAATCCCGAAATTCTCTTTTTTCCTTCATACAGCCACAACTTCCTCAAGGATATGTTTCCCAACGGCAGGTTTAAGAGCGGATTTCATTACCAGATCCACTTTCACACCCAGAATCTCACTAAGGTAGTCCTCAAGTCGAATGTACTCAAAAAAACTTGGAGCTTCCTCAAACTCAACCAGAATATCAAGGTCACTCTCAGGTTCCTGCTCCCCTCTCACATAAGAACCAAAAATTCCAAGGTAACTGACACTATACTTCCTAGAAATCTCCGGCAGATGCTGACGCAAAATAGAAATGAATCGGGAAGTCTCTCTAGAATGAGTAATAGTATTGTCTTCTGCCATATATCATTATTTAACCTCAATTGTTAAATATTTGTCTTAAAACCAGGGCGAATATGAAAATCCAAAGAATCAAAAATGGGTGACGTTAATGGTTATCTCAAACAGGTTGTCTTAAAACTAAAGTCTACTCCATTTGTTATCGGTTAACGAATGTGTAAGAACTTTAGTTCCATCTGAGGTGACTAATCCATTTTTCATAGAAAGGATACGAACTAAATATTAAAACATTCGGGTTTTTCTGTAAATAAGACAGATTTTGATAGGAAATTTGTCTCTTCAGGGGACAAAATCCGAACGTTCTATGAATAAACGTTCGTAATCAAAGTATCCTGAAAATTAGATTATTAGGAAAATGCACATGGTTTAGGGAAAATCTGTGTATAAATAAAGTATGACTTAAAACTTTAAAAACGAAATTATTTTGGGATAAAACAATACGCTGCTGTTTTTCCGTATTTATAAACATTCCGCGAGATCCATTATTGAGTCTATCTATTCGACAATTCATGGATTACACCGATGAGGAAAGAAGAATTAAAATCACATGCGAGTCTGATACTTTAGATTGTAGAGTAGAATCTATTACTTAAAGAGGAGAATAAATACGGCTAAAATGAAACAGTCTGCGGATATCCATGTTTATCAGATGAAGGTAACTCTCGAAGATAGCAAACCGCCTATCTGGAGAAGAATTCAAGTCGCAAGCGTCGTTACATTATATAAGCTCCACCATATTTTACAGTTGGTTATGGGGTGGAGTAATTACCATCTTTACGAGTTCATTATCGATGATGTGCATTATGGTGAACCGAGTCCAGATGATGAGTATAAAGTTAGAAATGAAAAAACAGTGAAATTAAGTCAAGTGATCTCTAAAGAAGGGGTTAAGTTTGCCTATTTATACGATTTTGGAGATTACTGGTATCATAAAATCTTAGTTGAAAAAATTCTACCGCCTGAACCTGATATACACTATCCTATTTGTATCAAAGGCAAGCGTGTATGTCCTCCTGAAGATTGTGGCGGAATTTGGGGCTATTATGATTTTCTAAAGATAATTCAAGATCCTAATGATCCAGAGCATAATCAAATGCTGGAGTGGGTGGGTGGAAGCTTTAATCCAGAAGCTTTTGATCTTGAAGATATAAATCAACAGTTGAGAAAAATCAGATGAATACATAGGTTTTACAGTAAAACNTGTGCATAAACTAGAGAGTAAGTTTTACAGAATTTTAGATACACTGCCGNTTTGGCGGTGTACCAAAAGTTCTGTAANTGCGACATTTTCCCTGATAGGCTTATNNCTACAAAACTTTAAAACGTAGCTATTTTTAGCTTATAGGTTAGTGATTTGCCTTAAAAATTAGCTAAAAAACAAAGAAATAGCTGCGTTTTATCCGAAAACGTAGCCATTTTCTAGTTTTGGCAGTGTGTCGAATTTCTAGATAACAACTTATTGACATTTGTACTTTTACAGAATTCTTGATACGCTGCCTTTTAATCTGTTAATGCTAATTTAGAGAGGATTTACACAGCGTCCAAATTTCGATAGTTTATTATAGAATTCTTAAAGCATAATTCCTTTATATTTTTCTGGTTCACAGTACAGAATAAGGAGTAATCTGATGGCATGTGCTTCATTTTTCCCTGAAGAAAAAGAGAGACCATTTGTTGATAGAGAAGAATTCATCCAAGCATTCTATAATGCCCTTGAAACCATAAAGGGGAAAGAAGCAAAGATTCTAGTCTACCACGGTGTTGCTGGTATTGGTAAAACACGCCTAAGGAGAGAAATATCTAAAATAATTGAGAAATACAATGATTCAAACAGAAACTTCCGAATATACAATGAGTCAAATAGTAACTTTCATATTTTATGTGCAACGGTAGATTTCGAAACTGAAGCGTATAGACAATCTGATAAGTTCCTAGAAATATTGAGGGATCAGTTCCAAGGTGAATATGGTATTAAATTCCATACCTTTGACTTTGCCCGTGCTCTTTACTGGAAAAAAGTAAATCCAAGAATTCCTTTGTGCAAGGAAAACGATTCTGAAGATAACATCTTTACTCATTTACTTGATATTGGCGATGACTTATCGAATATTGGTGGAATATTTAACCCGGTAAACGTATCGATTAAGATGACAAAGCTCATCAAAAGGCTTCCTGCTTCATACAGGGAATGGGAATTAAAAAATAGAAATGAAATTTCCCGATTAATCAGCATGGAAGCAGCAGAGATAAGGAGGCAGCTTTACCTTTACTGGGCTTACGACCTGCGTGAATACCTCCAAAGAAACTCTGAATCTGCAGTCATTTTTATCGACAGCTATGAAGCACTCTGGGGAAATGACAGATCCCTAGCAAGTTTAAGTTCCAAAGACGAATGGCTTCGAAAGAAAATACAAACTCTCCTTTCCTCCTCTTGCCTCTGGATACTCTGTGGGCAGGAGCCTCCTCGATGGGTGGAAGACTCGAACACCGAAAAAGCCATATGGGGAAATTCAATTGAACGGCATGAAATTAAAGGTCTGCCAGAAGAACATGCCCGTAACTTACTCAAACACTCTGATGTTCTTGAAAATTATATCCAGACTGCTATTATCAGTGGCAGTGAAGGCATGCCCTATTACTTAGATCTCTCAATCGACCTATATAGAATTATAAAGAAAATCCGCGAACCAGCGCCAGGTGATTTTGCAAAGGTGCCGCCAGACATATTTAAGCGTTTTATAAAATATCTCGATGAACCTAAAGAAGCGGCAATTAAAGTCCTCTCTGTACCTCGTTTTTGGAACCGCGAGATATTCAATGTCCTGATTAAAGAATTCACAAGTTATCCCCAAAATGAAATGTCTAGGATACATAATTTCTCCTTTATTAATAAAGATGAAATCGAAGANAATAAATGGAGTATGCACCAGCTGATGAGAAAGAGTTGGCAAGAATATCAAGAGAATGAAAAGNATGAAGAGCAGGATCATAGGAAAAGTGTTCATGAGTTCATGCTTAGCTATTACGTAAATAAACTGGAAAATCTGGATATAAAAAAGATTACTCGAGAACATAAAGTTGCTTTAATAGAAGCTTTTTATCACGCAAAAGAATCATTGGAAGCAGAAAATCTGCTTAATTGGTTCATTACTGTTTCCGATCCGTTTGATAGAGCAGCATTCTGGCAATTAATTGCCCCTATGCATGAAGAAATACTGCAAATTATAGAAGCAGAACCAGAACTCGGACCTGAGCATCCATATGTTGCAACTTTACTAAACAATCTCGGTTTACTCTATGACAATATGGGAGATTACGAACAAGCATTGCCACTTTATCAAAGGGCACTTGAAATCTATGAAAAAGTGCTGGGTCCGCAGCACCCATCTGTTGCAACTTCACTAAACAATCTCGCAGCACTCTATGACAATATGGGAGATTACGAACAAGCATTCCCACTTTATCAAAGGGCACTTAACATCCATGAAAAGGTTCTAGGTCCCCAACACCCATCTGTTGCAAATTCACTAAACAATCTCGGTTTACTCTATGACAATATGGGAGATTACGAACAAGCACTCCCACTTTATCAAAGGGCACTTGACATTCGTGAAAAAGTTCTGGGCCCGCAGCACCCAGATGTTGCAACTTCACTAAACAATCTCGCAGCACTCTATTACAATATGGGAGATTACGAACAAGCACCCCCACTTTATCAAAGGGCACTTGAAATCTATGAAAAAGTGCTGGGATCGAATCACCCAGATGTTACAGCTTCGCTAAACAATCTCGCAAGACTCTATGATAGTATGGGAGATTACGAAAAAGCACTCCCACTTTATCAAAGAATAGGAAAAAAGTCCAATTACCCAAAAAATTAGGAGATTTTTATTATTTTGTGGGTTCTTGATTGCAGTCAATCCCCCAGCGGAATTAATGCCAAAATTTGACTACTCTAGAAGCTCTCAAAAAAACTTGCTTTTATTTTTCGTTCCGTGTTACTTTACAGGGTTTTAAACCGACATCAATAGGCACTAGAAAAAGTGCCTATGCGTTTATCATAGAATTTTTGCATTTGATGCACTACTAGCAGAGGGAAACAAGTGTATTCCTACATGATATGGAATGATCTAGTTTACAACACATAGTGAAAATTACCCTATTTTTCCGGATTTTGCACAGAATTAAAATAAAAAACTAAGATTTAAATCGCATTTCGACTTGAGTATTACTTTTACTTTCATTATTGCATAACATGTGTATATTGCATATAAACCCAGAAAATCAAGGAGATAGAAAATATATTGGTAACTATTCAGCCTGGGTAAAACAATATCAATAGGCATCTTTATCAAGATTCAATGGGCAAATTCCGATGAGCTGATTTTATTCATCTGTTCCATTACGAAAAATCGGTATCAATTAACTGTTTTTGATAGGCTGGGTGGTAACTAGAGATGAATGACATTCGATGAACAATTCTGCTATATTAGTAACTATTCATAAAAAAGTAAAAGGTTTCCTGATTCTTGTCAGTATCTACCTGCTGAGTTATAGGGGGGTCAACTACCCATACGGATAATATGATCTGAGAGAATAATCGGGAATATCCAAGCTCCCTACTTCAGTGGGGAGTAGTTGACGTACCTATTCCCTGCCTCTTCCATTATCGGGGCATAAAACGGTGACATGACGGAGTTAAAAATCAAATAAACTGCTTTTACTTGTGCCTGTGTTTCTTTTAGAATCTGCCATATCCAGTGCGGCAAATATTTGGACATGCGTATTTCGATTTATCGCTTTAAACAGTGCCAAGGTATCATGCTCCCGATATGTAAAAATCCCGTAAAGCCCCATATGATACCTAATAATATCGTCTTCTTTGGGAATTAGCGGAATGTGCTCTCCTATCCTTGAGAGTGACACGGTAGCATGACCTTTGATGCCCTTTATGGACTCATAACCCTTATCTGTCTCAAGATACGCATTAACCTTGCACAAGTCATGCAAAAGCCCGCAGATGACCACAGAATCAAGAGGCAAAGGATTAAGAAGTTGCTTGTTCGCTTCATTGAATGCATGGACCAAATTAAGAGAATGATAACAGAGGCCGCCAGGAAAAGAGTTATGGAAGTGGGTACTTGCAGGTGCGGTGAAGTAGTCCGATTCGAGCAGGTAATCTAGTAGGCTTTCGATACCAGGTCTGTTGACTGCCTGCAAAAGGAATATTACAGTTTCCTGATTTTGATCGGGATCTACCTGAGGACTAGGAGATAAGTGAGTTTGCATATTCTCACTCCTTCTTCCAAAAGTCGGCTATTGTAACTTCAACCAAGCAAGGCAGATCTTTCAGAAACAAGCTTCCTGCCTTTTCCATTTCTGCTTTTATTATTGGGCCTATCTCTTCTGCTTCTTCTTCTTTGCACTCGAAAACAAGTTCATCATGGATGCAGTTAACAAGCTTAACCCCCCTAGGCTCAAGGATCAGGAAGAGACTAGCCATGGCAATTTTAAGCATGTCAGCACAAAGACCCTGAACCGGAAGGTTTTTGCACTCTCTTTCAATGTTGCCTTTTTCTGAGTTATATTTCTCTTCATTCTCAGTCGAAGGCTTATCGAATTTGAAAAGTCTGCCTGCCTCAGTCCGAATTTCAAGTTTATTGAAACCTTTACCGCTTACTTTTTTCAGGTAACTTGTGACATCAGAATACAGACATTTGAAATCGTCAACAAGCCGTCCAACTTCATCTTCTGAGTAATCGATACCTGTCTCTAATTTTAACTTCTCTGTTAAAGACCGTTTACCCATCCCGTAATTTAACCCGAAATTGATTGATTTCGCTATATCTCTTTGCTGTTTTGTAACCTGATCTACAGGCACTTTAAACATAACCGCAGCTGTGTTTCTGTGAAGATCCAGACCTTCTTTATAGGCGTGGATATATTTCTTATCGTGAGCAAGTTGGCCTATAATCCTAAGTTCAATTTGGCTATAGTCTGCTGCAATAAGCTTATTTCCAGGCTCCGCAGTGAAAATCTTTCTCCAATCTTTAAACCTACTCGGTTGCTGTTGTAAGTTCGGTTTTCCACAGGTGAACCTTCCAGACTTCGCTCCATATTGCCAGAAATCAGGATATACGCGCTGAGTGTTAGAATTAATGAAATCAGGTAATGGTTTTATGAACATTTTTAATAGTGTCTCTGCTTCCTTAAAATTGGATAGATTCCGAAATATAGGCACATGAGCAAACTCTGCTCTAGCTTTTTTATCAGTTTTATTAATATCGTATCCTTTATTTCTTAGAGCCTGTTTAAGCTGTTCAGGACTGCTGAGATTCAACTCATTAGAGATGAATGAACCATCTAACTGACATTGCTTATCATAAGTCACAAGTTCTTTTTGAAGAAAGGCTTCTGTTTCTTCATACTGCTCCTGAATTGCAGCTTTAATTTCGTCGAACTTCTCAAGGTCCACATGAAGTCCTGAAAGTTCTAACCAAACCACTGCAGGCAGACATTTCATTTCAATGTTGACAATATTCTCAAGATCAAGTAATTTTATATTTGCCTGCTGCTGCTTCATTATTTCAGGCAGGTATTTCAAGTCATTAAGAGCATACCTTTCTTGTTCTGCTGTTAATGATTCACCTTTCTTAAATCCGAGTTGTTCAGACTTGTCAAGAGTAACACCACAGTACTTGAAAACAAGATCTGCAAGAGAAGCACCTTTCCTTTGTGCAAGTTTGCCACCAGATATTGCTATCTCCGCAAGATAGGTGTCATACACATTGTAAAGAGTTATTCCATAATGATATTTTAGGAATTTAGAGTCGAACTTGGCATTATGGCATACTACCAAGTTTCTTTCAAGTGCCGGTTTAACAGTTTTCAAGGTCACAGGATCTTTGATTGTCCTTGATTCACCTTTAGAACTAATGATTTGTAAGGTTACAAGCTCACAGGATAGTGGGTTTAAGCCTGTGGTCTCAATGTCCAGGTAAAGCACAGACATTAATAACCACCTTCTTCAAGCCATTTTGCTGCTTCTTCTTCAGTAACTACAACGGAATTTTTTAAGTCTGTTCTCAAAAGTTCAGGCATTGTTAAGTCTTTATTATTTTGTACACTGTTTGTTTTTTTTTGTTGAAACTGAAGAACTCTGATTTTTTGACAGTTCATTGATTTGAGTCAACTTTGAGTCAACTGTAAACCAAGGGTTTTTCGATAGGCTGCGCAAGAAACGGGGGTAGTTAAGCTGAGATTTTTTCCTATCTAAGAAGAGTTTAAAATTATTTGCGCGCACACACACACTATTCACCCTGTGTGCGCACTTTTTTTTCTCAACTTTCTTTAGGTAGGGATTTATCTTAACTTGTACAGCATCAAACGGTTGTGATGCTGCCGAAAAACCATTGGTTTCAAGTTGACTTAAAGTTGACTTATTTTCTTGTGTTTTTAGTAAAAATTGAGCGTATTTCGGGTCTTTTGTTTTTTCAGACAAGTTCTCCATTTTTTCAGACAAGGTGTCCAATATTATACCCAACTGTTGCCAGTACAATATTTTTTTGTCTGTCTTAGTGTATTTGTCGTCTAATCTCTTCTGTTCGGGTTTGACTTCTGCGGGTATTTCTTTATCAAAGTCATCCGTAAAGCTCACGTTAACCCATGCATATATCTGGCTTCCATAGTCGTCATAAGGTCGGCTTTCAACAAACCCTAGGTTCTTGAGACGCCTGGTGAGCCGCTGAGTAGTTAATATTTTCAAACTCTTGTACTTTGACCACCTGACATAATTTTCGTACATTTCTTGTACTGGTATGTGCCCATCGCTGGCATCTGTATACCTATCAGTGAACGCTTTAACCGGATCACTTTTCAAGGTATACAGTTCAGTTACATCCGCAACCGTGGGTGCATACGAGTACTTCCCGTTGCTGAGCATACGTTTCATACACTCGATTGCGAGATTGAACGCGCCGGAGAGCTCTTCTGGAGTCAGCAGTGCATCAAGTAGACCTTTGTCTATCTTCCGCTCATCGGTGTTTGGAGCCGGATTATCAACGAATGTGTAAGGGAAACATAGCAGAATCCATCTCCTGAAAAATGCGAATGTTTTCTTATGGACTGGAGGGACATCATTTACAGAGTAGATTTGTCTTGCAGCGTTCCTGAACTGAAAAGGTTGACCAAATTTCTTTTGCGCCGTAAACGTGTCTCCGGATGAGACATTTTTAAACATCGCATCGTCTTTGATTCCATCGTCACTGAGATCAGCAAATACGTTGAGAGGTTTTCCGTATAGTTCGGACAGCGCAAAACGATCCCCGCATAATCTTTGCAGTGAAGTGGTGCATATATTTTCCTCACCATGAAGAGCAATGATAAACTGAAGTAAAATTGATTTTCCATTTGCCCCAGTGCCTTGAAGCATAATTGCTTGCTCATGCTTCATATCAAAAATAAGGGAATATCCAATGAACTCCAGTAAAACCTGAGCATCCTCGGGAGTTACAATTTCCGACATGAATTTTCTGAATTTAGGAGCATTTGCCGTAGGGTTATAATTTACAGGTATTTGCCGAAGAGAAATATATTCTTCAGTATGGGCGGTAAGTTCTCCGGTTTTAATGTTGTACAGCCCATTCTTCATGTTTATTATGTATTTATTTTTAGGGTTGTTGTCAATTTCATCTCTATATACTGCCGTCCTGACCCGTATCAACTCCAATATTTCTGATACATATGTCATGGAAGGCACAACTTGAAGCAAATCATGCTGTTCGTACATCTGGCAGCATATATCTCTAGAAAGCTGTTTGATTTCGGTTTCTGCTCCTTTGCTGACGTAGACGCCGTTTCTATAGACGTATATCTCCTTCGTATCGTCAAATGTGAAAAACGCTCGGCGTTCCATGACTCTGTCAGCCACTTCAGCAAATGGAGGTATATACTTTTTGAAGATATCAGATGACTGCTCATCCATATTTTCTGCTTTGGTTCTCTTGAAGTACCTTTTGAGATTCCTGCAGTCGTCTCTATTGAAATCAAATCTATCTTTTATCTCGTGGTTGATGAGGTTATCAATCACATCGATAGGGAGCGATATCATTTCGTCTAAGAATTGATTGGCGGTATTGATATTCACACTCTGATTATCCGATTTTGGCAACTGGCCAATGATGGATTGGTAATAAGGGATACTGCCATCCATCAGAACCTTAAATTCTTTAACCGGATTGTTGATTTTGTCTTTGGGGAATCTTCCCCTAACACTTTCTATTTTCTGGTAAACTTCAGTTAATCCATCTAGGACTTTGTCGAGAGTATATTTTCCTCTACGATCCCACTTTTTATCGTAAAGTACCGATGCTCTTAACATTCTATCAATTTGTTCTCTTTTTTGAGTGTAGAATGCTAAAAGGCTGCAATAAGCATGCTGTGCTTCGGAGTTTGAATGATAGTCGCTGGTATCTCCTGAATGCAGTCTATTGAATTTCTCAGAATTAGCTGCTTTCCAGCAGTGTCGAAGAACTTCTTCATCTGACATTTCAGGAGATTTAGGAAGACTCGGATTATCCAAGGGTTTGCTTTTAGTGTTGCTTTGCTCGAACCACATTTCGTAGTAATCTGTTATACACTCCTGGGCTTCATTCAATGTTAGTGGAGTTTGACTGATGTGGTCACCTGTGACAGCAAAAAACCTATTATCACAATACATCTCACGGTTGCCTTTTTTGCGGCCTGCCGTTGGTAGAGTCCCTTTACAAAAGACATGAACTCCTTCTCCGGATTGCGAGATTTCAGCAAAGGAGTTGAGTTCAGAAATTTCAGTAAGAACTCCTTCGTTCCATTGTTTCATCACACAGCCATCTTCTCGCGTAGCCCCAGCATGAAGGACATGATCAAAATCAACAGCTACAAGTCCCGTTTCTTTAGTTAGAACAAAACCTAAACCTGTATACTCATCAGAAGAGTCATATACTGCCAGCGTTTGTTCAAAAGCAGCCCATGTTTCTTTTCGTGCTGTGTTTGCCTTTTTTCCATTATGTTGATAGGGAACTTTAGTTAGCTTAATTTCTCCTGTTAGTGGGTCTATTTGTGGTTCTCCTGTGGCTTCCTCAATGACTTGCTCTAGTTTCCACAAGACCCACTGTGCAATGTCTTTCAATTGCTGCGGGATATTCTCAGGGTAAAAAGAAGGCATAATTTATGCCCTCCTAAACGCCATTGAAAAGAGATTCTCATTTTCCCTGACAGCGCAACATTCATCACATATCTTTATTCTGCATGTAGCCGGCTGCTTTTTGCAAGATTTAATGGAGGTACGTGCAACTGTCCCAAATATTGGGATTATAGTTGTCATTAAACCACCTCTGTAACATTGGGTTGAATGATGAGTGGATCACGAAAAGTTACCTTGCATGAAAAGCCGTAGTGCCCAGGTGCATGTTTTCTATTTTTTGTATTATTATTTTTGCACATTGGGCAAACAGCTTTCTTATGGTTGTTGTCTTGCATTCAGAACCACCTTTGTTCGTCAGAGTGCTGCTCTTGTCCTCTATCCTGCTCGCTGTGGAGTTCGGCAAGGAACTGAACGGTATTTCTAGGCAGATCACTAAATCTGGTTTCGAGCTCTTCCAGAGAAGCCAAATTAAAGTCCCTCCTGCTGTATCCGCTTAACGCCGTCTGTTATCCTTTTTAGGGTACTCGATCTAAAATAACAGTCCTGGCAATTGTCAAAGCCTAGACGTTTACAAAGCTCGGGCTCTTCTGGTCCTGTATCAAAAAAGTTACTAAAATCTTTTTGTGTTTCTGTTTTCATTCGTATTCACCTTTCTTTTTGGTGAACAGAAAACGCCGCAACTTACACCTTTAAAATTTGAATATTGCAAATATAAAAATGTCAAAATGCTAAAATGTCGCATAAAGACAATTGTATATATACAATTACCGCATTATATCCCAATATGGAAACTTTGATTGTTATCTGTGTTTCGGGTAAGAACCAAAACACACATATTCGAATATAATGCGATACCTTTAAATTTTGGAAACAACAAAAGAAGCTTTGTGGTTAAGCTCCGCGCGTTATCCCAAAATTTTAATGTTTTTAGGGTAATGCTACAGCCGCTTTTCTGTGTTTGTCGCACAGTTCAGCGGTTTTCTGTTCATAAATTTTAACTTGTTTTCTCCTTTTGCCTATCAGCATCCACGAAAATATTTCGGGTACGCTTTCTTAAACGTAGCATCTATTACCTGATACGTAAAAAGATTCTCATCAAGAGCAATTTGTTTTATTATTTTTGCGGTGGATGGTGTTACATTCGGTTTTGCCCACGTTTTAGGTTCTTTTGGTATGGTTAATCACCCTCTGGTTTTTCTTTATTTTCGCTTAAGTGATTATTCGAATCCACGGTATATAAAGGCTTTTACACTTCGGGTTAAATTAATTCAGCTTTTGTCATCATGTTGTTTTTTTTTGGTTAGAGGACAGCAACGAAAGTTTTAAATTGGATTAAATCTATTATTTATGGAAGCATTATTGCTGTCCTGAGCCTGTTTCGTGGTTGTTTCGGGCTCTACAAGCTCTCTTTTATAAATTTTTATGGTTCCTCTCCGTATTTTTGAAAGTAGTCAGGGTAAAGTTTTCGGAAAGTCTCTTCTGTAAGTGTATATACCCGTTTATTCTGATCAGCCGAGATCCGGTTAACTAAAATACGAAGGTTATTTGTAACAGACAGTTTTGAGAAATCGTTTTTTTGGTTAGCTGCTTTTGACGACATGTAAAACACTCCATTATTCTAATGTATTATTGTATCCCCATGTTATTTAAAGAATCGCATAAAAACATATATTTTAAGCCTCTGGTGCTGTATAATGCTTATGCGATATGTTGTGCATATGCGCATAACTTAAATATGTGGTATGCGTATTATTGTACATGATGAAAAAAGAGAAATATCACTTTGAGCCCAATCAGGTGAAGTATGATGTCCTTGATTTCCTTCTAAAAACCGCTAATCCTATAAGCGAACCTAAAATACTAGAGGAACTAAAAAACAAATATGGCGGGATTAACCAAAGCAACGTTAACCGTCCGCTTCGATGGTTGCATCAAAAAGGTTGTGTGGAACTTAAGAAAGATCGAACTAACATTTGGAGTATTAAGACCCTCGAAAACTTAGAAAATATGCTTGTACAGTACCCTGATTTAGTTGAAATTCTACAAAACAGTGAACATGCTATGAAAATAATATTAGATGCATTGGAAGACGCTTTAGTCTCATCGACTAATCTAAAAAGGACAAAAGAATATAAAGAAAAATACGAAGAGATAAAAGAAAGTCTATTGAACATTCGTAAAGATTTAACTGAAAAATTAAAAATATCGACTTCTTTTTTTAAGTTATGCATTCGAGACGAATATTCACTTTATAGAAATTTG
>JGI24136J36422_10000655_pt1 | contig 13047 bp, 12 predicted proteins | sample BarGraNGADG00212_2_FD_36422 | JGI IMG/M metagenome (IMG submission 36422)
CTGGAGGGAATGGGAATCCAAATCGAGTACTCGCACCACGAGGTCGGGCCCTCCCAGCACGAGATCGACATGCGCTACACCGACGCGCTGGCGATGGCCGACGCCACCCTCACCTACCGTCTTATCGTGAAGGAGATCGCGGCCAAGAACGGTTGTTACGCGACCTTCATGCCCAAGCCGATCTTTGGCGAGAACGGCTCGGGCATGCATATCCATCAGTCCCTCTTCCGCGGCGAGCGAAACGGCTTCTTCGACGCCAGCGACAAGTACCACCTCTCGAAGGAGGCCAAGGGCTTCATCGCGGGGCAACTCAAGCACGCGCGCGAGCTTTCGGCGATCTTCGCCCAGTGGGTCAACTCCTACAAGCGACTCGTCCCGGGCTACGAGGCGCCGGTCTACGTCGCCTGGTCGCAGCGCAACCGCTCGGCGCTGATCAGGATTCCGCTCTACAAGCCGGGCTCCGAGGAAGGCACGAGGGCAGAGTTCCGCAGCCCCGATCCGGCCTGCAATCCCTACCTGGCCTTCGCCTGCCTGCTCCACGCCGGTCTCGAGGGAATCGAGAACAACTACCAGCTCCCTGCCCCGATGGAGACCAACCTCTACCACCTGTCGCCCAAGGAGCGCGAGGAGCGCGGCATCGTCTCGCTGCCAGAGACGTTGGGCGAGGCGATTGAGGAGCTGTCCCACTCCCGCCTGATGCAGAAGGCGCTCGGGAGCCACATCTTCGACAACTACGTCAGCCTCAAGCGCAAGGAGTGGGACGAGTACCGCGTCCAGCTCACGAACTGGGAGCTCGAGCGCTACTTGCCCACCCTGTAACCGGCGAAAGTCGGCCCGCGGAGCGGGCTAAGACTTTCGCCGGCTGAGACCTCTGTGCACGAGTCACCGCACCTTGGGTGCGTGTGCCTCGTCTGCTCCTAGAAGAGGTGTTGCGGCAATAGTTCTGGAATGAGCCGGGCATTGTGATTCGAACTCTCTGAACCTGGCCCAGACTGGAATGCGCATGGTTGAGCCATTTCTTTCGCGTACAGAATCGGGCAGGGCACGCGTACAAAACGCATAATCAACACGTGTCCGACCCGACTTCAACACCTGACGACGTGCTCGCTTATTACGGATCGAACGTTGAATCCGATCGCCTTGCAGTCGGCAAGGGCGCGCTTGAGTTCGAGAGGACAAAGGAAATCATCCTACGATTCCTCCAGCCAGGGTCCGCGATTGCCGACATCGGCGGCGCGACGGGACGATACGCCGAGTGGCTCGCCTCAAATGGCCACCGCGTTGATCTTGTGGATCCTGTGCCCCTACATGTCGAACTCGCTCGCCGCCTGGCAGGCGATCCGCCGCGCTTTGGCGTTCATCTTGGGGATGCGAGAACGCTGCCATTCGTCGCCGGGTCATTCGATGCAGTGCTGGTTCTTGGGCCGCTTTATCATCTCGAGGAAGAACACGATCGCGCAGATGCCGTGCGCGAAGCGATGCGAGTGTGCCGGCGGGGAGGGCTCATCTTCGCGGCAGCGATCTCTCGATTCGCGCCTCTACTAAACAGTATTTGTCGTGGTGAGGCTATAGATGAGCAGGTTTTTGCGAACGTTCAGGCCGAAACGCTAACTGGACATCGCGTGCCTGAGGATCGGCGCACTTCTCAGTTTCCTGAGGCCTACTACCACCTCCCGAGTGAATTCACCGACGAACTCACCGAGGCCGGGCTAGACGTTCAAGGCATCTATGGCATTGAAGGCCCCGGCTGGCTGCTCAATGACATCGAGACGACCTGGCTCGAAGCGGATGCTAGGGAACGAATCCTGTGGGCGGCGAGAGCACTAGAGACTGACCCAAACCTTATTGCGGTCAGCGATCACTTCCTTGCGGTCGCAACGACGTAATCACAACTAACGCGGCGCCGCGCCCGCGCAGTTCGGTCGTGGCGGCCCCGTTCACGGGCATGCTCTTGCGGCGCGATGCGTACGCCGGCGAGAGCTGGGGAATACGAGTCGTAATGGCTGTCGGGATCAAAGTCCGCGAGACGGGCCAGCGCCTGCCGCCGGAGATTTTCGATCTTCCGGTCGAGCGCATGCGCGCGGGCTACTACTCGGACGCTTACTTCAACTTCGCGCGCGCGGCTCTGCTCGCGGATGAGAAGCACACCAATGTTCTGATTCAGGTCTTCCAGCGCCGGCCCGCGGTGCTCGGCGGGATCGACGAGGCGATCGCCATCCTTCAGCTCTGCTCGGAGCACTGGCCCAGCCTCACAGTCAGGGCGCTCTACGACGGCGACGAGATCGAGCCCTGGGAGACGGTGCTGACGATCGAGGGCGACTACACCGAGGTGGCGCATCTCGAGACCCTTTATCTCGGGGTTCTCGCCCGCCGAACGAAGATCGCGACCAACGTGCGCCGGGTGGTCGAAGCCGCGAATGGCAAGCCCATTCTCTTCTTTCCGGCGCGGCACGATCACCACCGCGTGCAAACCGGTGATGGGTACGCCGCTCACATCGCCGGCGCGATCGGCGTCTCGACCGACGCCCAGGCGTCCTGGTGGGGTGAGCGCGGCATCGGCACCGTGCCGCATTCGCTGATCGCCTGCTACGGCGGAGACAGCGTCCTGGCGGCCAGGAAGTTCGCCGACTGGGCCCCGCCCGACATGAACGTGATCGTCCTGGTCGATTTCGACAACGATTCGGTGGCCACGTCGCTGNCCGTCGCCCGTGCGCTGGGCCAGCGTCTATGGGGCGTCCGCCTCGACACTTCCGGCACGCTCGTCGATCGCGCGCTCTGGAACGAGATGGAGGAGTCGGGTGACTTCGCTCCGGTCGGCGTCAACGAGCGTCTCGTGCACCAGGTTCGCGACGCTCTTGACCGCGAGGGCTTCGAGCACGTGAAGATCGTCGTGTCGGGCGGCTTCGATGCGGCGAAGATCGCCGCTTTCGAGGTAAGCGGCGTACCGGTCGATTCCTACGGGCTCGGCTCCTCGCTGATGAGTGGCCGCTACGACTTCACCGCCGACGTGATCCTGGCCGACGGACGCTTTGCGGCCAAGAAGGGGCGCCGCTTGCGGCCCAATCCGAGGCTGGAGACTGTCAGCGGATGACGCGGGCGATCCTTTGGGACGTCGACACCCAGGTCGACTTCATGCTCCCTGAGGGGAGGCTGTACGTCCCGGGCGCCGAGGAATTGCGGCCGGCGATGGCCCGCCTGGTCGAAGCGGCTGGAATCGCCGGTATCGTGCACGTGGCCTCGGCCGACGATCACGAGTTGACCGACCCGGAGATCTCGGACGAGCCCGATTTCGAGTACACCTACCCGCCGCACTGCCTGCGCGGGACGCCCGGAGCCGAGCGCGTCCCCGAGACCAAGTAGATCGACCCGCTACCACTCTCCGAACGGGCGCTCCCGATCGAGCGCCTCGCGAAGCTGATTGCCGGCCGGCGCGAGATCCTGATCTTGAAGAAGCACTTCGACGTCTTCACGAACCCGAGCACCGAGGCGCTGATCGAGCTGCTCGATCCGGAGGAGATAGTCCTCTTCGGCGTCGCCAGCGATGTCTGCGACGACGCGGCCGTCACGGGGATGCTCAGGTTGGGTCGAAGAGTTCGCTTCGTCGAGGATGCCGCCCGCGGGCTAGATCCGGAAAGAGTCGAGCGCTGCCTGACTAGCTGGCGCAAGCAGGGCGTGACCTTCGCCTCGACCGACGAGATCGTCTCGGATTTCGCCGCGACGGTCTAGACGGCAGCAGCCGCTTGCCGCCCTCCCGAGCCTAGAATCGTCTGGATGAACGATTCCGAACGACATCTGCAGCTACTCACGGAGACGACCGAAGCCGTCAACTCCAGCCTCGACCTGGAGGAGGTCATGACGCTGATCGCGCGCAAAGTCGCCGAGGCGCTCGAGGCCGACGCCTGCTTCGTTTACCTCTACGACGAGCACGGTGACGCGCTCATCTTGCGCGCTACTTTCGGCGCGCAGCTCGGTGAAGAGGAGCGCAAGCCGCGCATGCGCATCGGCGAGGGCCTGACCGGCTCCTCCGCCGCCATTCGCCAGCCGGTAATGATTGCCGAGGGCGCGAATCTCGATCCGCGCTTCAAGGCCTTCAAGAACCTGCCCGAGGGCGAGTACGAGTCGATCCTCGCCGTCCCGATCCTGGCCCGCGAGAAGCTCGAAGGCGCGCTCAATGTTCGTACCAAGCACCCGCGCGAATTCAGCCAGGGCGAGATCGATCTCCTGGTCGCCATTGCGGGACAAGTCGCCCAGTCGATCCAGCACGCCCGCCTCTACGAGGAGGCCCGCCGGCGTGTCCGCGAGCTCGAGGCACTGGCCAGGATCTCGGAGGCGGTCTCGGAGTCGCTCTACGTCGAGGAGTCGTTGGAGGCGATCGTCAAGACCACGATGCAGGCCGTCGCGGCCACCGGCGCGGCCGTCGTGCTCGAGGACGGGCGCGTTGCCTGGCCCGAGGGACGAAGCGGGGAGTATGCCGTCAGGATCCCGCTGCGTTGGCGCCGGCGTCAGGTGGGCGAGCTGGTCTGCGACAAAGACACGCCTTTCTCGGACGAAGAAGAGGCGCTACTCGGCTCGATCGCCCATCACGCCGCGGTTGCCATCGAGCACGGGCGCGCGGTCATGCGCGGGGTGCTCGCGCAAGAGATTCACCACCGCGTCAAGAACAACCTGCAGACGGTGGCCTCGCTACTGAGGCTGCATGCGCGCGTAGAAAACGTCGATGCCCAGCAGGTGCTGGCCGATTCGGTCAATCGCATCCTGGCCATCGCCGCCGTGCATGAGGTACTGACCAAACGCCAGGACGACGACGTCGAGCTGGCCGAGCTGATCGAGCACCTACGTATCACCATCGTCCAGGGGCTCGGCTCGAGCAAGAGGGTGAGTACCCGGCTCGAACAGATCTCGCTCGCCGGTAGCCAGGCGACCGCGCTGGCGCTCGTCTTCACCGAGCTGCTCCAGAACGCCATCGAGCATGGTGGCGACAACGTCGCGATTGAGCTGTCNCGTAACGACGACGCGGTCGAACTGGCAATCGTCGACGACGGACCGGGCATCACAGGCGAGGGCAAGGGAATCGGGCTCGAGATCGTGCGAGCGCTCGTTCGCGACGAGCTTCACGGAAAGCTCGAGCTGCGAAACGAGGGCGGCCTCCGCGCAGAGCTCTCCTTTCCCCTTTAGGGTTAACGATCCATGCGCCTACTAATCGCCGAGGACGAGACCATCATCCGGCTCGATTTGCGCGAGCTGCTGGAGCACGCCGGCTTCGAGATCTGCGCCGAGGCGCGCGACGGGCTCGAGGCGGTCGAGCTGGCGCGCACCGAGCAGCCTGACCTGGCCATCCTCGACGTCAAGATGCCCAAGCTCGACGGCATCGAGGCCGCGAAGCGCATCCTCGAAGAGCGGCCGATCCCGATCGTCATACTCACCGCCTACAGCCAGCAGGAGCTGATCGCGCGCGCGGTCGAGGCCGGAGTGTACGGCTACCTGGTCAAGCCCTTCCGCGAGACGGATCTACTCCCGGCAATCGAGACGGCGCGGGCTCGTCACGTCGAGTTGATGGCCCTGCGCGAGGAGGCCGACTCGCTGGCGGAGGCGCTCGCGGCGCGCAAGCTCGTCGAGCGGGCCAAGGGGCTCCTGATGGAGAAGGAAAAGTTGAACGAGCAGGACGCCTACGCGCGACTGCGCAAGGCGAGCCAGCTTTCCGGCAAGCCGATCAGAGTCGTGGCCGAGGCGTTGATCGCAACCTTCGAAGCGAGTTGAGCGTGCAGCACCAGCTGCGGATCTATCAGGTGAAGAAGGGCCGCATGGATGACTGGGTCGAGCTGTGGCGCGCGCGGGTTCTTCCCGTCAGGCGCCGCTTCGGCTTCTCGGTGATCGGGCCCTGGGTCATTCACGACGAGAGCCGCTTCGTCTGGATTGTCGGGCACGACAACTTCTCCGAGGCGAACGCCGCCTTCTACAACTCGCCCGAGCGCTCGGCTCTCGAGCCGGAGATTCCGAAATATCTCGACAAGGTCGAGGCCTGGATGCTCGACTCGGTCGTCGCCTAGTTAATGCCTACATGGGATCTGCGCTGCTACCGAGTCGCCGGAAAGTGCCGTCGAACGCGCAACACGGAAGCGAGAGCCTGCGCTGAGCGAAAGGCACCGCTCCGCTCCCAGATTTAGTAAAAATAGTCGATCTTGCGTCAATCCTGGCTAACCGCTCGGTCTCTATGCCATGACGCATATCGTTTAGCGGCCGGGGTATAGAGCAAACGTAGGGAGCAAAGTGGCAGAAACGGACATAAGCGCGCAATCGATCCTCGCCTTCCGCACGCTGGCGATGGACGCCGTGCAAAAGGCCAACTCGGGCCATCCGGGCACGGCCATGGCGCTGGCGCCGCTGGCCTACTTGCTCTACACGAAGCATCTGCGCCACAACCCCGCCAACCCCGGCTGGGCGAACCGCGACCGCTTCGTTCTCTCTGCCGGCCACGCCTGCATCCTGCAGTACACGGCGCTGCACTTGAGCGGCTACGACCTCAGCCTCGACGACCTGAAGCAGTTCCGCCAGTGGGGGTCGCGCACGCCCGGCCACCCCGAGCATTTCATGACGCCCGGCGTCGAGACGACTACCGGCCCACTCGGGGCGGGGTTCTCGAACGCCGTCGGCTTCGCTATCGCCGAGCGCTTCCTCGCCGACCGCTTCAACCGTCCCGGGCACGAGATCGTCGATCACAACGTCTATGTCATCTGCTCTGACGGCGACCTGATGGAGGGAATCTCCAGCGAGGCCGCCTCCATCGCCGGCCAGCTCGGCCTGGGAAAGCTGATCTTCTTCTACGACGCCAACCGCATCACGATCGACGGCGCCACCTCGATCTCGTTCAGCGTCGACAACCCCGGTCGCCGCCTCGAGGCCCAGGGCTGGCACGTGCAGTGGGCCGAAGATGTCAACGACCTCGAGCAACTCGATCAGGCGATCGAGATCGCCAAGGCCGAGCACGACCGGCCCTCGCTCGTGGTCGTGCGCTCGCACATCGGTTACGGCGCCCCGCACCTCGTCGACACGGCCAAGGCGCACGGAGCGCCGCTCGGAGCCGAAGAGGTGCGCGCAGCCAAGGTCGCACTCGGCGCCGATCCCGACAAGGACTTCTTCGTCCCCGACGAGGTCTACGCGCACATGAGCCAGCTGAAGCGCGGCGCAGCGCTCGAGGCCGCCTGGCGCGAGCGCTTCGAGCGCTGGAACATTGCCCTCCCGCAGGTACGCGAAGAATGGGACCAGGCCTGGAGCGGGGAGGCGAAGCCCGGCTGGCAGCAGGCACTGCCCGAGTTCGAGAGTGCTGAAGGAAGCGCGATGGCGACGCGCGATGCCAGCCACAAGGTGATGCAGGCGCTCGAGCCCTACACGCCGACGATGGTCGGCGGTTCGGCCGATCTGGTCGAGTCGGTCAAATCGGAGTTCCCCGGCGCAGGCATTTTCGCGGCGACTCACTCCGGCCGCAACATCGCCTTCGGCGTGCGCGAGCACAGTATGGGCGGAATCGTCAACGGCATCGCTCTGCACGGCGGCATGGTCAAGCCCTACGGCTCGACTTTCCTCATCTTCTCCGACTACATGCGGCCCGCGATCCGGCTGTCGGCGCTCGGTCGCGTGCCGGCGCTATGGATCTACTCACACGATTCGATCGGGGTCGGCGAGGACGGCCCGACGCACCAGCCGGTCGAGCACTACATGGCGCTGCGCGCCATTCCGAACCTCTGGTTCGTCAGGCCGGCCGATGCCAACGAGGTCTCGTATGCCTGGAAGGTCGCCCTGGAGCGCAAGGACGGCCCGGTCGTGCTCGCGCTTTCGAGGCAGAAGCTCCCCGTGCTCGATCGATCGGGGTTGGGGGCTGCGTCGGGTGTCGAGCGCGGCGCATATGTTCTCTGGCAGGCCGACGAGGCGAAGCAGCCCGCGCTGATCTTCCTCGCCACGGGCTCGGAGGTGACCGTGGCTCTCGAGGCCGCGAAAGCTTTGCTCGAGCAGGGCGTTCTCTCGCGCGTCGTTTCGATGCCGTGCTGGGAGTTGTTCGAGCTGCAGAGCGAGGAATACCGCGAGAGCGTTCTTCCCTCCGACGTATCGTGCCGACTTTCGGTCGAGGCCGGGATCTCGCTCGGCTGGCAGCACTGGGTCGGCGATCGCGGCGCGTCCGTGGCGATCGATCACTTCGGCGCCTCGGCCCCCGGCGACGAATTGATGAAGCAGTTCGGCTTCACGGCCGAGAACGTCGCGACCCAGGCTCAGGCCTTGCTGGCACGAGTTTCGTGAAAGACTCCCGAAGGAGAGGATGATGAAGGTCGCCGTCGCGTTTGATCACCGAGGCGTCAAGCTGCGCGAAGCCGTGCTCGAAGCGGTTGCGCAGGCCGACTGCGACGCGATCGACCTGGGAGTCGAAGACGCGAGCGTTCGCGTCGACTACCCCGACCAGGCCTGGGATGTTGCCGAGCAGATCCGCTCGGCCCGGGCGCAGCGCGGGATACTCGTCTGCGGCTCTGGAGTGGGCGCTTGTGTTGCGGCCTGCAAGCTGCCGGGCATTCGCGCAGCGATCTGCCACGACGCCTATTCCGCCCACCAGGGCGTCGAGCACGACGATATGAACGTCCTCTGTCTGGGCTCCGAGATCGTCGGCGAGGCGCTTGCGCGCGAGTTGGTGCAGGTCTTTTTGAGCGCGCGCTTCAACGAAAGCGACCCGCGCTATGCGGCGCGGCTGCGAAAGGTCGAGCAAATGGCGCGCGACGCGGCGCGAGATATCGCGTAGCGGGCAGAAGTTCGGTTTGAGAAACAGACGAATCTGAGGGAGAAAATCGATGGCGAAGAGCAGGCTGCAGCAACTGACGGAGCTGGGCCAGAGCGTCTGGATCGACTCGCTCTCGCGCGAGATGCTCGAGACGGGTGAGCTCGAGCGGCTGATTCGCGAGGATTCTGTGAGCGGAGTCACGAGCAACCCGACCATCTTTCAGAAGGCATTGGCCGAAGGCGACTGGTACGACAGCGAGCTGCGCGAGTTGGCCTCGCTCGACGAAACGCGTGAGATCTTCTTCCGAATGGCCGAGAACGACGTCAGGCAGGCCTGCGACCTCCTGCGCCCCGTCCACGAGAAGACAGGTGGCCTCGACGGCTACGTCTCGATCGAAGTCGATCCCACGCTCGCTTACGACAGCGAGCGCAGCTACGAGCAAACTCTTCGCTTCCACAGCGACATCGATCGTCCCAACCTCTACGTCAAGATCCCGGCCACGCGCCCCGGCCTACCGGCGATAGAGGACGCGATCGCCGCCGGCCACTCGGTCAACATCACTCTCATCTTCTCGCTCCAGCGCTACGCCGAGGTCGTGGACGCCTACCTGCGCGGGCTCGAGCGCCGCGTCGCCGCTGCCGGCGATGTCAGCAAGATCAACTCGGTGGCCAGCTTCTTCGTCTCGCGCGTCGACAGCGAGGCCGACAAGCGCCTCGAACAGGTCGGCACCCCCGAGGCGCTGGCCCTGCGCGGAAAGCTCGCCGTGGCCAATGCGAAGCTGGCCTACCGCCACTTCCAGGAGGTGTTCTCCAGTGAGCGCTGGCAGTACCTGGTCTCGAAGGGCGCCCGCGCCCAGCGCTGCCTCTGGGCGTCGACCTCGACCAAGAACCCGGCCTACGCCGACACTCTCTATGTGTCGGAGCTGATCGGCCCAGACACCGTGAACACGATGCCGATCGAGACCGTTCGGGCCTTCCAGGATCACGGCACGGTCGCAGAGACGCTGACGCAGGAGGTCGACGAGGCGAGGCTCCTGCTCGAGCAGATCGAGGCGGCGGGAGTTTCCTACGCCGAGGTGGTGGACACACTTGAAGCCGAGGGAGTGCAGAAGTTCGCAGACTCCTTCGCCGAGCTGCTTAATGGGATCGAAAAAAAGCTAGCGAAGCTGGAGGTAAGTAGGTGAGGGCTTTCACGGCGAACGAGTTGGTCGAGAAGATCTGGGCGCGCGACGCGTCGCTCTGGACCTCGAGCGGCGAGGAGAAGTGGCTCGGCTGGTTGGATGCACCAACCCGATCGCTTGCTCAGGCGGGCGAGATACTGGCCTTCGCCGAGCAGGCGCTGGAAGGGGTCGAGAACGTGTTGCTCCTGGGCATGGGCGGCTCGAGCCTGGCGCCCGAGGTGATGCGGCTCGCCTTCGGCTCGACGACCTTCCACGTGCTCGACTCAACTCACCCGTCGGCCGTGTGGCGGCTCGCATCCGAGCTCGATCCCTCTTCGACATTCTTCCTGGTCTCCTCGAAATCGGGCTCGACGATCGAGACCCGATCGCATCTCGAATACTTTTGGACCTTGGCAGGCGAGCACGGCAAGCGCTTTGCGGCTGTCACCGATCCCGGCAGCGATCTGGAGAAGCTGGCTCGGGAGCGGGGCTTCTTGGCGGTGCTAGCCGGCGAGCCGACGATCGGCGGCCGCTTCTCGGCGCTTTCGCCCTTCGGCGTAGTTCCGGCCGCCTTGATGGGAGTCGATATCGAGCGGTTCCTCTCGCGCGCCGCGGAGATGGCCGACGCCTGCCGCGGAATAGACGGCAATCCTGGTCTGGAACTTGGACTGCAGCTCGGAGAAGGCTGGCGCGAGGGACGCGACAAAGTCTGCATTCCCGAGCACTCAAGCGGATTCGGGCTCTGGGCCGAACAGCTCGTAGCGGAATCCACCGGAAAACAGGGGAGGGGTCTGGTGCCGGCGCCGGGCGAGCAGCCCGGTGATGCCGATCGCGAGGCGGTCGAGCTCAGGATCGAGAGCTCCTACGAGCTAGGGCAGGAGATGTTCCGCTGGGAGTTCGCGGTCGCCGTCGCCGGCGCCTACCTGGAGATCAACCCGTTCGATCAGCCAAACGTTCAGGAGGCAAAGGACAGGACGAGTGCCATCCTCGCCTCGGGCGCCGAGCCCGATCTCGAACCACGCGGTAGTCTCGACGAGATCCTCGCGGCAGCGGGCCCCGGCGACTACATCGCCATCCTCGGCTTCGTCGATCCGACGCCCGAGAATGATGCGAAGCTCGCCGCGCTGGCCAAGCGCGCGGGCGAGATCACCGGTTGCGTAGTAACGCGCGGTTTCGGCCCGCGCTACCTGCACTCGACCGGCCAGTTGCACAAGGGCGGGAAGGCCAACGGACTTTTCGTACAGGTCGTGGACAACCTAGGCCAGGAGTTGGCGATTCCGGGACGCGACTTCGGGTTCCGGCGCCTGATCGGAGCCCAGGCCGCCGGCGACTTCGCGGCCCTCGAGGAGCACGGGAGGCCCGTCGTCCGCATCAGATTGGAGGAGCTATGAAGCTGGGCATGGTCGGAATGGGTCGAATGGGCGGCAACATGGCCGAGCGCCTGCGCCGCGCCGGTCACGAGGTCGAGACCTACGCGCGCACCAACCCCAAACGCACAGCGACCTCGCTGATCGATCTGGCGGAGAAGCTGGAGCCACCGCGAGTCGTCTGGTTGATGATCCCGGCCGGTGACGTGACCGAGCACGCCTTCACAGAGCTGCTCGAGCTGCTCGAGGATGACGACACCATCGTCGACGGCGGCAACTCTCACTTCACCGACTCCAAGCGGCGCGCGGAACTGGCCGAGAAGCAAGGCATTCACTTCGTCGACGCGGGCGTCTCGGGCGGGGTCTGGGGCCTCGACGCCGGCTACTGCGTGATGGTCGGCGGCAAGCCCGACGCCGTATCGCGCGTCGAGCCGCTGTTCCTCGACCTGGCGCCGGAGGGCGGCTATGCGCACATCGGCGCCGCCGGCAGCGGCCATTTCACGAAGATGATCCACAACGGCATCGAGTACGGGATGATGCAGTCGATCGCCGAGGGCTTCGAGATCATGCAGGCTTCGGAGTTCGACATCGACCTGCATTCCGTGGCCAGCATCTGGCGCTACGGATCGGTCGTGCGGAGCTGGCTGATCGAGTTGCTGGAGCTCGCGCTAGCCGAGGATCCCGGACTGGCGAAGATCGCAGGCTACGTCGAGGACTCCGGCGAGGGCCGCTGGTCGCTGCTGGCGGCGCTCGACGAGAACGTGCCCGCGCCGATCATCGCTAACTCGCTCTTTGCCCGTTTCGCCTCGCGTCAGGACGAGTCCTTCGCGGCCAAGGTGAACGCGGCGCTGAGAAACCAGTTCGGTGGACACGCAGTCAAGTCCGCAAACGAGAAGTAGGCTCGGAGAGGACGCTCGTCAAGTGAGCACGAAGACCAAGGCCGAAGTCGAGGCGCCGGTAGCCGCCGGATCGGGTAGCGAGCGCCCGCCGGATCCCTGTGTGCTCGTGATCTTCGGCGCCTCCGGCGACCTCACTCATCGCAAGCTGATCCCGGCTCTCTACTCGCTCGAGTATCGCGGGCTCCTGCCCGAGAACTTCGCGGTGGTCGGCGTCGCCCGAACCGAAAACTCAACCGAGGCATGGCGCGAGAAGATGCGTGAGGCTGTCACCGAGTTCGGCCGCGACCCGATGGACAAGGACGTCTGGAAGCGGCTGGCCTCCGGGATGCACTACGTCACCACAGACTTCTCGTCGGAAGGCGGCGAGAGCGATGTGATGAAGTTGCTGGTGCGGCTCGACAAGGAGCGCGGCACAAAGGGGAACCGCGTCTACTACCTGGCCGTGCCTCCGACCGCGATTCGCACGGTCGTCGACAAGATCGGAGAGAGGTCTCGGCCCAAGGGCTGGGTGCGCCTGATCGTCGAGAAGCCGTTCGGGCGGGATTGTGCGAGCGCCAAGGCGATGAACGAAGACATCGTCACGCACTTCGCGGAGAACGAGATCTTCCGCATCGACCACTACCTCGGCAAGGAGACGGTCCAGAACGTGCTCGCGTTCCGCTTCGCCAACGGCATCTTCGAGCCGATCTGGAACCGGCGCTACATCGACAACGTGCAAATCACCGTCGCCGAATCGATCGGCATCGAGGACCGGGCTAGTTTCTACGAGAGCGCCGGCGCGATCCGGGACGTCGTCCAGAACCACTTGATGCAGCTGCTCGCGATCACCGCGATGGAGCCCCCGGCCGATTTCGAGGCCGACGC
>JGI24136J36422_10000664_pt1 | contig 12963 bp, 6 predicted proteins | sample BarGraNGADG00212_2_FD_36422 | JGI IMG/M metagenome (IMG submission 36422)
CCCTCGACACGTTCGCCTTCGTCGTCACGGCCGCGTCGCGGCGCTGAGCTCGGTCCGCTATCGCGAGCGCCGCCAGCCCATCGCCCTCGTCCAGGCGGCCGCTTTCCTCGCCCTCGCCATCTCGAATGGGGCGGCCGTTGCCGTCGCGGTGGGCAGCGACCCCCGCTCGACGGCTTCCATGGCGGCGATCGGCGAAAGCCAGCTGTTCGTGTGGGCCGCCGCCCGGGTCTTCGCGGCCGGCCTTCTTGTCGTCGGGGGTATCGAGTCACTCCGTGGCGGCCGCCCGGGCCATCCGCGGCTGTTCGTGCTCGGAACGGGCGCCTTGATGCTGGTCGTGATCGGCGCCGTGCTCGTGTTTGGCGAGCGGTTCACGTCGTTGCTCTCCCATCCTGGGCCGGACATCCGGCCGTCCGAGCCGGTGGATCTCGCCCTGACGCCGGCCGGCGTGGTCGTGCAGCTGGTTGGCGCCGTGCTGTTCCTCGCGGCTGCGGCTGTCAGCCGCCAGCTGTGGCGTCGCGACCGAGTCGTGGGTGACGCATACCTCACAGTGGGCCTGGTCGTCGCCGCGTTTGCCCAGGTGCAAAGCGCGTTCTTCCCGAGCGTACATCCCGAGCAGGTGAGCAGCGCCGACCTGCTCCGCCTCGCGTTCTATCTCATCCTCTTCTTCGGGATCCAGGCCGAGGCGCGGGCCGTCATGAAGGCGCTCCTGACNGCCAACGATTCNCTCGCCCGNCTGCGCGANGCGGAGGGCGANCGCGCNGNGCTGGAGGAGCGCGCCCGGCTGTCGCGCGAGCTCCACGACGGCCTCGCCCAGGACCTCTGGCTCGCGAAGNTGAAGATCGGCCGGCTCGCTGCGTCCTCCGCGCTGTCACCCGAGGATCGGGCGCTGGCCGATGAGGCCATGAAGGCCGTCGACCAGGGTCTCACGGAGGCGCGGCAGGGCGTGATGGCGCTTCGGGACAGCGCCGACCCGAGCCAGTCGTTCGCGGCGCTCCTCCGGCGGTACGTCGAGGATTTCGTCGACCGGTTTGGTGTGCCGGTTGATTACGAGTGCGCCGTGAGCCTCCCCGACCTGTCGTCGCGGACGAAAGCGGACCTCCTTCGCATCGTGCAGGAGGCACTCTCGAATGCGACACATCACGCGAACGCCGAGTCGTTTCGCGTACAGGTATCGGCGGATGGTGGCGGTATCTCGATCGCTGTCCAGGACGACGGTCGTGGATTCGATCCCGAGGCCAGCGCGCCCGGCCACGTCGGCCTCCAGGTGATGCGCGACGGGCCGCGACCATCGGGGCCAATCTGACGGTCGAATCGAGCCCACAGGGCGGCACGCGCGTCATCGTCACGGTCCCCGCCATGGCTGCGCGGGTTGTCGAGGGGGCGGCCGGATGAGCGAACCATTGAGCCACGCCTCGATCCGCGTCATGATCGTGGACGACCATCCGCTCGTCCGTGCGGCCGTTCGGCAGGCCATCAGCGCGCCGGACGTCGAGATGGTCGCCGAGGCCGCGTCCGCGGAGGAAGCGCTCCAGTCGGCGCCAGCCGTCCGGCCCGACGTGCTCCTCGTCGACATCCACCTGCCGGGGATGACAGGGGTGCAGCTCGTGCGGGAGCTCGCACCCCGGGTGCCGGACACGCGCATCGTGATGCTGACCGTTTCGGCGGCGAATCGCGACGTCGCGGATGCGATCGGCTACGGGGCGGTCGGCTACCTGACGAAGGACCTCACGCCGGATGCGCTCCTCCGCTCCGTGCGCGCCGCCTACGCCGGTGACCTCGCGATGCCCCGCAGGCTCGCTGCGCGGCTCATCCGGCGGCTCTCCGAAAGGGCGCGGGGCGGGACAATCCCGACGGGCGATCCGTCGAGCGACCAGCTCAGCCCACGAGAGCGCGACGTCCTGCGCCTCATCGAGGAGGGCATGACGGACCGCCAGATCGCGGAGGCGCTTGGCATCTCGTCACGGACCGTGGCGACGCACGTCGGCAGCATCCTGCACAAGTTCGGGGTGCGGAACCGGGCGGAAGCGGCCCGCCGCTACCGCGAGGAGATGTAGCCACCGTCCCGTCGGAATGGCGTCAGCCTGGATGGGTGGCGGGACGGGGGGCCTGCGCCGGGCAGGCGCGAGCAACGCGCCTCGCGCGGGCGGCCGCAATCTCGACGCGCAGCAGTCGGGGCCGGTCGAGATCGAGGATCAAGCCGGTTCCATCGCACAGGACGAGGAGCAGGTGCTCGGCGGAGACGACTGCCTCGCGGATCGCGTCCAGGTCGTACTCCAGCGTAGATCGGCCGAGGTGGACGAGCCGTGTCGATGTGAGGTACAGGTCTCCGGCGAGCCCTGGGTACGCGGGGCAGCGCGCGCCTGGCGGTGGCTCGCGGCGGTCGAGCAGCGCGGACCGACGGACGGCGAACACCTCCTCGCCCGGGACAAGAAGCACCGCGATCCGCTCGTCGGGCTCGATCGGCTCGATCGCCCCGTCCCGGTATCGGTCGCGCGCCACGAGTGCCGCCGCCTCGTCATCCGCAGCTCGAGCCAGGATTGCGTCGGCGTCGCGCAACGCCGGGGAGGCTGGGGAGGCGTCACGCACAGCGCCTCCGTTCGTCGCGCGGGCGCCGGCCTTCGTCCGCTCGTTCATCGGGAGACTGTAGGCCGCATGGACCGTTTCGGCGATCGGCAGGTCTGGGGAGCTGCATACGGATTCGCCGGATCGGTACGGAGCCCGAGATCCGGCATCTGGCTCGGCAAGTGCACCGATGGCGCCGGCGGGACGGATCGATACCGTCGGGACACCAGGGCAGGTGGCCCGACACCGTCGCGCCGCGCAGTTCGCTGAGCGCCGGGGTCGCGTTCTTCCAGCCCCATGTCGTCGTCCGCGGCAGGGAAATGAGCCGCGACGCAGGAAAGGGAGCGGAGAGGGATCGAATGATGAGAAGGAAGTTGCTGGCGCTGATGGCGGTGCTTGCGCTGTGCGCCACTGCGGCTGGGCCGGTCATCGCGAAGAACCCGCCTGGAGGCGGTGGAAACGGCCAGGGCATGGGCGCCCAGAAGCCCATGACCAATGCGCAGCACAAGGCCGCGGCCGTGCGCGTGGCGAAGGCCAAGAAGGCCATGGGCGGCGCGGCCGCCGCGGCGATCCCCGGCACCAACACGGTGATGGCCGGCGCAACGACCGCGACCGGAACCGTTCCAACCGGGAACGCCACCAACGTGCCGCTGGGAACGCCGGACTACTTCGGGAACGTCCCGAACTACGCGAACAGTCCGCTCCCGACGAGCGTGTCCATCCAGGGTGACGGCATGGGTGCCGTCTACGCAGCGACCGTGGCCAGCGGCGTGGTGACCGGGTTCACCCTTGTCTCCGCGGGCACCGGCTACACGTTCGCGAACGTCGTCGTCATCGGCGGCGGCGGCTCCGGTGCGACCGGCACCGCGACCATCACCGCCGGCGCAATCACGGCCATCGCGGTCGCGGGCGGTGGGTCCGGCTACGACACGACGCCCGGCATCCAGAAGTTCGTGGACGCGCTGCCGCAGCTCGGCCCGACCGGGGCGAACGGCCTGGGTCAGTATCTCCCGATTGCCGTTCCGGAGACCAGGGCGGCTGTCGGCAATGCGCCGGAGGCCGACTACTACGAGATCGCGGCCGTCCAGTACACCCAGCAGATGAACTCGAGCCTGCCGGCGACGACGCTGCGCGGTTACGTGCAGGTCTCAACGACAGCTGTCCCGGGCAAGCACATCGCGCTGACGTATCCGGATGGCACCGCTGTCCTCAACAACGCTGGCGCCCAGGTCTACGCGGTCGACAACCCACAGTACCTCGGGCCCATCATCATCGCGCAGAAGGACCGCCCGGTTCGGGTCAAGTTTGACAACTACACCCCGAAGGGGACCGGCGGCAACCTGTTCCTCCCCGTCGACCCCACGATCATGGGCGCCGGCACGGGGCCCAACGGTGGCATGTACTCGCAGAACCGCGCGACGCTCCACCTGCATGGTGGCGTGACACCGTGGATCAGCGACGGCACTCCTGACCAGTGGACGAGCCCGGCCTCCCAGACCGAGCAGTACCCGAAGGGCGTCAGCACCGGCTACGTGCCGGACATGTGGTACGACGCCAGCGGCAACGACATCTCGTCGTGCGACGGTCACACGACCTGCGGCGTGGCTGGTTCCTCCACCAACCCGGGCGCTGGGTCGATGACCTTCTACTACACCAACCAGCAGTCCGCTCGGTTGATGTTCTACCACGACCACTCCTACGGCATCACCCGGCTGAACGTCTACGCAGGAGAGGCGGCCGGTTACGTCGTTCAGGACCCGGTCGAGCAGGGCCTCGTCACGGCCGGCACCATCCCGGCCACGCAGATCCCGCTCGTCATCGAAGACAAGACCTTCGTCCCCTCGCCGACGCAGCTGGCTGCCGAGGATCCCACGTGGAATGTGGCCGCCTACGGCGGAACCGGGAACCTCTGGTTCCCCCACGTCTACATGACCAACCAGAACCCGAGCGACGCCAGCGGCGCCAACGCGATGGGTCGCTGGGACTACGGCCAGTGGTTCTGGCCGATCTTCCAGACCCAGACGCCGGAGAGCCCGAACCCGCTCTGCACCACTCCGGGCGTCCAGAGCACCTGCCCGCCGGGTGAGAACGCCTTCAACCCCGGCATCGGGAACCCCTCTATCGTGCCCGAAAGCTTCATGGACACGATGACGGTCAACGGGACCGCCTACCCGTACCTGACGGTTGGAAAGCAGTCCATCCGCTTCCGCATCCTGAACGCCTCGAACGACCGCTCGCTCAACCTGTCTCTCTACCACGCCGGTACCGAGACGGGTGGCGTCTACGCGCCCTGCAATGGGGCGGTCTGGACGGGCACCACGCTCAACGCCAACGGGTGCTCGGGCGAGGTCCCGATGGTCCCGGCCGTCCAGAACGGTCCCGGCACCACGGGCTATGTCTATCCCGATGAGCTCGACGGCCGCGCCGGTGGCGTCCCGGACGTCAACGCCCGTGGCCCGCACATGTGGCAGATCGGCACCGAGGGCGGCTTCCTCTCGCACGCCGTCGACCTCCCGAACCAGCCGGTCGGCTACAACTACAACCGCCGGGACATCGTCGTCCTCAACGTCAGCACGAAGAACCTGACCCTCGGGCCGGCCGAGCGTGCCGATGTGGTCGTCGACTTCTCGACCGCGACCCCCGGCGACACCTACATCCTCTACAACGACAGCCCGGCGCCGATGCCGGCGTTCGACACCCGCTACGACTACTACACCGGCGATCCGGACCAGGTCATGACCGGCGGCGCCCCGACGACGCTGCCCGGCTACGGCCCGAACACCCGGACCGTCATGCAGATCCAGGTGACCGGCACGGCCGGCCCCACAACCACCCTCGCCGCCCTCCAGGCCGCCATCCCGCCGGCCTACGGCGCGACTCAGGCCGCCCCGGTCGTTCCGGAGCGCGGCTACGACCAGGCGTTCGGCACCACCTCCCCGGCTGACCCGTATGCTCGCATCCAGTCGATGCAGGGCACGTTCAACACAGGCACGGTGACGTCGGTCACGCTCACGAACGGCGGGTCCGGCTACACCGCCCCGCCCCAGGTGATCATCTCCGGCGGCGGAGGTGCCGGCGCGACCGCCATCGCCACGCTCAACACTGGATCCGGCGTCGCGTCCATCACACTGACCAACGGTGGCTCCGGCTACACGGCCACTCCGACCGTGACGCTCGGGCCGCCTGACATGACGACCGGCACCCTGACCCAGGCCACGGCCGTCGCCACCTTCTCGTCCGGAGTGGTGGTCGGCCCGGCCGCCTCCGTCACCGGCGGAAGCGGCTACACGTCCCCGCCGACCGTCCAGTTCTCTGGTGGCGGTGGCACGGGTGCCGCTGCCACAACGGCGTTGACTCCGTCCGGCGTCGCGAGTGTCGCTGTCACCGCTGGTGGCGGCTACACGACCGCCCCGAACGTCGTGTTCAACCCCGCCGGCGCTACAGCCACGGCAGTCCTCGGGGCCGGTCCGGTCGCGAGTGTCACCATGGGGCCCGCCGGCTCCGGCTACACCCTTGCTCCGAACGTCAGTTTCGGCGGACCCGGCACGGGTGCCGCCGGCACATCGACCCTCGTTCCAACGAGCGTCGGCTCCGTTGCGCTGACGAACCCCGGCTCGCTCTACGTGTCCGCTCCGACGGTCACATTCAGCGGCGGCGGCGGTTCCCTCGCGGCGGCATCCACGTCCTTGAGCCAGAGCGGCGGCGTAGGGGCGATCAACGTCACGACCGCAGGCCTCGGCTACACCCTGCCGCCCACTGTCAGCCTCCAGGCCCCGCAGTTGACCGGCGTTCGGGCGACCGCCACGGTCAGCGCCATGCAGCCGGCCGGTGTCGGCTCCGTGCGCGTTACCAACGGCGGCTCCTGCGTTGCCACCACTCCGGTGCCGACCGTCACGTTCGTCAGCGTGAACGGAGCCGGCAGCGGTGCGACCGGAACGGCCACGGTCAGCAACAACCGCCGGGTCAGCGGCGTCACCCTCACGAGCGCGGGGAGCGGCTACACGCTGCCTCCCAAGGTCGTGTTCGGTGGGACCAACTGCACCGGTGAGGTCGCGACGACGACCTTCCTCCCGACGGGCATCCTCGCTGTCACGGTCACGAACCCGGGGTCCGGCTACACGTCGGCGCCGCGGGTCACGTTCCAGAACGTCAACGGCGTCGGCAGCGGTGCCGCCGCCAACTCCGTCCTTGCTCGCCCGGTCGCCAGCATCACGCTGACGAACGGCGGCTCCGGCTACACGTCTCCGCCGACGCTGACGCTCTCAGCGCCGCAGTTCGCCACGGGCACGACCGCCACCGCGACGGCCGCGCTCAACCCGACTGGCGTCGCCTCCGTGACGGTGACGGCAGGCGGGACCGGCTACACTGCGCCTCCGCTGGTCACGTTCACCCCGGTGAACGGCGCTGGCCTCGGTGCGGGGGCGACCGCCGTCCTCGGACCGCAGGTGGTGGCGAGCGTCAAGGTGATTACCCTGGGCACCTACACCGCGCCCCCAAGCGTCTCCTTCACGAACACCACCGTGAGTGATCCGGGCGGCGCCACCGGCACCGCCACGCTTCAGCCGTCGACCGTCGCCAGCGTCACCGTGACGGCTGGCGGCGCGGGCTACACCTCGGCTCCGACCCTCGCCCTCGTGGGTGGCGGCGGGACTCTTGCGGCCGCGACCGTAAAGCTCGTCGGCGTCCCCATAACCGGGCTGACGCTCACGAACGCCGGTAGCGGCTACTCCTTCGCCCCGTCAGTGACCATCACGGCGGCGGCTGGCGACTCCACCGGCAGCGGTGCCCAGGGCACCACGACCAGTGGTCTCGGCACGCTCAGTGCGATCACCCTCACCAACCCCGGCAGCGGCTACATCTCCAATCCGACAGTCACGTTCGCCGGGAGTGGCGGTGCCACGGCCACTGCCGCCATCACGGTCGCCCCGGTCACGGTGGCCTTCCAGCCCATGGGCATCCAGGAGCTCTTCGACCCGTTCTTCGGGCGGATGAACGCCACGATGTCGATGGAGATCCCGAACACCAACGGGACCATCCAGACCACCATCCCGTACGGCTACATCGACCCGCCGACGGAGATCATCAACACCGCTGCCAGCGGCGCCCTGGGCGGGGCGGTCCCACTCCAGATGCTCCCTGACGGCACCCAGATCTGGAAGTTCACCCACAACGGGGTGGACACCCACTCGGTCCACTTCCACATGTTCAACATCGAGCTCATCAACCGGGTCGGCTGGGACGGCGCCATCCGTCCGCCCGACGCGAACGAGATGGGCTGGAAGGACACCGTCCGGATGAGCCCGCTCGAGGACGCGATCGTCGCGATCAAGCCGATCGTGCCGAACCTCCCGTGGCCGCTTCCGAACAGCATTCGGCCCCTGGATATCACGGCTCCGCTCGGTGACTCGGGCATCCAGTACTCGAATATCCAGCCGAACGGCAACCCCGTGACGATGGTCAACCATCTCGTCAACTACGGCTGGGAGTACGTCTTCCACTGTCACCTCCTCGGTCACGAGGAGAACGACATGATGCGGCCGATGCTCTTCGGCGTCGCGCCCATCAGGCCGTCGGACATCACGGTGCCCGTGGCCAGCAAGGTCAAGGGCAAGCCCATCGTCAACTTCAGCTTCACCGACAACTCGGTCAACGAGACCGGCTTCACGGTCCAGCGGTCCGCCGACGGCGGCACCACCTGGGTCAACGCCGGCACCATTGCTCGGCCGGCTCCGATCCTGAACTCAACCACCCAGGTCGTGCAGGACTTCGGCACCTCGACCACAGCGTCCTCCGGACTCACCGTGCCCTTCACCGACACCACCGTCGTGAGCGGCACCACCTACGTCTATCGCGCCATCGCCAATGACGTGATCGGCGACACCCAGACGGCCGGCTTCCCGAGCCAGTCGATCGACTCGGTGCCGTCCGCCGCGTCGAACAGCGTCACCCCGTAACGAGTCAGCGCGGGCGTCGAGTCCCGCGGCGCCCGCGAAGCGGGGGAGGGAGCGATCCCTCCCCCGCTCTCTTGAGAGCGTCGGCCCGTTGCACCCCGACGGGCCGGCGCTCAGCCAGCTCCAATTCACACCGCCACGAGGGGGCGAGCCTGCATACCTGGCTTCGATCGGTCACCCAGATCGGTAGGCAATCGCCGGGATCGCGCCGCGCTGCGGGGGCACGAAGCGCGTTCAAGGACCACCATCGGAGGCCCGCCATGCTCACGACCCGCATGTCCCGACGGACCATCCTGAAGGCCGGCACCATCGCCGGCGCAGGCCTCGCAGTTCCCTGGAGGTGGCTCGCCGACGCGCCGCCCACCGCAGCCTTCTCGCAGAGCGACAAGCTCCGGAAGTTCATCCAGCCGCTGCGGAACCCCGTGCTCGGCGGCATCCCCCTCGCGGCGGCGGACACGACCCGGCAGCCCTGGTGGCAGCCTGGCGTCACCCACTACACGATCGACATCGCCCAGTTCAGCGACCAGCTCCATCCGGACCTGCCGAACCCGACGCGCCTGTGGGGCTTTGGCCAGGGAGGCACGTTCAGGCACCTCGGCGGGATCATCGCGGCCAAGCGGGGTTCGCCCGTGCAGATCACGTTCCGCAACAAGCTTCCGTCCACCCACATCCTCCCGGTCGACCGCTCGATCATGGGGGCGGAAAGCGATGACAACCGCTCCGACGTCCACCTCCACGGCGGCTTCGTGCCGTGGACGAGTGACGGCGGCCCGTTCGCCTGGTGGGACCCGAATGGCCACACGGGCCCAAGCTTCTTGAACAACGCGGTTCTTGGCGTCCCGAGCCCCGCACCGAACCAGGCCGAGTACTACTACCCGAACGACCAGGGCGCCCGGCTGATGTGGTACCACGACCATTCGGTCGGCATCACGCGCCTCAACGCCTACGCGGGAATCGCGACGGCCTACGTCATGTACGACGACTACGAGCTCGGCCTCGTCGCGGTGAACAACCTGCCCGGCCCGCTGGATCCGCGCACCGTCTACCTCGTCTTTCAGGACAAGATCTTCGTGCCGCAGAACATCGCGACGGTGGACCCGACCTGGGCCGTGCCGAGCTCGCGTCCGGGCGACCTCTGGTACGCCCACGTCTACGACACAGACCGTTGGGACCTCTCGCCGGACCAGCCGTCGGGCCCCCCGCCCGATCCCTCGTGCGTGCCGGAGTTCTTCGCCGACACGATGCTGGTCAACGGGACCGTCTACCCGTACCTCGAGGTCGAGCAGCGGCAGTACCGCTTCCGGCTGCTGAACGCCTGCCAGGCACGCTTCCTGAACCCGCGCCTCGTCTACGCCAGCGGCTCGAAGCCCCCGTACAACGCCGAGCCGAACACGGCCAAGGCCGGCCCGGCCTTCGTGCAGTTCGGGACCGAGGGCGGTTTCCTGCCCGCCCCGACCATGCTCAACGGACCTGGTCAGCCCCTGCTCCTCATGGCGCCGGCGGAGCGGGCCGACCTGATCGTCGACTTCCGCGACGTGCCGGTCGGCTCCAACCTCATCCTCTACAGCGACGCTCCGGCGCCGTACCCGATGGGCGACGCGCGGAATGACTACTTCCCCGGGAACCCCAGCACGCCTTCATCGAAGGTTGGCTTCGGGCCTAACACGCGCACACTTCTCCAGGTCCGGGTGAGGGCACGGGTCGGCGCGGCCAACCCGCCGATCTCTCTGCCGGCAACCCTGACGCCGACCGATCCGTTCCTGGTCCACCAGGTTCCGGGCAAGCCGACCAAGATCCCCGGCAACATCCCGGTCCGGCGCCTGACCCTCGACGAGGAGAGCGACGAGCACGGTCGCCTGATCCAGTTCCTCGGCACCGACCAGGCGGTCGGCGTCCCGGACGAATTCGGGCGGGCCTACCTCGACTTCCCGACCGAGATCGTCAAGGCGGGCAGCACCGAGGTCTGGGAGATCGTCAACAACACCGGCGACACTCACCCGATCCATTTCCACCTGGTCAACGTCCAGGTCCTCTCGCGCCAGGCGTTTGACGACGAGAACTACACCGGCGGGTCTCCCACGTTCACGGCCCCCGCGACTGCGCCCGACAGAAACGAGCTGGGCTGGAAGGAGACGGTCCGCATGAACCCGGGCGAGGTGACCCGGGTGCTCATCAAGTTCAACCTGCCGGTCGTGCCGTTCACGGTTCCGGCCAGCCCGAGGTTGCGCGACGCGTACGGGATCACGGGGGGCGCGGAATACGTCTGGCACTGCCATATCCTGGAGCACGAAGAGCACGACATGATGCGGCCGCTCGTGGTCGTATGACGGCCTCGCGCCGCCCGGTGACGCGCCGATGGCCCGGGTGAATCCCTTTCGCTCCGCCCATCGTCCCCGCAATACATAGGTGCGTCGGCCCATGAATCGATCGGGTAGGGGATGATGGCCGAACCGCGGTGCACTCTCCGCACCAGCAACCCTCGATCGTGACGGGATGACCAGACAAGACCGCCGACCGTCCAGGCAGGATGTGCCCCTCCGCCGGACCGTCATCGTGGCCGCGATCCTGAGCGTCGTCGCGATGCTCGTCGCCGTCGGTGCGCTCGCGGTCGTGCTCGTTCGCGGCACGGACACGGGTCAGGCGGGTTCGAACGCCTGTCGCACGGTCACCTGGAACGCCCTGCCGGACGTCACCGCATTGCCGTCGGGCTGGGCGATCGCGTCCACCCGCTTCCTCGTCGACATCATGACGACCACGGTCGTGGGCCCAACTCCGTCCGGCTCGACACAGGCTCTCGCGACGTTCGTGAGCGTCAGCTGCTACGGGACTGACGCCCAGCTTGCGCTCGCCCGCGACCACGAAGCCGCCCTGGGTGCCGGCGCGACCGATGTGAGCTTGCCGAAGCTCGGCGACGAATCGCTGGCCGTCACGAGCACGCGCACCGGCAGCACGACCATCCACATCCGCCGCGGGATCCTCGTCGCCGATGTCGAGGCCGCGACCTCGCTGGACCAGGCGGTGCTGCAGGCCGTCGCGGGGGCCGTGGATCGGGCGATGGTCCAGGCGCTCTCGGCAACCCCGCGGCCCTCGTCGATGGCAGCAGCCGGGAGTGCGGCGGCGTCGCCGGCGCCTCCCGCGTCGATCGCACCGAGCGCGAGTCCGGGCGCGAGTCCGAGCCCTGCGCCCGTCAGCCACGTCGCCCCCGACCTCGAGGCCCTCCTGCCGCATTCGGTCGATGGCACCGCCCTCACGAGCCAGAGCGTTTCCGGGACGGCCGCTCTCGGGACCGATGCGACGAGCCAGGCGCTGATCGCCTCGCTCGCAAAGCTCGGCAAGACGCCGGCCGACCTCGAGATCGCCGAGGCGCACGACGCGACCGGCACGCTTCAAGTGCGGATGTTCGGGTTCCGCGTCAAGGGCGTGCCGGGCTCGGACCTGGCCACCGCGATCGTCGGAAGCTGGATGGCGAACACGACGCAGACGCCGACGCGCTCGGACGTGACGATCGCTGGCCAGAAGCTCACGAAGGTGGCGTACGCGCAGGGTGGCGCGGACTACGTGTACGGGACGGCCGGCGTCGCCTTCGACATCGAGACGACCGACGAGAGCCTCGTCGCGAAGGTGCTGGCGCTCCTCAAGTAGGCGCAGGCCGCGAACGGGCGCGCTCAGCCGCCGTCGAACCGCCACCGGGTCGCGTCGGCCGGGAACCTGGACCAGCCAAAGACGATGCGCGGCGTGACGGCCCAGATCCCACCCTCCGGGCTCGACCAGTTGGCCAGGTCCGCGACGTACCCTCGCGGCGGCAGGGCGTACTTCGCGAAGGCGGTGACCAGCTGATCGGCCAGCCCGTCGGGCGGAGCGGCGAGACGAGCCGCCGTGCCCTCCACGATCACGGCACCGTCCCCCGGCAGCTCGATCCCGACCGAGACCGCCGGATTCGCCGCCAGGTTGCGCGCCCGCCGGGTCAGGCGGCCACCCTCGAACCAGAGGCGGCCGGCACACCACGCGGCCCAGATCGGCATCGCGTGTGGCCGGCTGTCGGGGCGGGTCGTCGCGACCCAGTAGGTCTCGGCCGCCGCCAGGCGAGCCTCGGCCCAGGACCACGGGAGCGTCCCCTCGAGCGTCTCCGGGATGCCGTACGTCGGAACGTTCGGGCGCTCGACGATCGGCGCATCGAGGGGCGGGAGTACCTCGCTCACGCGGAGATCACGCTCCGCATGATCTGCTCGAGCTTCTCGCGCGCCTCCGGCAGGACGACGCCGGCCGCGTCAAGCTCCGCGATCGCCTCGTCGCGCCAGCGACGCGCCTCCCCGCGCGTGTAGTCCTGCGCCCCGGTCCGCTCGAGGATCGCCATCGCCTCCGCGATCTCGTCGGCCGTCGGGTCGGGGTCGGCGTAGAGCGCCAGCAGGCGCACCCGATCGTCCGGCGTCGCGTGCTCCATGGCGTAGAT
>JGI24136J36422_10000667_pt1 | contig 12933 bp, 17 predicted proteins | sample BarGraNGADG00212_2_FD_36422 | JGI IMG/M metagenome (IMG submission 36422)
CTGCCGTGTGAACATCCTGCACATCCCAGACTAGAGCCATTTTGTCGCTCCAGAATTTCTCCAGGATTTGCTTGGCTCTCGTCGGGCTTTTCAACGTCGGCTTCAGCTCCTTGACCATTGCTGTGATGATGTAGTCGTGCATATCGGTTTTACCATTTGGTGATCACGCACAACTCCCCATCCACCGGGCTGATTTCGAGGCGCTCCTTTTCAACGCCCTCGGTATCGTAATCAATGACCGTGACGCTGATGTTCTGCGGCAAGTTCACGATTTCATGAACTACCCCGCCCTCCATGACGACGAAGATCTCCACCGGTTTGGTTGCACCGGCTGTTTTCTTGGTTTTGTCGGTTGTTCCTGTGTTCATTAAATGAGAAAGAGCCGGACACGCTTTGAACGCATCCGGCTCTGGTTAATGTTGATTCGGGTTGCAGGGCTGATTTTGACTACAGGCTGATGCAATGGTCCTCGTGAAGGTCGCCCTGGAATTTGGCCGGCCCTTGTAAGCCATGCCAGGTTCTTCATATTCCAAAACGAACTGCAACTTCGGATACTGCACAGCCACGGTTTGAAGGAAGTTTTCGGGGGGCGACCAGGCGGTGTAGAATTCGTATTCCACATGACCTTCCCTCTCGTCGAGAATCCCCGGACCAGAAGCCCCCCATTTGCAGCCCCAGTTTGCCATCTCCCAATCGTATCTAGCGCCGTCATAACCGGCCGCCAGTAGATTCTCAGGAATGGGGACCAGGCTGTGAAAGTTGAGCGCGTCAGGCTCCCCCTCGGGCTCCTCCCAAGGCGAATGTCCAACGGCTTTTGTCTTAAACGCCTGAACATCCGCCTCTGGTCCGGTTATGGTGAGCTTGTTTAGGCACCAATTCGGCATTGTTCTCCTTTCTTGTCACCGTTCTANCGGTGGTTGGTTTTGCTGATTCGATCGAGGATGAACCCGATCGCGTTGAGGTCCGGTTTATACAGGACTCCCTCTGGCAGCTCGGACGGGCCGCACCAGAGGAAGTCTGGCGGATTTGGTGTGCGCCAGGCCAATCCCTCCTTTGCAGCTTGCTCGGGCAGGAACTTTGTGGCGAAGTCCAGCAACTCGTTCTGGTCAGGCAAGCCAACCCAAACGTGAATCTCCGGCAGCAGACCCAGCTTCAACGCGGCCTGGCTCTCCTCACGCCAGGGTGACCACTCGTAAGAGAAGTGCGTCGGGCTTCTGCCGTCGTCCTGACCCGGTGGAACGATTGGCCAAGACATGCTGCCGGCTTGAATGAGGGCGCGATACCCGTTTTCGAGCAGCACACCCATCAAGGTGAGGGACCAGTAGAAACACCGGCCCCCATGCTCTTCCTGATCCGCATACCATTGGCGGTATCTGTTGCTGGTGGCCCGATAGATTTCCAGCCTTTCGGTCAAGCTGGTGGATCTGATTGCACAGACTGGCATGGCTCCTTTCTCAGCACCACCGACGNCACATCCCGCGTTTCCCCATTCGCGGTCGGTTTCCCCGCCAATTGAAACGGAACACCGGCTTCTTCGCGGAGGAAGGGTTGTGATTGATCGGTGCTTTGTTTTTATAGCTGTTCATAGTGTGAGTTATTGCTGGTGTAATTTGCGTTGGTGAGCTGAACCGCCTAAAGATTGGGTTTCTTGGGTTCTGCCGGCTCTTCTTGCGCCTTCAGGCGTGCATCAACCGAACCGGACGAGCGGACTAGTTGGCAACAATTCTTGGGTTTTCGAATCGGGAGCCAGATGTCCTGCTCCTCAATTCCACCTCCCGGTTTCCGGTTTGCCGTCGGCTGCTTGGGCCGAACTGCTGCTCCAGTCGGTTTGGAAATACTCGATGATTTGCATGGATCGTAGCGAGATTTCTGCTGGGCTCATGCCAGCACGTTTGCAAAGACATTCCATGCCAACCAAACCGCGCTCAATGAATTCGTTCAGCTCTACTGCGTCGATTTGCACATGACAGACCCCACCTGCCTCCTCGTCGACCACGCGCAACTTCTGCAGGCAGGCGAACACCATAATGAGCAAGCTCGGACTATCCAGGTGCGCCACAAAAAACCAAAAAGGCCAGCTCTCGAAAAACGCCTGGCAAAATGACCGGACCTCCGGAATCGTGCAGACCGCGCGCGGGCCATCGTAACCCTCAATGTGAAAAAACATTTTGTTCATCAGCGTCCGAAGCGCTGGACCGTGTGGTAATTTGTGGGGCGCCCAATAATCCAAGAAAGGGGCAAGTTGCTGCTTCTCGATGCAATCACGTGTGAACTGGCACACGATGAGGTTCTGGGGTGAGGTGTTTGATTCAGTGTTCATTAGGTGGTTTTCTTATTGTTGTTAATCTGAATTCTTTGTTGGGTGATGATCTATATCTCGACTATGGATTTACCGCTCATGGGGCGTTGGAAGCCCTTCCGCCATGTAGGTTTGGTCAAACTCCAGGCACTTGGGGTTGAAGTCCGGCCAGAAGGACGCCCTGCGCAGGGGGCGTTGGAACAGGTGCACATCGTGGCGCAACTGCGGCCTCATCTGATGAAATGCCACACCGGCGTGATCCAACTGGCTCTCGAGGTCGCTGCCACGGCGAAACTCGACGGTATTCCACAAATTGTAAACGCCCATGGACCAGTCGAGCTGCTGCAGGTAGTAGTTGCGCAGGAAATTGATCCCCTGCACCTCTTCGGCCTCGGACCGCTGATTGGAGAGCAGGAGGTTGCCGCCGAGCCAGGAATGCGTCAGATGGCTGGACAATGGGTAGGTTTCGAAGTTTTGATCTTGGGAAAGATCATGCACCAGCCGCATGAAGCAGGAGTAGTAGGGCTCGATCTTCTGGTAGAAGTTGTAGCCCCGGATGGAGGAGTGCTGGGTCTTGAGGGTGTAGGACGTGAGGTCGCCGGGCTTGTCCATTTCCAGCTCCCAGGCGGTGAGGATGATGGCGAACACGGCCGACTGCATCTCCACCGGCAGCATGAACGGGAGGCCGTCGTGGGTGATGACCCCGCGGTCGAGGCAGTAGGCGGCGTGGAACGCGTCGCGATCCAACTTGAGGGCCTCCTTGAGCTTGGGGTCAAGGGTCGCGTAGCAGAACGTCTCAGAGCTGCGGGCCTTGACCTGCTGGCCGTTGGGAAGCGTCATGCTCCCGGTGATCGTGTTGCTGAGGGTGACGTCCTCCACCGGGTTGGATACTCGGGAGAAGGGGTAGCCGTAGTAACAGTCAGGTCCATTGAGCCGAACGACGACGTCCCACGGATTGGTGGACTCGTCCATCAGCGGAAAGCTTGAGCCCAGGAGAGGAAGTATGTCCGCGAACATAGCCGCAGGCACCTTCTCCAAGCCGTGGAGCCGGGCGTCCGGGTAGAGGTAGCAGGCCGGGAGCAACTGGGCGGGGCCGGCCATCCGGGAGAGCGCCCCGAAGTAGCGGAAAACGCGGTCCAATTTGATATGGGGCGTCAGGCTGAAGCCCACCTGTGGGGTGACATAGACCAAGGTTGTGAAAACGCCGCGCAGGGTCTTAGGCCGCAGTTCGTTCCAGAGCTGGTAATGGTAGCGCAAGTGGCGGGCGTTGAGGCCCAGACCCATCGCCTGGGACGGGGACTGGAACCAGGGAGAGTGCATCAGGGTGCTGTGCTCCCGCGGGAGTTCCTTCATCTGAGGGAGTTGCTTGACGGCTTGGATCTTGGGCGTGTAGCTCCAGTTTTCGAGGCCGACGGGCAGTCTGGCGCCGAAGCCGACGCTGGCGATGAGGGATTTGTCGAGGTTCCAGCCTTGCGGCATGGTGAAGTCGGTCAGCGTCTTGGCTCGGGCGAGCGGAATGGCGCAGTTCAGAACGTTGCGGCGGTAACCGTGCCGGCGGTGGAATTGCGCGAAGGTGGCTTGATTGCATTCCCATGCTGGTTCGCGAACGGCGTCCCAGCGGGAGTTCATTTGAGGATCATCGAGCTCTGAATGATTCAATTGATTTGTCATGGCGGACAGATTCATTCGGCGTAGCCGAAGCGGCCGACCGTTTCATGGAACGGTCGGCCATTGACATTCCGGCTTGGTCGGGCATTGGGCCTCAGAATGGCAGCTTGCCGTTCTTGTTGCGTGGTCCTTCCGTCTTCTGCGATAAGCGTGCGGATGGTGTTTGCTCGACAAACGGCGATGGTTTCGACTTTGACGTCTTGGTTCACTCGCCGAAGCCGGTCAACCACATCGAGATTTCTAGCTCGATTCGCGGGCTTGATCAAACCGTTCAGGCGCAAGTTGGAGGCGTGTTGGGTTGGGATGCCTGCAGTCGTATGATTCCAGTCCGATCGACATCGGATCAACGTGTTTGGAAGGTAGGCCAGCCTAGGCCGCCGCGGCTTCATGACTCGGGCAAGTGTCGGCGAAGGCACTCTGCGAATTCGCGCAGATCGAACGGCTTCACGATATAATTGACACCACCGACTCGGGCATGAGCTGCGAACAGGGGAAGCTTGGTGGGACTTCTGCATCTCAGCCGGGGCTGGCGTCCTCCCTCTGTCAGGGTGAGGAGCCGGAGGCGTCCCTGCAGAAGACGTCTCCGGCCGGCTCAAGCGTCGTCTCAGGGCCTGCATCCGTGCCCTGACGAACGGGCGACCAAGTGCTCTTCGTCAGGAGCACTGGGGAAAGCGCTTCGCGCTACTCAAAGCCTCAACTGGGCGGCAGAAACTGATTCAAGAACCCCACCTGCCCCGCGGGCAAATGATCGACCCATGCCCGGCCGGTATCCGGCCAGGCAATGAAGCACCATGCCGCAACACCTCGTAAGTCCAACGCGACCAGGCCGCGTCGCCGTAGCCGCCCACGATCTTTGACTCGGACGGATATTGAGTCGCCAGCGCCTGCTCGACCCTCGGGACACAGTCTCGCTTGGGGTTTAGCACTTCACAGAAGATCTCGGTGGGGTGCAGCGGTTGGACCCTGGCCACGACGTCATCGAGCACGCTGAGCTTGTGAAACGGCAAGAACGGCGCGATCGCAACGTAAACGGGAATCCCCAAATCCGCCGCTTCACGCAACATCTCCAGTCGATCTGTGGGCCCGGGGGCTTTGGGTTCCAGCACCTTGGCCAAGTCGTCGTCCAAATGAGGCAGCGAAGTTCCGAGCCGCACCTGGTCTTTGTATTTCACCAGAAGATCAAAGTCGCGACGCACCAACGTGGCCCTGGTTTGAATGCGGACGTGATGGCCAGCCAGCAGCACCAGTTCCAGGGCCTGGCGTGTCACTTGGAGTTTCTCTTCGAGTGGCTGATACGCATCGCACAAAAATGAAACCAGGATGCGACCCTGGCCCCAAGAGGTTTTCACCGCTTTGGCGGGCGTGAAGGTGCGCAATTGCTGGCGTAGCGCCGCCACCAAACCNTCGCGTTCGCCGTAGCACCGGCCCCAGTCAGACTGCGTCTTCCCATCCCAGAAAGGCTGCGCNCGGACCCCGGGCTGCGCGGGCGCATAACAAAACGTACAGCCATGTTCACAGCCGTAGTAAACGTTGATGCCCCAGTCGCCCAAATGTTTCTTCCACAATTGCGAGACGCCAATCGGCTTCATTGTTTTCATGTTTTACTTTTCTGCTCTGCAGAGCGGTTGTTTGATGCGGTGTTAGTGGTTGTATTCGCGATCCACTCTTTCCGTCGTGGTCCGCTGAAAGTGTTTTAGTTGCGCGTCAGCGACCGGTGAATGACCGCCAGGGCCAGGTCCCGCTCGACCGCGCCGAGCAACCGTGCCTGCCCGTGAGAGATTAGCTTGAGGTTTGCAGTCAGCACTGCCCCCAACCACGGTAGCGGGGGCGGCGTTGAGGGGCAATCGGTGCGCCACTGCGGAATCCCTGGCACCGCATAATCGTAATANTCGCCGAGCCAGCGCCAGAGGCTCTCGCCCGTTCCCGCGCCCCAAGCCAACCCGCAGGTGATGATTTCCACGCCCTGGTGGGCCAGGATGAATTGACAACAGTGGTCGGCTTCCGTGAGCGCGAAAGCAAAACCGGGCATGCCGGGAATTTCACCGTTTCGCTGTTCGAGCAGCGGTAAGAACTCGCTGGCGCCGACGGAATGCATAAGGTTCAATTCATGCAGGGCGACATGCCCGGTATTTACGGTGACATGGTGAAGGAGCGGGAGGACCATTGGTGAGTGAGGAGTTGTTTTCTTCATGGGTTTGATCGTGTAGTTTTTGATTTGAAGTGTGGCTGGCTTTTCGCGGTTCGGTGCGCTTGCATAGTCTGCGGTGCGAGGGATTCTCAGTTCTGGCTGGTTGCCCAGTCGATCAGCGTCACGACGAGGTCGCGATGGAACGTAGCCAACGTGGCGGCTTCGCGGGGCGTCAGCGAGGAAATGCCCGCACAGTAGAACGTGGCCAGCCAAGGCGACGCCGTGGGTTCGGGCCACGACTCGATGGCGGAGAAAGTGGGAAACGGCCCCTCCGTCACCTGGCTAAAAGCGATGAGCCACTCCCAAAGGCTGCTAGAGGAACCTGGGGCCCAGGCAAGGCCCGACAAGAGCAACTCCTTCAATGCACGCATGAATAACAACTGCGCACACCCAGCGTTGATAGACACCGAAATGTAGCTTTTGGTCAAACCGGGAACGCGTCCCACGCCGAGGCGAAGGATGCTTTGGATTTGTTGCCGGCGGGCCGGATCTGGGGGCGCAGCCACCCAGCGTGCCCTTCGGCCGGTGTTTAGGGCGACGGTGTGGATGCGAAGTGGACCGGGCTGCGAATAGAGTTTCATGTTTGGAATTAGATGTGGCGACAATTCGCCGGGGTGAATGTGAAGGAGTGAGGTCGGACAGGAGCGCGACAGGGAATCGCACCGCGACCCGGTATGCCGCGGCATACGTCAGTATTCGCCGAGCGACTTGACTCGAACGATCCCTTTGGTTTTGAGCACCGCCGCGGCAAAAGCTCGGACTTCTTCCGTGACCGGGATTTGCGGAAGCAGGTTAGCGAAGCGACCCTCGGCCGGCTCGGGGGGCAGCACTTTGGCCATGCCGACCGTCTTTGCGCATGACATCCCGCGCGCGGTGTTCCACGCGAAACAGGAGTTTGTCGAGTTCTTCGCGGGGTGAGTCCTCTGAGGGGAATTGCTGACAGGATGTGTTGTGTTTCATAGTGCGATTCTTTTTGAGACTTGTTAGGCCTATTTTTCGGACTGGCTTGGTGCCTCCCATTGTTGGGCGTAGCCCGAAACGAGCTTGCACGATACCGAAGGGCACCGATCGTCGCGCTCCGGAGAGGACGCCACAGTGAACGCAGAAAGGTCCTCGGGATTGGCAATTACGCGGAGGATGGAGGAGTCCTACGCTTCGGTTTCGAAGCCTTGTGAGGCCCAACGGAAGCGGGGGATGCTTTTGGCTTGCTGCCGATCTGGCCGGAGTCGTTCGGCAATGAGATGAAGGGCACGCGATCAGACTCCATGACGAACCGGTTGTGTGGCACAGCAGGTCCCTCGAATGCTTTAACGAGGAGCCGACCGGAAATCACCGCCGCGCATTTTTGGTGTTTCTTTCTTTTCATGTCGGATGCAGGCGCGCTTCAGTCTTCTTCGGGCAAGAGCATCGTGATGACCGGTTCCAGGTCGTCACCGGGGCCACACACAGCCTTGACTTCCGCTAATTTGGAATCACCGGTGGCGCGGACTTTGACAAAGAGGTGAAAGAACCTGGTCTCTGAAAACTCGTCCCTGAACTTCCGACATGGGATCGCGTCCCGGACCGCGCAACGCAACATCCAGCACAGGTCCCATAGGAAACCGACGGATGCCTCCAGTGACTCTGCATCGCCGTAGGCCGCCCACAGCCCCGCAGTGATGGCCACGGGGAAAATGATGCCCGATTCGCGGGCGGTGGTTGAAATATCCAGCAGCGTTCCTTCCTCGATCAATGCCCGGCGCGTAACGCGAAACACGCCTTCTCCATAGAGATCGTCTGGTTTGCCGGTATCGGATTCGGGGTTCTCTGAATTGTTATCGTTCATGGGAGTGGATCATTGCGTGACGGTATAGATAGCCAACCGCTCCCAATTGGTGGGGTGCGCCGTGATGATGCGGAGCACGGAAATCAGAGTCCGCAGATTGAGCTGCTTGATGCAGGGCGCCCATTTGCGGACAAACTGCATTCCGCTTCTCCGTTGTTCCGGGGTGGTGTTGATGTCCACCAAAGGCAGGATGGTCTCCATGTGCTCAAGGATTTCTTCCCGGCTCATGCAGTAGTCGATGACCAGGCTGCGGGAATGGAGGGATTCATCAATTTCCGTCGGGGGGCGGTTACTGATGAAAATGACTTGGCCCTCGTATTGGAAGCTCTTGGGAAGGTTACCCCTGCCTTTGGCCGCGGTGAGCCAACTGATCGTGCGCACCTGATGGGAATCCAGCGCACCTTTTAGAAGCTCGACAGCCACGCCATCATTAAGCGCGCCGTCACAATCATCGAACACCGTTAACCGCCCATTGTTGGCGTAAAGGGTTTCATACAGGCCTCGCGGCGAGGTATAACCCTTGACGTAGTAATAATCGTGGTTGGGCTCCAATCCCATGGCCTGGAGCGTTTGGATGACTTCGTGGGTTTTGCCCAAACCGGGCTGCCCCACCACAATCAAACTTGGAGCGATGCCCTGTGCCACCATCTCGACCGCCTGAGACAGCAGTATGCGCCGTTCGCTGATTGGCGGGGCAGGCAGAACTCGGCGACCAGTGTCCGGCGGGCGAACATGGGTAAGAAGTGCGGCATCACGGGTCAGTGTTCGTCCGTTGTTGGTTCTGAGGGTTACTTGGGACCCCAGGATCGACTCGACCACGGCCTGTTCCGCGACGCCTTTGTCTTGAACGATGACTTTATCCCCTGCGTGGAATATTAACTTACTCATAGTAGTGCTCAGTTGGAGAGGCCAATGTCTTGACGAGTGATGCCGGGCACCGTCTCGCGTTTGCCCAGCGCACGGGCGATTTCCTTTTTGAGGGCATGCTCGGCGGATCCGGGATCGACACGCTTGCGCCACAGCATTTTCGGATCAGCGATGCCGAGGGCGTGCAATGAGGCTTGAATGTCGATGTTGCCCTGGGCATTCCGCCGCAAAGCGACGAGACTTTCTTCGCTGGGGACCAAAGCGGGGGACAATTCGATTTGCGGTGATCGTGCTGGTTTCTCCGCGCCTGTAAGCACGGTTGGCTGCGACATATCAGCGGCGGCATAGGGTGCGAAGCCGCTTGCGCGCATACACATCTTGATTCGGCCACCAGCGGTGTTGGGCCGGAATCGCTTCTTCCACAAAACGGCAGGCTCGCGGATATCGAACATGACGAAACAAGCCGCGAGATCCAGCTTTCCGGTTTCCGGCACTAGTGGCAGATCCTCAGCCGGGTAGGTGTAAAGATCCGGTGAAACCTCATCCTGCGCCGATTGCCCGGGTCTTTGTCTTTGAGCACCGAGGATACATTTCAAGGCTGCGCCAGCCGTGCCTGATTTGAAGCGCTGTTGCCAGAGAGCTTTGGGATCCTTTATGCCAAACAATGAGAGGCTGGCATCGACATCGATGGTGCCTCGGCGTGTTCGCGGAAGCACCTCGGCGGATTGATGCAGTTCTGCGAATGGCCGCATCGGTATNGANNTTGTGGGGGTCGANGATGGGGACTTTGCGGCTTCCGCGCGCGGCGAATAGCGACGCGAGGCAGAAGAGTCTGCGGAGTCCCGTTCGATCTCGAAAATGGTCAGACCTAACAGTTTCAATTTCATGTCTTTGAGTTTTTGTTGGAGTGCTTTTTCTTTTCGCTGTGCATGGGGTGTTGCTGTTTCCGGACAAAACGACCCCGTGGCAAGTTGCCAAACCGCCATCTGAGCGGGCCGCTGTCGATGCGGTTCCATTCTTCGTTGCTATTGCGATGTTTCACGATTGATGTGTTTCGTGACATTTTCCGCGTAGCGGATGAGTCGTGAGGATTGGCTCGGGACAAAATTCCGTACCCCGCCTGGGGCTAACCGAGCCGGGCTGAGTTCTACGGCGTGACGGCACTGGCGCCCTGCTGAGGTCGAGGCTTCTATCGGCCGGGACAAAAGACTGTTTTAGGACTTTGCACAAAAGCCATTTCCGACCTTGGTTTTTCGATATACCGGTCTTCTCGAATCTGGCGCGATGGGTGGGGCAGAACGGTTTGCTGAAACTTTTTTCATTTTTCCGGGAATGAATTGGCGTTTGATCGGAATAAGTAAGGTGAAGAACGATGCGATTTTTACCACCAACAACCAAAACGCCGCTCATATTGCCGCCGGAGCCCGTAGAGTCAAAAAACTCGAACCGACGTAGATTGGGTAGATGTGCTCGTTAAGATGTTGGTGTCGGAAAGTGTTTTCTAACCGAACCCAGCATCTGATCTGGCCGGTAAAACAAAGGGCAGGGGAGCCTCGTGGCAAAACAAGGAGCTTTTCCGTCCCTCCCGCCAGTCCGCAGTGGGCGGGTGCGTTGGCCGGGTGATGGGTTGCTGCCGGAGGGGCGCTATGCGGCTTTACGGTAATAGAATTGAAGCAGACCACCCAGGCGTTCGGATTTGGTAATAGGACCAGTCTCGCTCCGGAGTCGTTCATCCGGGAAGGGAATGACATTATCCAGGCCTTGGTGATTTCTTTCCTGTTGATGGTGTGCCAAATATTCGTGCAGCACATGGGCCAGCGAGCGCTCGCCAAAGAGAATCAGATGCTCCAAGCACTCGCTTTTGAGGGAGCGGATCCAGCGTTCGGCATATGCATTCAAATTCGGGCTTCGCGGCGGCAGTTTGATGGCTTCGATGCCCGCGCCGTGCAGGATCTGGTCAAAACCCTCGGTGAATTTGGTGTCCCGGTCGTGGATCAAATAGCGGGCGTGGGTCAGTTCGCCCGTGACCCCGGTCACATTGCGGGCGATTTGTTTTACCCAAAGCTCGTTGGGAACTGGCGTCAGCCCGCCCAAGATGACCTTGCGGGTCTGCAGGTGAATGAAAAAGAGCACATAGACCGTGACCCGGCCCGTTGTCGACCAGACTTCTGCAGTGAAGAAATCGGTGGCCCAGAGCACGTCCTTGTGGCGGCGGATGAATTGCGCCCAGGTGGTGTGGCGCTTGCGTTCCGGGGCCGGTCCCAGCCCGAAGCGGCGCAAAATATTGCCGACCGTTTGATCCGAAACCTGGTGGCCCAGATTGGCCAGGGCGCCAACGATGCGATCATAGCCCCAACCGGCGTTATCCTTGGCCAGTTGCACAACGAGCCTTTCCAGCACGGCATCGACGGGCGGGCGACCGACGGACTTGGCGCGGCGATCTGAGAAATCCCACTTCTTGGCCACCAGCCGCCGGTGCCATTTAAGCAGGGTTGCAGGCTGGACAATCGTGATGACCTGGGCCAACAACTCCCCTAACGGTCGGCCCTTTTGGGCCAGAGCCTTCCGCTCGGTATCCTGCAGCCGCCACTGAGGCGAATGCCGATCCAGCAGGGCCCGATAAACCCGGTTTTCCTCCAGCACAAACTCCAACTTCTGGCATAGCGAATCCTCAATCTGACCGGTCACCCAAGCCAGCATCTTTTTCCACGGCATGGCGAGAGGCTATTCGTGTAAGTGGTTCAAAACCAAGTTGAAAGATGGCCACCGAACTCCACAGACGAATTATTTGACCTTACGGGTAATCTCAACCCTCGAAGACTACGAAAGGCGAGCGGCAGCCGACTCAGTCATTGTGCCCCTGCCATTGGCGGCATGTTGACAGTCAACCAGCGGCCAGCGTGGGGGACGAGTCGGTTTCGATTCCTTCCCCTCCTGGTTCGGATTGTTCTCGATTCCCCCCGCGGGCCGCCAATAATGTCGCCATGAAGGACCGCCGAGGCATCCGCCTCCTGCTCACCCTACTGAGCATGTGCGCTCTTGGCGCCGCGGTATTCGCCTTCCTGCACACGGAACCCTCATTCGAAGGCAGGAAGCTGAGCGACTGGCTTTGGACCATGAACGGCAGCAAGGAAGGTCCGGAGAAAGAAGAAGCCCGTGCGGCAGTCCGCAAGTTGGGAACCAATTCCATCCCTCTTCTTTTGAGGTGGCTCCGACAGGAAGATCGTCCTTCCTTGACCGAAAGATTTGATACGGTGAGACACACCGTCTTTTTCTGGCTCGTGACCCACAAACTGATCGCCAATCGTTCCATCACATCACTACGGGATTTCAATCCGAGCCACAGCGCAATGGCCATGTGGGCTTTACCCGAGCTCGACCACGCAGCACGACTGGCAGCCATCCCGAAACTGATTCAGATGCTAGGAGAAAAGAATCGCTGGCCAGAGAACATACCTCGCGCCGCAGGAGGCGCGTATATGGTCTTGCCAAAAATGGCTCCGGAGTCAATCGGGCCACTGACCGAAGCCCTGTCGAGTCCCGACCCCCAGGTCTGGGCGTTGGCCGCCGGTGCTCTCAGCGGAATTGGCCCCGATGCGAGGGCCGCCATCCCGGTTCTCGAAAAACGTCTTACCGACAAGGATCCGATAGTTCGGGTTGGCGCCGCTGGAGTCATCAGCAAGCTCGGTGGGGACCCAAGTGTGTTCCTCCCTGTTGTCATCCAGAGCCTGACTGAAGTTGGGCCGATGAACCTCGACATGCCGCTGGAGATCCTGCTGCGCTACAAAGAAGGCGCCAAGGCCGCAGTCCCAGCCCTTGTAGGCATTTTGAGCAAAACCCCCAGCTCCCCTAACCCCACCAACACAATAGCGCGGGATCAGGTGATAAACGCCCTTCGGCAAATCGACCCCGGGGCCCTGCCAAGGCGCCGGTGCCATAAGCCCGGCCCAAAGCCCACTATCCCGCCGCAGCCAGGCTGACGAGCGGAGACCGAACGTCNGGCTGAATACCTGGGCACCTACGACATGGAAGCTGACAGAATCCTCTCCGGCGGTGGATTCCTGGACTTTCTGTTGCAAGTCCATT
>JGI24136J36422_10000668_pt1 | contig 12926 bp, 9 predicted proteins | sample BarGraNGADG00212_2_FD_36422 | JGI IMG/M metagenome (IMG submission 36422)
AGAAGTACGGCAGGAACCCGTTCTGGGCGGCCGACCCGGTATCGTCGCTCGACGCGGCGAGGGCCGCGAAGGTGGCAGTGCCGGCCTTCAGCTTCGCGACGGCATCGACCGCCTCCTGCTTCGCCGTCGCCCAGGCGGGGTCGTCGGCCTTGAGATTCGCCGCCCCGGACGCGTCATTGTTCGGCGAATAGAGGATGTGCTTGACGAGGACGGCGCCGGGGATGACGGCCTGACCGCTGTCGTTCTCCAGCACCATGACCGAGACCTCGCGCTGCTGCGAGGCGGAGTCCACCACCTCGGCCAGCACCTGGGCCTCGATCAGGTCGCGGAGCACGAGGGCGCTGTCCACCCGCTTATAGGCGTCGAGGCTGATGCCGGCATCGGTGATCCGCTTCGTGTAGTCCGGGTCGACCTGCTCTGCGGAAATCTCGGTGAGGCGGCCGATCCGGAACGTCCCGTCGCTGCCCTTGATCACGTCCGTGTAGCCGGGCGCGGCGAGCGCGAAGATCGCGTTCACGAAGGCCGTGTCGGGCGAGGTGCTCCCCTTGTCGATGAAGAGCAGGTCGCCGTTGCTGGCCGTGGCGGTCGCGTCGCCCGACGCCTTGACGACGTCCTCCCACGCTTTGCCGCCCTTGAGGTCGGCAAGCAGGCCGTCGGCCTTCTTCTGGGCCGCCGCCACCTGCGCGTCCGTCGCCGCCGACGCACCCGCGCTCACCTCGGGGACGATCGCGACCTGGAAGACGTGGCGGCTCTCGGCGGTCGTGGCGTCCGTCGTGATCTGGGCCTGGATCGCGGCGTCGCTGGCCGTGGCGTTGCGCTTGGCGGCGAGCTGCAGGAGGAGTTCCGTGTCGATCTCGTTCTCCAGCGCGACGCTGGCCACCTGCTGCTTCTGCTGGGAGATGTACTGGAGCACCTGCTGACCCTGCGCGGCCGATATGTGGCTCGCCAGCACCTTCTCGCGGGTGCGCGACTCGACGTCGTCGAGCCGGAACGACTCGATCTTGACCCGCTCGGTGAGCTGGTCCTTGGTGATCGAGACGCCGTTCACCTTCGCGACCGGTGCCAGGTGCTGGCCGATCCAGCTGGCCGCCCCGGCGCCAACGAGGAGCAGGACGGCGACGACCACGATCGAGCCGAAGCCGAGGTTGAAGTAGAGGTTCCGGCGGGCGTCGTCGGCGTGGCTGCCGCGGCGGCGCGTGGTCGGCTTCGTCGTCGGGCGAGCGCGGAAGGTCATGGTGCCTCTTGTCGATGGCTGGTCAGGTGCTCGGGGGGCGCGGCGCCACGGAGCCGGGCCCGGCGCATCGTACCGCACCGGACGGGAGAGGCAGGAGGAACCGGATCAGGGTGCTCCCCGAGTCGCCGGGAACCGTCTACCCTTTGGCGTCGTGAGCGCACCTCAGGATCTCTCGTCCCGGGCCGATGCCATCAGGGGCCGCCGTGTCCTGGTGACAGGCGGCTCGGGGACGATCGGCGCCCGCCTCGTCGACCATCTGCTGGCCTGCGAGCCGGAGGTCGTGCGGGTCTTCGGCCGGGACGAGACGAAGCAGTTCTACCAGCGGCAGCGGTACCGCGGCCGGAGCGACCTCCGCTTCCTCATCGGCGACATCCGCGATCGCGACCGCCTGCTGCGCGCGACCGAGGGGATCGACGTGGTCTTCCACTGTGCCGCGCTCAAGCACGTCGAGTCGGGCGAGTACAACCCGTTCGAGGCGGCGCTCACCAACGTGACCGGCACCCAGCACGTCATCGACGCCTGCCTCGCCCATCGGGTGGGAACGATGATCCTCACCAGCTCCGACAAGGCCGCCAATCCGACGTCCGTGATGGGCGCGAGCAAGCTCCTCGCGGAGAAGCTGGTGACGGCGGCCACCAACTACCGGGGCCACCACCCCACGGTCTTCGCCAGCGTGCGGTTCGGCAACGTCCTCGGGTCGCGCGGCTCCGCCGTGGAGCTCTTCGCGGCCCAAGTGGCGGCGGGGGGGCCGGTCACCGTCACCGATCCTGCGATGACCCGCTTCGTGATGAGCACCGACCGCGCGGTGGAGCTCGCCCTCGAGGCCGTCCGCGTGGCCCACGGGGGCGAGGTGTTCGTCTTCAAGATGCCCGCCGCGCGCCTCGCGGACCTGGTGACCGCCGCGATTGCCGTCTTCGCTCCCCGCCACGGGCGCAACCCGGCCGACATCGCGACGGCCCGAATCCCCGTGCGCCCGGGCGAGAAAGGGTACGAGGAGCTCATGACCGAGGAGGAGTCGCTGCGCGCCCGCGACGTCGGCGCGATGTACGCGGTCCTGCCCTCGATCGACACGCCCAACGACATCGAGAAAGCGTACGCGCACGTCCCCGCCGCGCCTGTCGGCGCCTACCGGTCGGACGGCGTGAAGCCGATGCCGGCCGGCGAGGTCGAGGCCCTCCTCCGCGCCGCGATCGACGGCCTGGAGCCGTGAGGGTCCTCGTCACCGGCGCCGCCGGCTTCATCGGCCGCTGGGTGGTGGGCGAGCTTCTCGACCGCGGCCACACCGTCCTCCCTGTAGACAACCTGAGCCAGGGTGACGCGGACAACCTGGCTGCCTTCGCGGGCCACCCACTCCTGGAGCCGCTCGTCGTAGGGGACGTCCGCGACGGCGACGCCTGCCGCGCGTGGCTCGCCGGAGCCGACGCCGTCGCGCACCTCGCGGCGTCCATCTCCGTCCAGGACAGCATCGACAACCCGGCCGAGACCTTCGATAACGACGTGGTCGGCACGTTCCGGCTCCTGGAGGCGGCTCGCGAGCACAGGACCCGCCTGCTCTTCATGAGCACGTGCATGGTCTACGACCTCGCGACGGCGCCCGAGGGAATCGCCGAGGACCACCCGGTCAAGCCCGCCTCGCCGTATGCTGCCTCGAAGATCGCCGGAGAGGCGCTCACGCTCAGCTACTTCCATGCCTACGGGCTGCCGACGACGGTGGTCCGGCCGTTCAACACCTACGGGCCGTTCCAGCGCTCGGTCGGCGAAGGCGGGGTGGTCGCGATCTTCACGAGGCGCTCGCTGCTGGGCGAGGAGCTTCGGGTCTACGGCGACGGGGCCCAGACGCGGGATCTCCTGTACGTGGGCGACTGTGCCCGCTTCGTGTGCGACGCCCTCTTCTCCGACGCGGCGACGGGCCGCGTCCTTAACGCCGGGACGGGCGCCGACGTGTCCGTCAACGCGCTCGCCGCGCTGGTCGAGCCCGATCCGACGCGGATCGTCCACGTGCCGCACATCCACCCTCAGAGCGAGATCGCCGTCCTGCGCGGCGACGCACGCCTGGCCGGCCGGCTGCTCGGCTGGCGGCCGGAGGTCTCGCTCCCGGAGGGGCTGGCGGCGACCCGCGCATGGATGGCCGAGCGGCTGGCGGCCGGGCAGCGGGTGCCGTGAGCGACCGCCTCGCCATCGACGGCGGCACGCCCGTGCGGACATCATTGCTGCCATACGCCCGGCAGGATATCGACGACGCGGACGTCGCCGCGGTCGTGGAAGCGCTGCGGTCCGACTGGCTCACGACCGGGCCGCGAGTGCCCGCCTTCGAGCGCGCCCTGGCCGCCACGACCGGCGCCCGGCATGCGATCGCCTTCAGCAGCGGGACCGCCGCGTTGCACGGCGCCATGGCGTCGCTCGGCCTGGGCCCCGGGGCGGAGGTGGTCACCACGCCGATGACCTTCGCCGCCACNGCCAACGCCGTCCTCTACGTCGGGGCGGAGCCGCGGTTCGCTGATGTGGACCCGGGGACGCTCCTGCTCGACCCGGCGGCCGCCGCGGCGGCCCTGACACCACGGACGCGGGCCCTCGCCCCGGTCGACTACGCGGGCCAGCCGGCCGACTACGAGGCGCTGCGGGCTGTCGCGGACACCGCTCCCGGCGGCCCGATCCCGATCGTCGCCGACGCCGCCCACTCTCTCGGCGCGTCGCGTGGCGGCCGCCCCGTCGGGACCCTCGCCGACCTGACCATCCTTTCGCTGCACCCGGCGAAGATCCTCACCACCGGCGAGGGCGGCGCCGTCCTGACCGACGACGGCGACCGGGCGGCGTTCCTCCGGCGGTTCCGCAACCACGGGATCGGGACCGAGCTGGCGGCGCGCCGCGACTGGACATACGCCATGGTCGAGCTTGGCTACAACTATCGCCTCACCGACGTGATGGCAGCGCTCGGCACGAGCCAGCTGGCGCGACTCGACCAGTTCCTCGCATCGCGGCGGCGGCTCGCGGCGCGCTACCGGGCCGCCCTGAAGGACCACTGGGCGGTCGAGGTGCAGGCGGTGAGTCCCGGTGCGGACCCGGCGTGGCACCTCTTCGTGGTTCTCCTCCGGCTCGACCGGCTGCGGGTCGACCGGAGTGTCGTCTATCACGCCCTCCGCGCCGAAGGGATCGGGGTGAACGTCCACTACATCCCGGTCCACCGCCACCCGTTCTACCGGCAGCGCTACCCCGACCTCGAGGGCCGCTTCCCCGTGGCAGAGGCCGCCTACGAGCGGCTCCTGACATTGCCGCTCTTCTCGGCGATGACGGACGGTGACGTCGACGACGTCGTGGCAGCGCTGGACAAGGTCGCGGAGGCATACCGGGTGCCGTGACCGCCCCGGCCCCGACAGGACGTCCGCGACAGATGCTGGCGAGCGCGTTGCTGGCCCGGCTCCGCTCGGGACCCATCGTCGGGGTGTTCTACGCCCTCCTGACCACCCGCACGTTTCCCACCGTGGCCCTGGCGCGACGGGACCGTCGGAGGGCATCGTGACCGTCGTCGCGGTGATCCAGGCGCGCACCGGATCAACGAGGCTGCCCGGGAAAGTGCTCGCCACGATCGGGGACCGGCCCCTGTTCGCGTGGACGATCGCGGCCCTCCGGGCAGTCCCGGCGATCGACCTGGTCGTCCTGGCGACGTCGGACGAGTCCGCGGATGATGGCCTGGCCGCAGTCGCGGCCAGGCTCGTTTCCGTCCACCGCGGGTCGGCGCGGGACGTCCTGGCGCGCGTCTGGGGAGCCGTTGTCGCGCATGCCCCCGACCTGGTTGTCCGCGGTACGGCGGACAACCCGTTCCCCGACCCCGAGGTCATCGCCGCGCAGGTGGCGGCGTGTGCGAGCGGGGGCTTCGACTACGTGGGCACCTCCGGGTACCCGCTCGGGATCGCGGCCGAGGTCGCCCGAGCCTCCGCGCTGGAGACGGCGGTCCGCGAAGCCACGGCGCCGGCCGAGCGAGAGCACGTCATGCCGTTCCTGTACGACCATCCCGACCGGTTCCGGATCGGGAGCCTGCCCCGGCCTGCGGCGATGCTCCATTCGCGCTATACCGTGGACACGCCGGAGGACCTCGCGTTCGCCCGGGCCCTCGCGGCGCGGATCGGCCACCCGCCGCCGGTCCGGCTCGCCGAGCTCGAGGCGATCGTCTCGCGAGAACCGGGCCTCGCCAACCTGAACGCGGGCGTGCGCCAGAAGCATTGGCATGAGGTGCAATCGTGAATGTGGTTCGGATCGGGGACCGCGCGGTCGGCGAGGGCGCGCCCGTCTACGTGATCGCCGAGGCCGGCTCGAACCATGATCAGGACCTCGACCAGGCCCGGCGGCTCATCGACGTGGCCGCCGACGCGGGTGCCGACGCGGTCAAGTTCCAGACCTTCACCTCCGACCGGATCGTCGCGGAGACGAAGACCCGGGCGAAATACCTCGACGCCATCCTGCCGCCCGACGAGACGATGGCCTCGCTCTTCCGGAAGCTCGAGCTGCCCTACGAATGGCACGCGATCCTCAAGGAGCACGCCGAGGCGGCGGGGCTGGACTTCATCTCGTCGGCCTTCGACGAGCTGGCGGTCGACCTCCTGCACGGGCTGGACGTGAAGGTCTACAAGGTCGCCACGTACGAGCTCTGGCATCTGCCGCTCATCCGCTACATCGCCCGCCTTGGCCGCCCGATGATCTGCTCGACCGGGATGGCAAGCATCGGCGAGGTGGAGGATGCCGTCCGGGCCGTCGCCGCCGAGGGCAACCTCGACAACCTCATCCTGCTGCACTGCACGGTCAACTACCCGCCGCCATTCGCCGACCTCAACCTGCGGGCGATGGAGACGATGCGGACGGCGTTCCGGGTCCCGGTCGGGTACAGCGACCACACCCCCGGCTGGACGGCGCCGGTCGTGGCGGCGGCGCTGGGCGCCGCCGTCATCGAGAAGCACTTCACGACGTCCCGCGATCGGCCCGGGCCGGATCACCGGTTCGCCCTCGAGCCCGACGAGCTGGCCGCGATGGTCCGGGCAATCCGGGATACCCAGGCCTCCCTGGGCGACGGGGTCAAGCGAATGGCGCCCGCCGAGGCCGACCTGTACGTGACCGCTCGGCGCAGCCTCCACGCGGCGCACGACATCGAGGCCGGCGAGGTGATGACGCCGGACTGCGTGGCCATCCTGCGGCCGGGGACCGGGATCGAGGTCCGGGACCTCGAGAAGGTCATCGGACGCACGGCCCGCCGGCGGATCGAGCGCCACGAGCCGCTCACCTGGGACTCGCTCTGAACGGCGCGTGGCTTCGGATCCTGGCGACCGCCGGCCCGGGGGAAGGTCGCGGACACCTGGCGCGCGCCCTCGCCCTCGCGGAGGCGGCCGGCGAGCAGGGGATCGCCACGTCGATCGCGGTCCTCCGGGGCGAGCCATCCGCGGCGGAACGGGCACGGGCGCAGGCCACCGGGGCGGCGTTCGAGGCGCCGGAGGCGCTGCGACGGAGGTCCGGACCCCTCGTGGTGGACCTGCCCGACCCCAACGACGCCGACCAGGCTGTCCTCGGGCGCGCGACGGTCTTCGACGACAGCCACATCCTGGTCTCCGCGGCGCGCGTCGTCGTCCAGCCCTCGCTGCCCAGGTGGACACCCGCCCCGGGGGCACGCGCCGGCCGCGCGCTCGTCGGGTACGCGTTCGCGCCGCTGGGACGGTCGGTCCTCCGCGCCGCCGGGAGAGGCCGGCCACGCGATGGACGCGCGACGCCACGCGTGCTCCTGTGCTTCGGCGGAAGCGATCCCCACGACGTCACGGCACGCCTGGGTAGCGTGCTCGCGACCGACCCGCGCTGGTCGGTCGACCTCGTAGTCGGGCCTGACTACCGCGGGGCAGCCGAGGTCCTGGGACTCGCCGTCAGCCGCGAGCCCCCCGACCTCGTGGAGCGTCTCGTGGCGGCCGACGTCGCGGTCCTCGGGGCGGGGACCATCAAGTTCGAGGCGGCGGCGCTCGGCGTGCCGGCCGTCCTCGTCGCCGTCGCGGACAACCAGGTCCCCGTCGGCCCGCCATTCGCCGCCACCGGCGCGGCGTCGTGGGCCGGCGACGGGCGGCGCGTAGATCCCGCGACCGTCGTCGAACTGCTGGCGGCACTGGCGCTGGACCCGGGGCGGCGGATGGAGATGGCACGGCGCGGTCCCGAGGTCGTGCCGGGCGACGGAGCGCGCCGTATCGTTGCCGCGACGATGGCGGGGACCATCAAGGAGGACGCGGAGTGACCAACGAGGCCGAGGCGCGGCGCCTCGAGGGGCTCTGGCGCGATGAGTTCGGCAACGCCTACGTGCGCCGCAACGCGGCTCTCGATGACCGCCGCGGGGCCTTCTGGGCGGATCTGCTCGGCGACCTCGAGATCGCGAGCGCGCTCGAGGTCGGATGCGGGCAGGGCGGGAACCTGCGCCACCTCGCCGCGATCCTGCCTCCCGAGGCGGTCTGGGGCGTCGACGTGAACGCCGAGGCCCGGGTGAGGGCGCACCAGAACGCCCCGGGGACCAACGTGGTGGCCGCGGTCGCGCGGGCGCTGCCGTTCCGCGACGGCCTGGTCGACCTCGCGCTGACGGTCGGCGTGCTGATCCACCAGCCGGACACGACCCTCCCGCTCGTCATGGCCGAGCTCGTGCGGGTCAGCCGGCGTTACGTCCTGTGGGTCGAGTACCACGCTGATGAGACGACCGAGGTGCCCTACCACGGCGAGCGCGGCGCTCTGCTGAAACGGGACTACGGGCGCATCTACCATGCGCTGTTCCCGGAACTCCAGGTTCGCGGCGAGGGATTCCTGGGCGAGGACGCCGGGTTCGATCGCGTGACCTGGCAGGTCCTGCAGAAGCCATAGGTCAGCGCGAGGGTTCGGGCTCCGCTGGGAAGCCAGTGGCAACGTCCACCTCGAGGACCAGGGCCGACGGATGGCCCGGCAGGCCCGCACCGGCCACGGTCACGAAGCCGGCACCCTCGAACAGCCGTCGGCTCGGCAGGTTCGTGGGCAGCACGACGGCCCTCGCACGCCTGATCCCGAGCTCGCGCACCGCCGCGGCCAAGCCCATCCGGAGCACCGTGCGTCCCAGTCCCCGGCGGCGAACCCCGGGTGCCAGCCCGATCGAAACCACACCGATCCCGTCCGGCGTCCGGTCGAAGCGGAGCTGCCCGACCGGGACCCCGGCTTCCTCCGCGATCCAGAGCCGCCGGTCCTGATCGCCCAGGACGGCCGCGAGCCACGACACATGCGCCTGCCACGGGATCGGCTCCCGATCGAACGACGCAGCACGAGTTGCCGGGTCGTTGGCCCACGCGAAGAGCCGCCCGGCGTCGTCGGAGTGGGCTGGCCGGAGGTCGATCTCGCCTCGCGAGTCGCTCACGTTGTCGGAGGCGGGGTCACCGCGACGCTCCGAGCGCGGCGGTGATGTGCGCCACGATGCGCTCACTCGCTGGGCCCGCCTCGACATGAGCCGCGAGGAAAGCCTGCCGCGCCGCCTGGTCTGGGGGCCGCAGGTCCTCGAGTGCGGCGCGGAGGTCGTTGGCGTCGCGGACCGGGCGAGCGACCCCTGCGGCGACGTAGCCGAGCAGATCCGCGTGGGCCTGATCGACGGCGATCAGGTTGGGCGTTCGCACCGCGACGGCGTCGGTCAGCACCGTGGAATGGAGCCCGAGGTGCGCGTCGGCAGCCCGCAGCAGGCGATAGAGGTCCACGTCCCGGACGACGCTGATCGGCGGTGGCGCGAAGCCACCGGCCCGTGCCAACCCGCCCAGTAGCTGGCGGTATGGTCCCTCGTCCTCCTCGCCGGGATGCTGCTTGAAGACGACGTGAACACCGGGGACGGGCTGTCCGAACAAGCGCTCGAGGGTCGCGGCCAGCACGAACCGGCGGTGCAGGGGCAGGAACCCGGTGGAGATGACGAGCATCCGGGAGTTCCCCGTGACGCCCAGCTCGCGGCGGGTGGCCTCCCGCTCGCGTGCGGGGAGCGGGTCAGCGTCCTTCGGATCGTCCATCTCGAGCCGCGGCGAGCCCACGACAACCACCTCGTCCGGTTCGTACCCGCCATGCTGCAGGAGCACGTCGCGCTCGAACGGCCCCGTGACGAACGTCGCGTCAGGAAGGAGCAGGCGGGGGTCTCGGGGGTGGCAATACCCCGGGTGCGTCGCGTAGAGCATCCCGTGCTGCACGGCGAAGGTCGGGATGGATCGATCGCGAGCGACCTTCAGCCACTGGGTCTGGATCCCCTCGTACGTGAGGACGATCGCCCGCGGTCGGAGCTCATCGACCAAACCTCCGATACGCGGGACCTGGCGCAGGATCGTGCCGACAACGATTGCGGCCTGCTCACCCATCCAGGCGGTCAGCGCCGGCGCCAGGTCGACGCCGTGGACGACGAGTGGAACTGACGCCGCTGAGCGGACGCGGTCGCGGATCAGGTCGGTGGCCGTGGGGTCCGATTCCTCCGGGCGCCGCCACTTCCTCAGCACCGACTGGGGCAGGAGACGAGGATGCGACTCGATGATCTGCCAGTCCGCGTCCCGGGACTGGTCCAGTCCGAGGCCCATCACGACCGGGTCGAGGCCGACTTGACGCAGGCGTGCGATAACCGTGCCGAGGTTGGGATCCTCCACCCGCCGCGCCTCGGGATCGCCGATCCGTTGCTGCAAACGGGTATTGGTGAGAACCAGGATGGGGTCAGGGGATTGGGCCCCGAGGGTCCGAACGCGATCCGCCAGGAAGTCCGCCCGCTGGGCGACAGTCGCGGGATCTCCTCGGCCCGAGCCGGCGTGCGGCGCTGCCGCGCGGCCTGATCGCGGCGCCCGGTGTGGTGCGCCCCCGACGAGGCGCCGCAGACGGTCCCGAAGCCGCGCGAGGTCGACGCGGGCAGTCTCCGGCCCGCCGGCGACCCGAGCCGAGTCGGCGTCCATGGCCGGCGCCGCGAGTTGGACGACGATGTCGATGCCGCGTTCACGCCCCACCGCCGCTGCAACCTCCAGGAGGGCGGTCTCCTGCTCGGGCACGACGATCGTCGTCGGCGTCGTCGACCCCGCCGTGCCCGCGATGACCCGCTCCCAGATGAGGCGCTCATGGAGCCAGTGCCACGCCATCTCGCGGAGCCGGTACCAATACGTGACGTCGTGAACCGTCAGGCGATCGACAATGCGCACGTCCCGCCCCCACGCATCGAGCCGACTCAGCGCCTCCTCGAAAAGGTCTGCCCGGCGGAGGGCCTCGCCGGCGAGGGGCCGGACGGGGATCACGTCGCCCCGATCGTCGGGCACCGGCGTCCACGCGGTGTCGAGGACGACGTACGTCGTGTCGCTCCGCGGCGGGGACGCGTCCTGGGGGGTCGCGACGAAGACCAGCCGCGTCGGAGTCACGACACGATGGCCGGCGGGCGCGCGGCCTCGAGCTGCGCGATCGCTGCCAGGATCTCCTGCGCGCGGTGGTCGAACGTATGGCGGGCGAGCACGGCGGCGCGGGCGCGCGCCGCTCGGGCCGCGCGGGCTTCGGGGTCCGCGAGGTACGCGTCGATGAGGGCCTGCAGCTCCCTCCGGCCGTGATACGCGACGACACCGTCGTCGAAGTTCTCGCGCAATCCGTCGATCGCGTCGCTGATCACGAAGGCGCCGGCCGCCGATGCGTCGTACAGCCGATTGGAGAGGAAGCCCTCGCGCTGCATGTCCGCCCAGTGATCGTTGAGGACGATCCCGGCTGCCGCGTAGAAGCCGGCGAGCTCATCGTTCGGGACCAGCTCCCCGGCAAGATACCGGGGGTCCAGCCGCTCCGGCGTCCATCCGCGCCCGTATACCGCCAGTCCTCGATCCGTCGGCAGCAGGTCATCGAGGAGGTGCCGGTGGACCCCACGCGAGTTGGCGACGAAGAGGAGCTCGTGCGACGGACCGTCGCGCCCGGGTGAGAAGCGCGCCGGATCCGCTGCCTGGTGCAGGGGCCGCACCGGCACCGCCACTCGGTCCCGCATCCAGCGGGCGAAGGAGTCCGACGCCACGAACACGATGTCGTGGCGCTCGTAGAGCTCGGGCGATGCCATGTCGGGATGGCTGATGTGCCAGAGAACGTTGACCTGGCCAGGCGCGCACGGGACCTCCCCGACCCCGAGCAGGTTGATCGCCACGTCGTCGCGCGCCGCCCATGGCTCCCGCCACTCGGCGCGGAGCTGGATCCTCGTGGGCCGGCCCAGGCGACGCAGGGCCCGCTGCAGATCCCGGGCGAAGTGGTGATCGCCCCACGAGGCGGCCACGTCCCAGGACGGCACGGGGCTCCGGATGGCGACGCGCCGTGCGCCGACCCAAGCCGCCAGCGCGTCGCGGACGACGATCGGGGCGAGCGGATCCGGGGCCATCGTCACGGGCATCGCGGTGGCGACGCTGATGCGCTCGGCGGACGCGGCGTCCGCCGCCACGACGAGGTCGAGGTCCGGGAGCCAGGGCGCGGCAAGCCAGGCCTCGGCGTCGGCCGTCTCGACGATCCCGGCCCGGATGAGCCCGCCCGGACCGGACCGGGGATCGCGCGTGGGGTCGGCCACGAGCAGGGCGTCCAGCGGGGGCTCCATGTCTGCGATCACGGCGTCGGCGGTGAGCTCGGTGACCGTCCATCCGAATGTCCGCAGCGTGTCGGCACGCTCCCGGACCGCGGTGCCGGACGGGGAGGACACGATCCCCACGTGGAGCGGAGCGCGCCAGAACCCACCGCCGGCGATGGCGTCGAGCAGCGTCGTCCGGAAGAGCCGGCACGCCCATATCCCGACGAAACGCTCGCGATTCGCGACGGATCGCTGACGTCGGGCGGCTGGATCGTCGAGGACCCGCGTCGCCGACTCATGGTGCCAGAGCACGGCGCGTCCGTCGTAGACCAGGCGCCAGCCTGCGGCGCGCAGCCGGAGGCAGAGATCAACATCCTCCTGGCCGTAGACGTATCCCCCGTCGAATCCTCCGACGCTCTCGAAAGCGTCACGCCGAACGAGCAGACACGCAGCCGTCAGGGCCGGGACCTCGCGAACCAACGCGGCCACCGTTCCGTCGGGATCGCCGCCCGCCCCGATGGAGCTCGCGAGCGGAGCCCCGTCACCAGTCCGGAACCAGATGCCACCGTGCTGGAGCGTGAGATCGGTGAAGCGGCTCCCTGCACGTGGGCCCGGCTGAACGGAGGGGTAGACCAGCCTCGCGCCCGCCGCCGCGACGTCGGGCGCATCCAGGGACTCGACGAGGTGGCCCAGCCAGTGCGGCCCGACGGGCTGGACGTCGTTGTTGAGGAAAAGCAGGAGGCTTCCTTTGCAGGCTTGAACAGCGGCATTGTTCGCCTCCGAGTACGACTCGTTCCGGTCGTTGCGGATCACGGTCACCGGGAAGCCCGGCGCGCAGGAGGCCAGTACCTCGCCCGTGTCGTCCATGGAGGCGTTGTCCACCACGATCAGCTCGACGTTCGCGTACGCGCTCCGGGACAGCCTGGGCAACGTCCGCCGAAGGTGGTCGGCGCCATCCCGGGTGAGCATCACGATGGAGACGAGCGGGCCGGTGGTCCGGGCGGGCGCCTCCGCTGCCGCGGCGAGGCGGGCTTGCGTCGCCGCGGGGTCGGTCGCGGTCGGCCGCCTCGCGGGAGACGCGGGCGGGGGCGAACGCCGCCGACGGATCGCCGAGCGCAGCCGCCTGATCCGATCGGCGAGTGC
>JGI24136J36422_10000670_pt1 | contig 12903 bp, 7 predicted proteins | sample BarGraNGADG00212_2_FD_36422 | JGI IMG/M metagenome (IMG submission 36422)
CTAACAAGATCCAGCTTTTTTGCAATCATTTCAAAAGTATGACCATCAGAAAATAATTTCAGAACCTTTTGCTGATCTTTGGGAAGCTTTTGAAATGCCCTGTTCACAACCCTTTCAAGAATGTCACGGCTGGTTTCGTAAACATCGTCTTCTTCAACTATATCAAATTCCAATTCAGAGGTTCTTTGCTTTTTTCTCAGCTGTGCGTTCCATACATTTCGCGCAATACCATAGAAATAACCTTTAAGGTCAGTGGTAAGATTAAGGTTGTTTTCTATTATCTGATTATAGAGAATTATTATTGAATCCTGAAATACATCCGATACATCATCTGTTGATCCGCTGTTATTAAGAACATATTTTCTGACAAACTGTAAGTAATTATCATACAGCCAGTTCAGAATTTTATCATCCTGTTGACGGACTCCCTCTATTATGGTTTGGTCAGAAATATTTTTAAACAACCCCATTTAGCTCGAAAACAATTGGCAAATATAATATTTCCCTAACCCAAAACTATTTTAAAAATCAGCAGGTTCTGATTTTATCTCAATTGCAGGATTATCTTAATTAAAATATAAATATCTTTACTTGAATTAATAATCAATTCTCTGCAAATCCCAATGTCGTTCCAATTTGTAAAACAACCTGATGCGATGGACTGCGGACCCGCTTGTCTCAAGATGATAGCAGGGTTTTATAAAATGAATTTTTCACTTGAACTACTCAGGAAAAAGTGCTATATAACAAGAGAAGGTGTTTCATTTCTGGGACTTTCTGAAGCTGCTGATACGCTGGGATTCAGAACCATAGGAGTTAAAATTCCTTTCGAATTGTTATGTGATAATGTTCCTTTGCCCTGCATTGTTCACTGGAGGCAAAAACATTTCATTGTAGTTTACAAGATTAAAAATAATAAAATTTTCGTAGCTGATCCGGCCGTTGGGCTCATTAAATACAGTCGCGAAGAATTTGTAAGGAACTGGACATCAACAATTGCTGATGGGAAGCCGGCAGGCCTGGTTTTAATAATCGAACCTACACCAGCTTTGTTTGAGAATGATATTGAGCATGAAAAAACAAACGGATTCAGATTTTTATTTAAGTATTTCAGGCTATATCGAAAATACCTTCTTCAGCTTATTCTCGGGTTATTTCTTGGAAGTTGCATTCAACTTGTAATCCCGTTCCTTACACAGTCAATAATCGATATAGGGCTGAATAATAACGATATAGGCTTTATATATCTGATTCTTTTTGCCCAGCTTTCTCTTGTGATAGGCAGAATGTCTGTCGAATTTATCAGAGGCTGGCTGCTTCTGCATATCGGATCAAGGGTGAATGTAGCTGTAATTTCCGGGTTCCTTCAGAAGCTGATGTCTTTGCCTGTTGAGTATTTTGATACAAAAATGACCGGCGACATTCTTCAGCGAATAGAAGATAACAACAGAATTGAAGAGTTTCTTACATCAGCAAGTCTGAGTATACTATTCTCATTTTTCAATTTAATAGTTTTTAGCATCGTGCTCGCCATTTTCAGTGTTAAAATACTTTTGCTATTTATAACAGGTTCAGTATTATACATTATCTGGATATCATTATTTATGAAATCCAGAGCCCAACTCGATCATCAGCGCTTCAGACAGATGTCAGCTTCAAACAATAAACTGATAAACATAATCAATGGAATGCAGGAGATAAAACTGACACAAAGTGAATTAAGTATGCGATGGGACTGGGAAAATCTTCAGGCAAAACTTTTTGGATTAAGAGTAAAGGGTTTGGGTATCATTCAATATCAGTCAGCGGGTGGAACATTCATTAATGAAGTAACTAATATTCTCATAACAATTACTTCAGCTACTGCAGTTCTTCAGGGTAACATGACACTTGGTATGATGCTCGCTGTTCAGTTTATTATTGGTCAGTTAAATGTTCCTATAAGTCAGATAATCGGATTCTTCCGAATGTCACAGGATGCAAAAATGAGTATTGACAGGCTTTCAGAAATTCATAATATGGAACCGGAAGAATCAACTCAGGAAATGAAAGTGCGGAAACTTCCCGAGAAAAAGGACATATATATAAATAACCTGTCTTATCAGTATGAAGGACCAAGATCACCTTTTGCATTGAAAGATGTTGATCTTTTTATTGAAGAGAATAAAATAACTGCAATTGTTGGTACAAGTGGAAGTGGTAAAACAACTTTGCTTAAAATGCTTCTTGGATTTTATCAGCCGGTCATTGGAGAAATTCTGATAGGAGATACCCGTTTGGTAAATCTTAGTCTTAAAGTCTGGAGAGAAAAGGTAGGCGCTGTTATGCAGGATGGCTTCATATTCCCCGATACAATTGCTTCTAATATTGCTCCGGGTACTGAAGAAATAATTGAGGAAAAGTTAATTAGGGCAGTCGAAATAGCAAACATTAAAGGATTCATTGAGTCGCTGCCTCTTGGTTACAACACCAAAATAGGAGCAAACGGACATGGTTTAAGTCAGGGACAAAAACAGAGGATTCTTATTGCACGGGTAATATATAAGAATCCTGATATTATTATTTTCGATGAAGCAACAAATTCTCTCGATGCAAATAATGAAAAAGTTATTGTAGAAAACCTGACCGGATTCTATGAAGGCAAGACAGTAATTATTGTTGCACACAGGTTAAGTACAGTAAAAAATGCAGACAAAATAGTGGTTCTTGACTGCGGAAGAATTATTGAAACAGGTACTCATGAAGAACTTATCCGGAGTAAAGGAGCGTATTTTAATCTAGTGAGGAATCAACTTGAGTTAGGTACTTAGAATTATTTATGAAAGACCGAAAGCCAGAGATATTATATTCTGATCCTGTAAAAGAGATAATGGGATATCCGCCAAATAAAATTCTACGATGGGGAACTGCTATTCTTTTTTTTGTATTTATTTTGTTTATTTTGTTCGCATGGTTAATAAGGTATCCCGATACTATTCCTGCACCTGTTGAAATTACCACAACCAACCCTCCTGTAACACTGGTAACAAAGATTACCGGGAAAATTAAATTTTTATATGTTAAAGAGAAACAAGAAGTAAAAGCCAGGGAACTGTTAGCGGTTATGGAAACAACTGCCTCTATGTCTGATATAATATTAATAGAGCATATTATTGATACAATTAAAAAGCCAGAGTTTCTTACTTTTCATTCACTTCCTGATATTTCAGAACTCGGTGAATTACAGGGGTTTTATGCGTCTTTTCTGAAAAATCTATCAGATCTGAATAATTATAACACTAATGACTATTACGGAAGTAAAATCAAATCGCTAAGTGATGAAATAAATGGCATACAGGATTTTATCAGCAGATTAAAAGTAAAAGAGAAGCTTTACAATGAGAACCAGATTCTGGAAGTTAAAAAGTTTAAAAGAGATTCTTCACTTTTTGACTCAAGAGTAATTCCGGAAAGTGATTTTGAAAGATCCCATCAATCGCTTATCAGAATTAATATTGAGATACAACAGGTTCGTCTTGATCGTTCTTCAAAATCAATTGAATTGGCAGAAAAACGACAACTTCTTCAGGATTACCAGATAACACGCAATACAGAACGGGAAAGGCTTGTTTCAGTTTTGGAAGAATCATTTATGAACTTACAGGCTCAGACAAAAATATGGGAGAATACATATTTGCTTGTTTCACCAATTGATGGCTATGTATCATTTACAAGTTTCTGGAATATTAATCAAACTGTTGTAAAGGACGAACCTGTGATTCACATTATTCCGAGGGAAGCTGGTAGTTTTCTCGGTAGAATAAATCTGAAAATGCAACGATCGGGAAAAGTTAAACCCGGACAATTGGTTAATATTAAGCTGAGTGGTTATCCGTATCTGGAATATGGAATGGTTAGGGGTATTGTAAAATCCAAATCTCTTGTTCCGTCAGGAGATTCGTATATAATTGAAATTGAATTGCCTGATGGCCTTTCAACTTTATATGGAACCAAGCTTGATTTTACTCAAAATATGCAAGGCACAGCAGAAATAATAACGGAGAATATCAGGCTTCTTCAAAAAATTGTGAATCCGTTCCGCTATATGATTTCAAAAAACAGAAAATAGGATACAATTATTTTCTGGAGTATGGTTCGTAATCATCATCTTTTGACGGTGAAGAAAACTTCGACCCTGCTACATTTTTAGTATCAGTTTCGGACTTTTCAGTACCCTTTTTAATATATTTCTGATAAATCCGAAATGCTAAAAATACCATCGCAAAAGCAATAATAAATATCTGCGTTTTATCCATTTTAAAATCTGTAAATAGTTAGTGTTAATTTATTCTTTCAGATAATTTCGAAATTGTTTTCAAATATATAATTTATCTTTCATTGACGTATTCATTGTAACTAAAAAACGTGTTTTATTAAGATCATGACTCTCGTTCTGATTTCTTCACATGGTCTTAATATCTTATTCTCATATTTATTTATGTCAAATCTTTGAGTATTATTAAATATTTCAATATTTTCGTACTCTGAAAATTCCGTGGCTTGCCATGGTGAAATTTACTGTTAAAGAGCTGAAATATAAAAGGATTGATTATGACCAAGAAAAATCCGGATGACTCTGTTCGTGAAGAACAATTCGGGGCTGTTGATAATGCTGCCGGAACTGAGGATGCCATTAAAGCGGAAAACGCTGAAGAAATTAAGGCTGAAATAGAAGAGCCTACACCTGAACAAAGCCATGAAACTGAGGATATTGAACTTCCTCCTGTTGATTATTCAGGATATAGCAAACATGAACTTGTTGAGACATTAGCTCTGATTGTGGAAAACAGAGCTCCTGCAGAAATCAGGGATGATGTTGAGCGGATAAAAGTATTCTTCTACAAAAAACTTAAACTGGATGCTGACGAAAGAAAGGACAAATTTCTGGAGGGTGGAGGCAAGATTGAAGATTACAGGGCATGGGTTGATTCGGATGACGCACGTGTAAAGCAGCTGCTTGAAAAATATAAAGAGAAAAAAACAGATTTTAATAAGGTTCTTGAAGCCGAAAAATATATTAACCTTAAGAAAAAATATGATATTATTGATAAAATTAAGGAACTTGTCAATAGGGAAGAGTCTATTAATAAAACCTTTCATGATTTCAGGTTACTGCAGAATGAGTGGCATACAACAGGTGTTGTTCCACAGACTGCACTGAAAGATTTATGGGAGAATTATCACCATTATGTAGAGATTTTCTACGACTATATAAAAATAAATAAGGAGTTAAGAGACCTTGATCTTAAGAAAAATCTTGAAGCTAAAATTCAGCTTTGTGAAAAAGCAGAGACCTTGTTGCTTGAACCGAACCCTGTAAATGCATTCAGGTTTTTACAGGACTTTCATGATCAGTGGCGCGAGATAGGGCCGGTTCCTGCAGAATCTAAAAACGAAATCTGGGAGAGATTTAAGGAGGCCACATCTCAGATAAACAAAAGGCATCATGAATATTTTGAAAAGCAGAAAGATGATCAGCGTAAAAACCTGGAGGCAAAACTGGCACTTTGTGAGGAGGTAGAGGCTATCAATCTGCTGGAAATGACAAATTTCAAGGATTTTGATGAACGTGCAGATAAAGTAGTTGAGTTTCAGAAGATGTGGCGCACTATTGGGTTCGCTCCTAAAAAACAAAATAATAAAGTTTATCAGCGATTCAGAGATGCCTGTGATGCTTTCTTCGAGAAGAAAAGAGATTTCTATTCTGATAATAAAGAGATTCAGCTTACAAATCTTCAGTTGAAGACAGATTTATGTATTCAGGCTGAAGCCCTTCAGGAGAGTACAGATTGGAAGTCGACATCCGATGCTCTTATTAAGCTTCAGAAAGAGTGGAAAGAAATTGGTCCCGTTCCAAGGAAACAATCTGAAAGATGCTGGAAAAGATTCCGGAAAGCTTGTGATCATTTTTTCAATAAAAAAGCTCAGTTCTTTGCTGAACTGGATACATCTTATGAAGATAACCTTAAGGCAAAGCTTTCCATAATTGATGAACTTGAGAAATTCACTCCCGGTGCTGATGTTCAGGTTGCCTTCGATCATCTTAAAGAGTTGCAGAGGAAATGGGCTGAAATTGGCTTTGTTCCTTTTAATATGAAGGATGAGATCACCAATAGGTATCGTAATGCCCTCAATAAGGAGTTTGATAAGCTAAAAATTGGTGATGAAGATAAGAGTATTTTAAAATACAAATCCAAACTCGATAATCTTAAGGCGAATCCAAAAGCCTCAAGGAAAGTACAAAATGAACGTGATAAATTCTTCACTAAGATCAAACAGCTGGAAAGCGATATCGTTTTGTGGGAAAATAATATTGGTTTCTTTGCAAAATCAACCAAAGCTGATACCATGATTAAGGAGGTTGAGGAGAAAATCGATAGCGCTAAAAAATTGATTAAAACTTTGGAAGAAAAAGTTAAGATGATAGATCATTCTGGTCTTGACGATTAATGAAATAATATTCAGTTAGTTAACTAGAAATACTTTTTATTTTGAAAGACGTAAAGTACGTATTTGTTACCGGAGGTGTTACATCCTCTCTGGGGAAAGGCATTATTTCCGCTTCTCTTGCTAAATTATTGCAGGCAAGAGGTTATTCTGTTACTATTCAAAAGCTAGATCCTTATATTAATGTTGATCCGGGAACGCTTAATCCTTATGAACACGGGGAATGTTATGTAACTCTTGATGGCGCCGAAACAGACCTCGATCTGGGTCACTATGAGAGGTTTTTAAATGTTCCGACCAGTCAGGCAAATAATGTAACCACAGGGCGGATATATCAATCAGTAATTAATAAAGAACGAAAAGGAGATTATCTGGGCAAAACAGTTCAGGTTATACCTCATATTACCGATGAGATAAAGCGCAGAATAAAACTTGTCAGTTCAGGAAATAAATTTGACATTGTAATAACTGAAATAGGAGGAACAGTAGGNGACATNGAATCTCTGCCATATATTGAATCTGTACGTCAGTTAAAATGGGAACTTGGAGCACAGAATTGCATTGTTATTCACCTTACTCTTGTTCCTTATCTTTCATCAACAGGAGAATCCAAAACAAAACCGACACAACATTCAGTTAAAGAGCTTCTTGAAACAGGAATACAACCTGATGTTCTTGTGCTGAGAACAGAAAGGCACCTCAATGAAGATCTCAAAAGGAAAGTTGCTCTTTTTTGTAACGTGGAAGAAAGTGCAGTTATTGAATCTGTTGATGTATCAACAATTTATGAAGTTCCGATTAAGATGCTTGAACAAGGTCTCGATAAAACAGTTCTTAGAAAACTTTCACTTCCAATTGATAGTGAACCCCAACTCACTGAATGGAGAGAATTCCTGACAAAACTCAAGAATCCTAAGCATTATATTAAGGTTGGACTTGTTGGAAAATATGTTGAACTTCCCGATGCTTATAAATCAATTGCCGAATCATTTATTCACAGTGGGGCAGTAAATGAATGCGATATCGATGTTGTATATATTCATTCAGAAGATATTACTGAAAAAAATGTTTCAGACAGGTTAAGCGGTCTGAATGGTATAGTAGTTGCTCCGGGCTTTGGTTCAAGAGGGATTGAAGGAAAAATCCTAACCGCTAAATATGCACGGGAAAACAATATTCCATTTCTTGGAATTTGCCTGGGAATGCAATGCGCTGTTATTGAGTTTGCCAGAAATGTTCTTATGCTTGAAGGTGCACATTCAACTGAAATTAATCATAAGACTAAGTACCCCGTAATTGACCTTATGGAAGAACAGAAAAGCATTATCGATAAGGGAGGAACAATGAGGTTAGGGGGATATAAGTGCGTTTTAAGTAAAAATTCAAAGGCTTATAAATCTTACAGAAAAATAGAAATCATTGAAAGACATAGACATAGGTATGAATTCAATGATAAATATTTAAATGATTTTAAAAGTCATGGTATGGTACCTGTTGGTATTAATCCGGAATCAAATCTTGTTGAAATTATTGAAATACCTGATCATAAATGGTTTGTCGGGGTTCAATTTCATCCTGAATATAGCAGTACCGTAGTTAATCCTCATCCCTTGTTTGTAAATTTCGTTAAAGCCTGCATAGGATAAGAAATCTGTACTTCGTAATTTTAAAATTCATAATTCTCAAATAATTAATCAACTTATAGAATGGATAGAAATACAATAACAGGCATAATTCTGATTTTTGCAATATTTATCGGTTTTGGTATATATAATAACAGCACGGTTAATAAATCCTACACGAAAGCCGTCGCTGCTGCAGAAATCAGCTATGCCAAAGGAGATCTGGAAAATGCAAAAGCAGAATATATAAATGCACTTAAATTTAAACCGAATCAGCCAGATGCTATTGCCAGAGTAAATGAGATCAATCGGAAACTCGGTGTTGTATCTGAAGCACCTAAAGCAGATACTTCAAGTATTCAACAGTCAAATCCTGTAATACCTGTAAAAGAGAAAACTTCTGAGACATCAAATATTAATCAATTCGGAATTTTCTCTCAAGCCGCTATTGGAACAAATGACTTTATTACTCTTGAAAACAAAAAAGTTGAACTTAAAATTTCACTTAAAGGTGGTAAAGTTATTTCAGCTCGTCTGAAAAATTACAAAACTGCTGAGGGAAAGCCACTGATTATGTTTTCAGGAGATTCGACTGCTTTTGGTTTTAATTTTTTCACTGCCGATAATAAAGCAGTTCAGACAAACAATCTGTATTTTACACCGGTAACTGATCAGAAATCATATATTGTGAATTCTCAGCCTCAAAGTGTCACCCTTCGATTGATGGCGGGGGAAGATAAATATATTGAATATAAGTATACCCTTGCACCTGATAAGTATATGGTTGACTTTGTTGTTGCTTTCAAATCAATGGAAGGAATAATCGCTTCAAACCAAAACAGTATTACCCTGGATTGGAAAATGTATATTCCACAACAGGAAAAGGGAAGACAGAATGAGGAGAGTTATTCAGATATTACCTATAAATTCTATCAGGACGATGTAACTTATCTGAAACAGAAACAGAGTAAAGAATTAGAAAAGGTTGATATAACAACTAAACTCAGTTGGGTTGCATTTCAGGATCAGTTCTTTTCATCAGTTATCGTTTCTAACGATTTTTTTCTGAATGGATCCCTGTCTTCAACGCGTACCTTAACCTCCCAAAAATATATAAGATATTATACGTCTGAGATCGGGGTTCCATATAACCCGGCTTCTTCAAATGCTATTAGCATGAAGATGTACTATGGGCCAAACAGCTTTACAATACTTAAGAAGGAAGGGCTTGAACTTGAAAAACTGGTTTTTCTGGGAAGAAATATTATTGGCTGGATAAACAGGTTTGCAATAATTCCGATTTTTAACTGGCTAAATAATTTTATAGGAAACTTTGGTATCATTATTTTGATACTTACTCTTATAATTAAGATCGTTTTATTCCCTTTGACTTTCAAATCGTACCAGTCTCAGGCAAAAATGGCTGTTCTTAAGCCGATGGTTGATGAACTTGGAAAGAAATTCCCCAAGAAAGAAGACGCTATGAAAAAGCAGCAGGCTACAATGGACCTTTACAAGAGGGCTGGTGTGAACCCAATGGGAGGTTGTCTGCCAATGCTTCTGCAGATGCCAATACTCTTTGCTATGTTCAGGTTTTTCCCTGTTTCAATTGAGTTACGTCAGGAGCATTTCCTGTGGGCCACAGATTTATCGACTTATGATTCAATTCTGCATCTTCCGTTCATGATTCCAATGTATGGAGATCATGTCAGTCTTTTCACCCTTCTTATGACCGCATCAACATTGCTAACTATGAAGATGCAGGGATCAACACCCGGTTCAGATCAGCCAGGAATGAAACTTATGATGTATATGATGCCTGTGATGTTTATGCTGATACTTAATAACTTCTCATCAGGTCTGACATACTACTATTTCCTTGCAAATATGATTACATACGGACAAAATGTTATTTCGAAAAAATTCATTAATGCCAATGCAGTCCTTGCAAAACTGGAGGAGAATAAGAAGAAACCTGTGAAAAAATCCAAATGGCAGCAAAGACTTGAAGCTGCTGCTAAACAAAGGGGAATCAACCCTCCCAAAAAATAGTTATTTTATCTCTCTTTATAAAAGAATAATTACAAAAGAAGGCGTTGTTCCAAACTACATNCTNNTTNTNTATTATATTATGACATTTTATTGAAATTGTTAAATTTTCTTAATAATAGTCTTTGATTCGAAAAAAGCACTAAATTTATTTCTTCCAATTATAAGGGGAAATGGGAAAGAAATTTAAAAATAAAGATTTAGCCGCAAGGCTGGGTTTGTCGGGTACATTAGTATCCCTGGTACTGAATAATAAAGCCGATCAGCATGGTATTCGCAAGGATACTCAGGAAAAAGTGCTCAATCTTGCCAGGCAGATGGGTTATTTTGACTCGCTGCATGAAAAAGATGAAGTTTCGCCTGTTGAAGAAAAACCCGGAGTTCTTGGAATGATAGTTCCGTCACTTAACGATCCATTCGTAATTCAGATTACTCCTTACCTTCAGAAAGCATTTGCGAGTATAGGAGTTGGATTTTCAATTGTTACAAAGGATTCTGATGATCAAAGATATGACAGGTTAATTGGAGCATTCAAGAAATTTTATAGTGGTCTTATACTGTTGGGAGATGCAGCCGATGAAAGCACAATAAGAGCTCTGAGAACGACCGATTATCCCTTCGTTATTCTTGAGAAACCGGTAAAATCATTAAGATTAAACACAATATGTACTGATACCGCAGCAGGAGCAAGTCTCGTTGCCAGGCATATTGATAAACTTGGGTATAAGAATATAGTTATTGTTGCTGATCGTAAATGTTTTAGAAACAATGCATCAGCTATTCAGGATGTTATTGATACACTTGGCATTAATTCAAGCATTAACAGGCCTGTTGTGGTAGAATTAGATAAGCCTTTGGGCAGCGATGATATTAATTTCGGGCAGGTTGAAGAATTCCTTCGTCCGCCTTACCGCGCAGATATTATGATTATTATGAATGCCGGATTGGTTTACCCAATAATGAGTTTGCTTCGTAAAAAGAAATTACGTGTGCCTCAGGATATTGCTGTTATATCGATGGAAGAAGGAACCGGATTTGATCTGATGTTTTCTCCCGTAACCTGCCTCAGAAAACCTCTTTCAGGTATATCTAACAAAGTTGCAAACATGATCTGGTCGGAAGTTAAGAACTCCGGGAAAGGAAAATTTAAAAGACAGGTAAATATTTCACCCGAACTTATTATCCGAAATTCCTGCGGAACAATTTAGCCCTTATTATTCATGTCTTTTATCAGAACATTTTAATTCTTTGTGTTACTTTGTGATGCAAATTAAATTTCTTATGCATTAAAATTAGTATGAAAAAATATTTACAGATTTTATTAGCCTTGTCTATCGTACTCTCTTCTAGTTGTACTAACCAGCATCTAATAACTAGTAATGAATATCAGAAGGTTGTTGATAAATCTTTTAATGAACGAAATAAACTGGCTGGTAACAGAGAAAAAAAACTCTTCAGCGTTTTTGACCAGAAGCTTTCGGTGAAAGAAACCGAAGCTTTAAAATATTTGTTTGCTTTTATGCCATTAAGCGATCTGGCAGATTATTCCGGAGATTACTTTCTGGCTAACGCAAATTTATCGTTGCGTTCCAGAGATGAAACTCCGTGGGGGAAAGAGATCCCTGAAGAAATATTTCTCCATTATGTTCTGCCAGTCAGAGTCAATAATGAGAATCTTGATTCGTTCAGAATTGTCTATTTTGATGAAATATCCAATAGGGTAAAAGGAAAACACATTCGTGAAGCAGCTCTTGAAATCAATCACTGGTGTCATGAAAAGGTAAACTACCAGCCAGCAGATATCAGAACTTCTTCCCCTATGTTTACAATTCTTTCAGCCAGAGGAAGATGTGGCGAAGAATCAACATTTACTGTTGCTGCGTTGAGAACAGCAGGCATTCCGGCAAGGCAGGTTTATACCCCACGCTGGGCTCACAGTGATGATAACCATGCCTGGGTTGAAGTTTGGGATAATGGAAGCTGGTATTACATGGGAGCATGTGAACCAGAACCTGTCTTGGATCTGGGCTGGTTCACAGAACCTGCCAGAAGAGCTATGCTTGTGCATACCAAATCTTTTGGCGCTCCTTCAGATAATGAAAATATAATAACCCGGCAAAATAATTTCAGCGATATCAATAACCTTTCAAAATATGCCCCTACAAAGAAGATTTTTGTAAAAGTTCTAAACATGGATGGCTTTCCTGTAAATAATGCAAAAGTCGAATTCCAGCTATATAATTATGCTGAATTTTATCCTCTGGCTACTATTCCTACTGATAAAAGCGGAATATGTCAATTCGAAACAGGTCTTGGGGATCTCCTGATCTGGGCTCATAAAGAAAATGAGTTTGATTTCAGGAAAATTACTGTAAATGAAACTGATACTATAGTTTTGAAACTAAACCGTAAGGCTGAAGGAAACTCTAGTATTGATCTTGATCTGGGTGTTCCTGTTAAACCTGCTCCTTTAATAACACCATCGAAGGAAATAATGAATCAGAATACATCGAGAATAGATAATGAAAACATTATTCGTCAAAAATATATCGATTCATGGATGAACCCATCCGGTGCAAAATCACTCGCAAAAGAGCTTAATCTGGATTCCACAAGAATTATGAATATTATTTCGAGGAGCATGGGGAATTTTAATGAGATCAGGTTGTTTCTTAAAGATACTCCTGACACTTTAAGGCAGCTTGCCCTTTCTCTTTTGGAGGTATTACCCGATAAAGATCTGAGG
>JGI24136J36422_10000673_pt1 | contig 12863 bp, 9 predicted proteins | sample BarGraNGADG00212_2_FD_36422 | JGI IMG/M metagenome (IMG submission 36422)
GCACCGCTTCTCGAGCGTGCGCCACGCCGACGGCATCGTCGTGCTTCAGGGCGGCCGCGTTGTCGAGAAGGGAACGCACGAAGAGCTGCTGTCCGCGGACGGTCGCTACGCGAAGCTCTTCCGGCTCCAGGCCGAGCGCTTCGCCCGCGGCGAAGAGGAAGGCGAAGACGAGGAGGACGACGAGCTGTGAGAGAGGTGATTCTCGGCGCCCGCACGCTGCTCGGGCTGGCCTGGCGCAACAACAAGCCCAAGACGGTGCTCGCGGTCAGCCTGATGCTGGCCGCCTACGCGGCAGCGCCGCTCGTGGGCCTCTCGCTCAAGCAGCTGACCAACTATGCGCTCGCGGGCGACGGAATCCGCGCCGCCGTGGCCGGCGCCGTCACCGCGCTGCTCGTCATCTTCGGGCTGACGCTCGGGCATTTCGCCCACATCTCCTACTTCGAGCTGGCCGACACCAACATGCTCGAGATCGACTCCGACCTGATCCTGCTGGCGAACGGCTCTCCCGGGATCGAGCATCAGGAGCGGGCCGACTACAGCGACCGGCTGACCATCCTGCGCGAGGAGATGTTCCAGCTCCAGGCGTCGCTGGAGGCGCTGCTCACCGCGTTTGGTCTCACGGTCGCAATGATCGAAACCGGGATCCTGCTGGCGTTCGTGAACCCGCTTCTCCTGTTCTTGCCGCTGCTCTCGTTGCCGCCGCTGCTGACAGGACGCTGGGCCCAGAACCGCCTCGACCGCGCGCGCGACGCGAGTGCCGGCGAGATTCGCCTCAGCCGTCATCTCTTTCGCCAGGCGACCAGCGCCGGCCCGGCCAAGGAGCTGCGCCTGTTCGGGCTCCAGAACGAGCTTCGCCGCCGCCACGGGGAGTTGTGGGATAACGCCACCAGGCGGCTCTGGCGAATCCATCGCTCGAACACGGTCGTCCGTGCGCTCGGCCAGCTTGTGTTCTCGGTTGGTTACGTGGCCTCGGTGCTGCTGGTTGTTCAGGGAGTGATCAGGCACCAAGGACAGCCGGGCGACGTCGTGCTTGCCATCACGCTGGCGGCCCAGGTGAATACCCAGGTGTCGATCGGGCTTGGGCTCGTCTACAACCTGCAAGGAATGGCGAAGATCATCGGCCGCTACCACTGGCTCAAGCAGCTGGTGGCCGGCGATCAGCGCGTCAAGCCCGACCGGCCGACGCCATCGCGGGCGACGAAGGGCATCGTGTTCGACAACGTCACCTTCCGCTATCCGGGTACCGATAGTGTCGTGCTCGGCGGCGCGAACCTCGAGTTCCCGGTTGGCTCGACGGTCGCCATCGTGGGCGAGAACGGCGCCGGCAAGACGACGCTGGTCAAGCTTCTCTGCCGTTTCTACGAGCCGCAAGAGGGCCGGATACTGCTCGACGGTGTCGACATCCGCCGTTTCGACATCGCCGAGTGGCGCGAGCGAATCGCCAGCGGTTTCCAGGACTTCGCCCGTTTCGAGCTCATCGCTCAGCAGACCGTGGGCGTCGGCGATCTGCCCAATCTCGACTCCGAGCCCGCGGTTGAAGGGGCGCTCGAGCGCGCCCACGCGGAGGACATGATCGGTCGCCTCGAACAAGGCCTCTCGACCCAGCTCGGCAAGAGCTACGCCGAGGGCACGGAGCTCTCCGGCGGGCAGTGGCAGAAGCTGGCGCTCGGACGAGCGATGATGCGCGAGCACCCGCTCCTGCTCGTCCTCGACGAGCCCACGAGCGCGCTCGACGCCCAGGCGGAGCACGAGCTCTTCGAGCGCTATGCCGAGAACGCCAAGCGCGTAGGCGCCGCCACCGGCGCGATCACGCTGTTCGTCTCGCACCGCTTTTCGACCGTGCGCATGGCCGACCTGATCCTCGTCGTCGCCGACGGGAAGGTGAAGGAGTCGGGCAGCCACGCCGAGCTGATGCGGGTGGGAGGTCTCTACGCGGAGCTCTACGAGCTACAGGCGAGCGCCTACCGCTAGACCGCGTCGTACACTCCACCCCAAGTGAGAGAGGTGCACGCGCCCATCGAGGAGGAGATCGAAGAGCTGCGGCAGCAAGCCGGCTTGGTCGTTGACGTTTCTCCGCGCGGGCCTTACTCGCTCGCCCTCTCGGCGCGGGGCGCGGGCGATGCGTGCAGGCGTTTTCGAGGCGGCGAGCTAACCGCTCTGGTAGAGGATGGAAGCGGCGCCGAGATCGTTCGGGCGCGGCAGAGGCCCGACGGCACGGTCACCCTGAGCGCGAGCAGCGAGCGCGGCCTGGATCGGCTCCGCTTCGAGCTGGCGCTCGACGACGACCACTCCGCCTTTCTCCAGCGCTTCGGCGACGATTCTCTTCTCGGCGCGTCGCTGCGAAATCTTCGGGGACTGAGACCGATCAGGCTCGCCACGGTCGCCCACGCTCTTCTGCGTGCGCTCTGCGGACAGCTGATCACCGCCCGCGAGGCGCGAGCGATCGAAGCACGCGTCATCCGCAGAAGCTCGCCGCTCGATCCCGTGAGCGGTCTCTACGCCCCACCCACGCAGGAGCGGCTGGCCGCGCTCTCGCCGGCCGAGCTCTGTCGGCTCGGCCTGGCGCCGAAGCGCGCCGCGGCACTCATCCGGCTCTGCCGCACGCTCGACCTGGAGCGGCTGCGTGAGTTGCCGTCGAGCTCCGTCTTCGCCCGGCTCGCTCGTGAGCGGACGGTCGGGCCCTGGTCGATCGGCGTCCTCTTCCTAGAGGGCCTCGGTCGCTACGACCATGGCCTCGTCGCCGATCTGGGGTTGGTGAAGCTCTGCTCTGTGCTCGCCGGCCGCTGGCTAAGCGAGGCCGAGACGGGCGAGCTGCTCGCGCGCTACGGAGAGTGGGAAGGCCTGGCCTCCGTCTACCTGTTGCGGGGATCGCGCCAGGGGCTGGTTCCGCTCGGTCGCGGCGCCATGGATGTCGAGACAGGCGCTCGAGCCTTACGCCTGCACCGGAGGCAGCCGCTGCCTCGCGCGCCGAGCGAGGTATAAACTCCGCGCGGTGAGCGTAGACAAGCGACGCATCGTTGTTATCGGCACGGGCAAGATCGGAGAGGCTCTGATCAAGGGCCTGTGCGCGTCGGGCTGGCGCAAGCCAGGCGAGATCATCGCCACCGATATCCACAGCGAGCGCTTGCAGGCGATCAAGGAACGTTGCGGCGTCGAGACGAGCGAGTCGAATCGCGAAGCGGTCAAGGACGCCGGCCTGATCGTTGTCGCGGTCAAGCCTCAGGATTTGTCGGCGCTCTTGGATGAGATCGGTGACGGGCTTACGAGCGAGCAGACTGTGCTCTCGGTTGCGGCGGCCGTACGAACTGCAACTATCGAGAAGCACCTTTCCGCGAACGTTCCGGTCGTTCGCGCGATGCCCAACACCCCGGCCACGGTGCAAGAAGGCATGGCAGGAATCTGCGCCGGAGCGCACGCCGGCGAAGAGCATATGGCGCTGGCCGAGGACGTGCTCGCCCACCTGGGAGCGGTCGTTCGCGTGCAGGAGGAAGAGATGGACGCCGTCACGGCGGTCTCCGGCTCGGGCCCGGCCTACTTCGCGCTTCTCGCCGAGGCGATGATCGAGGCCGGCATCCTGCTCGGCCTCTCGCGCGAGATCTCCACGCAACTCGTCGTTCAGACGATGTTCGGCACGGCGAAGCTACTACGAGACGAGCACATACACCCGGTCGAGCTGCGCGAGAACGTGACATCGCCGGGCGGCACCACCATCAGGGCCATTCGCGAGCTCGAGCGCGCCGGTATCCGAGCCGCCTTCCTGAATGCGATTCAGGCGGCCATGGAGCGCTCCCGCGAGCTCAGCGGCGACGATCAATAGGGCCCCGATCGGCCGCCAGTTGATCGCGCGCTGACGTAGATCACGTCATATAGTGCAGTCCGCATGCCGGCCTCACCGGAAGACCACGGGACGCTAGACGTCCTGACGATTACCAGGCCCGATCAACTCAAGGCGCTCGGGCATCCTCTGCGCCTGCGGGTGCTCGAGATGTTGGGCGAGGAAGCCGGGCAGGCGTTCACGAACCGGGAGCTGGCGGGCCGGATCGGGATCGACCCCGGTCACCTGCACTTCCACGTACGCATGCTGCTGAAGGCCGGCCTGATCCAGCTGGCCGAGGAAAACGGCGGCCGGCGCGAGAAACCGTACCGGGCGGTTGCCCGCCACATCACCGTCGCGCCCGAGCTGCTGTCGGCGAACACCGTAATAAGCGATGTGCACTCGTCGATGCTCGAGGAGGTGCAGCGCGGCCTGGCCAAGTACTCGCAGACCGGGCGCTTCCGCGTCCTCACCGACGCCGTGCGCATCGATCCCGATCGCCTCTCCGATCTGATCGATCAGGCCGTCAAGCAGGCCCAGTTGGAGTACGACCCCGAGCTGGAGCCGATCGTGCTCACGGTCTTCATGCATCCGCCGGCGACGCGGGAGTAACCTCGAACGAATGGAGCGCTCTCTGCGGCGCTCGCTGTCGTTGTAGTGTGCAACGAGTCGATTTGCCGCCTCCGTTCCCCCTCAGCACTAACCGAAGCGCGTTCCGAGCGTCCACTTCTCGCTCCACGCCTGATCTTTAGCTATTCTTTCGTTGAGCCGCGCTCTCCATCAGTAGCTATCTGAGCGTCGGCACGTCTATTCCTGGTGGACACGGCGCGGCAACGCATGCCGCCCTCCCATGTCAGAGACGACAGACCAACTTCCGACAACGCTCGACCAAGCCGGCGAGGAAATCGCCGCTAAGGCTCGGCGCGCCGAAGCGTGGGCGGGCGAGTCGTTTTTGCGCGAGGGAGAGGATCCGGCGAAGACGATGGCCTCGGGCTCGGCTCGTAGGCGCGCCCTCGACGACGCGATCGCCGAGATCGAGAAGGGAAACGCGGAGCCGTCGTCCGAGTGGAAAGTCCGTTACTCGCTCATGCTCGGGCTCGAGCGGGTGCTGACGGAGAAGCCGCCCCACCTGGCCTCGGGGCTGGAGCTCCGGCGCCACCAGGTCGATGCGCTCGCCGGCATGCTCACCGAGCTGATCGCCGCCAACCAGCGCCAGGTCGAGGCGGCCTTCGCCAACGGCCACCTCCCCGACGAGGCGGAGCTGGAAGAGGAAGAGGAGGAAGAGAACGGCTTTGGCGAGCCGCATCCCGGCGAGGAAGAAGAGTTACCGGAACTGGCGCCTATGCAGGATCCGGGCGCGATCCGCCGTTTTCGTTTCCGTCATCCAACCGCCTCGGGCAAGACGATCGCGGCGGCCGGCTTCGTCGAGGCGGCGAGAACCGTCGGCGTGCTCATCCTCACTCACCGGCGCCTGCTCGTGAGTCAGTTCCGCCACGATCTCACCGAGACCGGGTATGCCAAGCGTTTCTCGGACGTGATCCTGCGCGGGCACCGCGTCCGCAAGCCGAACCCGATCACGATTCAGACCTATGCCTGGTTCGCGCGCCACCACGCCGAGGTCGAGCCGACCGCCTACCAACTGGTGATCTGCGACGAGGCGCACACGGCGCTGGGCGAGAAAACGAGCGCCGCTATCCGCGCCTTCCCCGACCCGGTCTTCATCGGCATGACGGCCACCGAGCAGCTCATCGCCAAGCAGGTCTCGGACGTCTTCCCCGCCTCGGTCGACGATCTGCCCCTACAGGACGCTGCTCGCCGCGGGCTGATCGCGCCGCTTCGTTGCCTGCGCGTTCCGCCCGTTGCCGCGATTCACTCCGTTCCGATCGTCGGCGGCGATTTCGACGAGCGGGCCCTGGCGCAGGTTCTCGACCACACGGCGCTGAACCAGGCGGCCGCAAGCCTCTACCGCGATCGCTTCGACGACACGCCCGGCATCGTCTACGCCGCCGGAGTCGATCACGCCTACAACCTGGCCCAGGAGTTTCGGGCCGCCGGCCTCAAGGCCGAGGCCGTCAGCGGACGAACGCCGCCGGTGAAGCTGGCCGAGACGCTGGCCGCCTACGAGCGCGGCGAGATCAACGTGCTGATCAACGCTCAGCTTCTGGCCGAGGGCTGGAACTCGCCCCGCGCCACGATCTGCATGCACCTGGCTCCGACAGCCTCCCGGCGCGTCTACCAGCAGCGGATCGGTCGCATCATGCGCACACACCCGCGCAAAGAGGCAGGCGTTGTCATCGATTTCGTGCCCAAATCGTCAACGCACAGCGAAAAAGTGATCTCGCTCCATTCCCTGCTCGGCGCCGACTTCTACCGCGAGGGAGCCCGCGTGACTCCGGCGCCCAGGCGGCGAATGCAGCGCCGGGCGCGCCGCCGCCTTGCTCCGGCGCCCTGGTTGGTGCCCGTGACGCCCGATGTGAAGCGGCGCCTGGCCGTAATCGCGCGGGAGTGGCAGAGGATCGATCCGAAGTACCTCGACGAAGACGAGCAGCGCTTCTGGGCGATGATCGCCGGGCGCAGTATCCGTTTCGAGGAGCGGGCCGAGTTCGTGCGCAAACTGATCGAAGGCAACACGAGCAAGGTGGCACTCGAGCAGTTCCTCTTCACCTGCGCCGCCGAGAATCCGAATCGCCGCCTCCGCCTGATGGCGCTCGTCGATCGGGTTTCCACTCCCGTGGAGCGAGCCGATTACGACGATCTGGTCACTCTCGTCACTCAGGCGCCCACCTGGGAGAAGGAGCGNTTGCAAGGAATACGNGTGCTTCTGCGCGCTCTCGCTGAAGGTAAGGCCGTCGCCCCCGAGCAGATNCTCGTGCGCTGGCTCTGGCGTCTGGCGCGGGCAAGCCGCAAGGCTCAGGACCGCAAGGCGAGCGCCGAGTTCGCCGATGCCAAGCGTCTGCTCGGCGCTGTGGCCAATTCCCGCGGGCGTCGCCACGAAGAGAACGTCGCCCGGCTGGTCAACGTGGCTCGCGAGCAGCCGCTGCACGTCGGAGCGGCCCTGCTGGCCTCGGCCGAGGGCTACACGCCGCGGGCGACTCAACTGATCGAAGCGGCGCGCGAGCGACTGGCCGGTTGCGACGAGATAGCGGCGGCGCTGGCCGAGAATCTACCGGCGCCCAAGCTTCAGTCTTCGCGACGGAGGCGACGGAGGAAGCGGCGTACTGCAGCGTCTCAGCAGGGCAAGACCGGCAACACTAAGTCGGCATCAACCAATAAGGCAGGCGCGGAAGCGCCGCCGCAGCAAGGCGCGGCAGCCGGCGCCGGCGAAAGCAAGCCGGAAACCCCCACCGCCAAGGAAGAGCCAGGCGGCGGGCAGGAAAAGCCGAGCGCGATCCCGCTTCCGGGAAGCAGCTCCTAGCTGTCGAAGCGGCTCGTCGGGGCCCGCTGAGGATTACGAGCCCGGCGTTAGCCGGTCGCAGGGCCTGAGTCGTCGTCGTTGTTCTCGCGATCGCGCAAGAACTTGGCCAGCTCGGCGGCCAAAGACTCGCCGCTAGGAATATCCGGCTCGTACTCCTCGGGCGGCTCGCCTGAGTCGCTCTGACGCTCGAGCGCCTCGATATAGGACGTTGTCTCGTCGTCGCCCGCCACTGCTTCGCTGACGCTCTCGGTGTAGCTGTCCACCGCCTGCTCGAGCTCTTCCAGGTCGAGCTCCGTCCCCAGGAGCTGATCGACGCGTTCGCAAAGCGCGAGNGCCGCACGGGGGCTGGGGGTAAGCGACACGTAGTGCGGAACCGCCGCCCAGAAGCTGACCGTCTTCATTCCGGCCCTTCGGCAGGCTTCTTGAATTACGCCCACGATTCCCGTCGGTCCCTCGTAACGAGAGGTATCTACGTCGAGCCGATCGATCGAGTCGCCGTCGTCTCCGCTCGCGGTGACCGGCGCAGGGCGAGTGTGCGGGACATCGGCGAGAAGGGAGCCCAGAGTAATCACTCGCTCCACGCCGAGATCGCGCGCAAGCCCCACGACTAGCTCNGTAAAAGAGCGCCAGCGCAGATTCGGCTCGACTCCGATGAGCAGGACGATATCGTGGTCCTGACCTTCGGGCCGCGCATGGAAGAAGGCGTTCTCGGGCCACGTGAGCTCGCGCGTCTCACCATCGACGAGCGAGACCTGCGGGCGCGTGGCCTGAAAATCGAAGAACTCCTCCGGGTCGATCTCGGCGAAGCGCGCGGCGTTCCACAGACGGGCCAAATAGCCCGCGGCNAGCGTCGCGCCCTGGCCNCCGTCGTTCCAGCCCTGAAAGGCGATGACGAGAACCGGTCGCTTTAACTTCGGCAGCGAGACGATCTTGAGCGCAGTCATCTAGACAGTTTAGGTGGCCGCCGCGATACCCGACGGTCGAGGTGCGCACAAAAGCACGGAGACTCGCGCAGTCTGATCCGCTCGGACCTCGGAGACCGAAAAGACGGCCCGGCCGGTCACGAGCACGCCGGCACGGCGAGTGGACCAGCGCAGCGCCGAGTGGCATCTACTGCAGCCGAGACGACAAGGGGCGTGCCGCCAGTGCCCTCACGCCCCGAGGCCATCACGGCTGCTAGTAGTGCATACGCCCGCCGCCCGAACCCTTGACGACTACGGCTGAACTGTCGGTCGTAGTCACAGTGGTAACGGTCGTTTTGTCGGGCTTCTGCCTTGCTGCGGATCCGGGGCCTGCGAGGATCGCCGCAGCGAACACCGCGCTGAGCGCGAGTAATAGCAGGAGTTTGGCCATTCTTCCCTCCTTCCTCTCAGAATCGAAGGTCTTGCATCAACTCGGCGGCATGCCGGTACAAGTGCGCCGCCTCATCCGTGGTTCCGCGTGCGCGGGCTAGGTCGCCCAGCGCTACGTAGGTGCGCGACAGGTTGCTGGTAGCGCGCACGCTTTCGAACAGGCCCTTGACCTCGTCCAACGCNTCCGCGGCCTCGTCNAGCCGGTTCTGGGCAAGTAGCGCCTTGCCCAGCACGAGACGAGCCTCGCCGACCTGCTCGGGATCGACTGCTTCGTCCCCGATNAACTCGATCGCGTATCGCGCCTGCTCCTCGGCCTTGGCCGGGTCGCCGGTCTCGAGATAGAGGCTGGCTATCGACGAGATCGCGCCACCGCTCCATTCGTTGGCCCCGGCGTCGAGGAAAATCTTGTACGCGCGTTTGAAACTCTCGAGAGCGTCGTCGTTCTTGCCGAGCAAGGCATGGCAGAAGCCGAGGTTGTTCAGGACTTTCCCAAGCTGGAACTGATCTTCGGCCTCTTCGTACTTCGCACGGGCCTTCTCGGCATAAGTGCGAGCTAAAACGAAGCGTCCCTCGCGCTCGGCGACGAGCGAGGCCTGCATGTAGGAGTAACCGATGACGCGCGGGTCACCGAGTTGCTCGGAAAGCTCGACCGCGCGCTCGGCGTCTTCGCGCGCCGCTTCGATGTCGCCCACGCGCTGGTAGCAGACGGAGCGATAACCGAGAACCTGCGCGCGCGTAGAGTCGGCAGCCAGAGGAAGCTGCTCGAGCAGCTTGTGTGCTTCGGTTAGGAGTGAGATAGCAACGTGCGTGCTGCCGAGCTTCGTGCGCGCGACACCCAGCTTGAACAGAGCCTCCGCGCGAACGACGTCGCCGAGTTGCTCTGCGTCCACCAGTTCGCGGGCCTTGGTCAGCACCTCCAGCCCTTCGCGAATCTGGCCTTCCTCCATCAGCGCCCAGCCTTCGCCGAGCAGCCGCCGAGCGGAAAGAGCAGCCGACCCCGATGCCGCGACGGCTGTCTTGGCGTCGGCGAAAACCTCGAGCGCGCTCTCGAACTCGCGCGCCTGCGCGTGTGCCTCGGCCCTCGCAAGCATCGCCTCGACGCGAGCGTTGTCTTCCGTCGACACTCCGTGGGCGAGGTAGCCGGGATCGATGCTGAGCCGGGAGGCCAGGTAATCGACCGTGTCCGGCGTCGGCCGGGTTTTCCCGAGCTCGATCTGGCTGATGTACTCCTTGGAGAAACGGGCGCCGGCGAGATCCGTCTGCGTCAATCCAAGTGCGACACGCCGTTGACGGACACGTTCGCCAAGCCCGATCTTCGGTCGTTGGCGCTCGGTTGCCGAAACGGCATGGGTGTCGGCGTGGACCTGCGGCATATCTACCCCCCCTGATACTCGTCGCCTTCCCAATTGGCTGCAATCACCTGTTCGGGTACTAGCTCGTCACCTCAGCGGAGATTATCCCGCCGCGCGCGCTAGCAGAGGGCAGGCGGGTATCTGCGGTCGTCAGACAGGAGCGCAGTTTGCAGGCTCTTTGTGCCGCTTTTGGGGTAAATAAATCACTTGACTGAGCTACTTGACTCGGCTTCTGAGCGGTCATATAGTGAGTTCACGCCGACTAAGTCAGACGCCAGACGCGGTCGGATGGGAAGAAAGGCCAGCGACGATAGCTCCGAAGTCGTGGCTGGGCCGCAGAGCCACAGCTCTCGGTTCGTCGCCAAGGCCAATCTTCTGGGAGCGCCCCCTGGAGCCGCAGCCGGGGGTCTCCCCAAAACGGATTGAGCCCCGGGTGCCGCAGCCGGGGCTTTTTCCTTTCTAGAAGCCAGGTACCCGGCGACGGCCGGAACGCGACGCTCCGCGATGAGGACGATTAGGCGGCGCGCTAGGCGAGCTCGCTCGCCGGCGTCAGATCTTCGGCGTGCTCATGGTGCCGCTTGCGCACGAGCGCTATGGCGATGGGCACCGCGCCGAGCGCGATCGCGGCCGAGACGAGCAGGGCGCTATGTAATCCGCTTACGAAGGCCTCGTGCGCGACCAACTGCTTCTGCTGAGCAGTCGGTGCGGGGAGATGGATTCCAAGCGCGGCGGCTTTCTGCACCTTGGCGTGGTAGGCGGCCTCGGCCGTGCTGGCAAACGACGAGCTTCGCGAAGCCATGATCGCACCGAGTAGCGCGATGCCGAGCGAGCCGCCGACCTGACGGAAGCTGTTGAGGACGCCCGAGCCCACCCCCGCCTTGTCCACCGGGACGGCGGCCATCGCCGCGGCGGTCGTCGGCGACATCGCCAGCGGCATACCGACTCCACCGATGATCATCGCCGGCAAGAGCTCGGGGTAGGTCGTGTGCAGGCCGACTCGCGAGAAGAGATAGAGCGATATCGCCACCAGCGCCATTCCGCCCGCTATCAACCAGCGCGAGCCGATGCGGTCGGAAAAGCGGCCGGCCACGGGCGCCACCAGGATGACGAGAACTGTCATCGGCAGGAAGCTGGCGCCCGCCCGCGTCGGCGAGTAGCCGATGATGTTCTGGATGTAGAGCGACATGAAGAAAAAGACGCCGAACATCGCCAGAGAGACGAGCAACGCGACCACCGACGAGCCGACGAAGTTCCCGATCTTGAACAGAGACAGCTCGAGCATGGGGATACGCTCGCGGCGCGGTGGCGCGGCGCCCTCGCTCGAACCGATCAGCTTGCGCACGTGCTCGAGGCGGAACAGCTCGTAGGCGGTGACGGCAAGCAAGGCGGTGACGGCAAAAGCGAAGAGTCCGATTACGAACGGTGAGTTCCAGCCAAGCTTGAAACTGAAGAGGAGAGTCTTTCCCGAGTGCAGCTCGAACGTACTCGTGCTATTCGCCTCGATGAACGCCCAGATCAGCGCGAAGAAACCGAGCCCCGCAACGACCACGCTCGATACAGCCAGGCGGCTGTGCGCTTCGAGCGCGACGAATGCGAGCATCGCGACCGCTGCGAACACGAACAGGCCGACGATGAGCGGTGAGTTCCAACCCTTGTCGTTCCCTTCGATCAGCGCGTAGGTCAGCGCGAACAGCGAGAGGCCCGAGCTGAGCAAGCCGGGCAGGTCGAGACTTTGCTCGAGCGAGGTGTCGCGTGATTCCGGAATGACGATGCGCGAGACGACGATGGCCAGCACGCCCACGGGCACGTTCACGAAGAAGATCCAGTGCCAGCTGAGCTGCTGCGTCAGCACACCCCCGAGCAGAGGTCCGATGGCGAGCGCCATCCCGGCGGTGCCGGCCCAGACGCCGATCGCGGTTCCGCGCTGGCGCGGCGGGAAGACGGCCGTCACGATCGACAGCGTGGAGGGAATCATGATCGCCGCTCCCACTCCCTGAACGGCGCGCGCGCCGATCAGCATGTGAATGCTGCCGGCGCTGCCGCAGGCAAACGACGAGATCGTGAAGACGGCAAGGCCGACGTTGAACATGAGCCGGCGCCCGAGCAGGTCGGCGAGCTTGCCGCCGATGAGAATGAAGGCGGCGAAGGTGAGTGTGTAGGCGGTGACGATCCACTCCAGCTCGGTGATGCCGATCTTGAGGTCACGTCGGATCGTCGGCAGGGCGACGGTGACGATCGTGTTGTCGAGCATGATCATGAACAGCCCGAAAGCGACGGCTCCAAGCGTCCACCACTTACGGTTCAGCTCGTTCACGAATCGCATTCCATCCCCTTCGGTCGCTAAGTCGCCGTTCTCCGCATGGCATTAAAAGGCTTCAGCGAAAAGACGAGTCCCCGGTCGGCGCAGCGGCGGATACCAAGGAATCGAGAGGGTAGCCGAAAAATGCTGCGGCACTTTTCTTTAGCGGCGCCGCAGTCGAAGGGCGGTGGCGGCAAGCGTGGTACACTCGGTTTTAGACCTAGAGTCGCAAACCTGGAGGAACGGTGCGCCTTGCGCTAGCTCAGATCGACACCGTAGTCGGTGACATCAGTGGCAACGAGAAGAAGATTCGCGCCGCGCTTACCGATGCCGGTTCGCAGAAGGCAGACCTGATTCTCTTTCCCGAGCTGACCGTGACCGGGTATCCGCCCGAAGACCTTCTCCTGCGCCCGGGCTTTCTCGAGGCGGCTCGAGCCTCGCTCGAGCGGATCGCACGCCAGGTGCGCGGGCCGGTCGCCCTCATCGGGGCGCCGTACTTGGACGGCGACCTCTACAACGCCTGCGCCGTCTGCGCCGGGCGGGAGATCAAGGGCGTCTACCGCAAGCGCTTCCTTCCCAACTACGGCGTCTTCGACGAGGAGCGCTACTTCGCCTCCGGGAGGGACCTTCT
>JGI24136J36422_10000695_pt1 | contig 12569 bp, 10 predicted proteins | sample BarGraNGADG00212_2_FD_36422 | JGI IMG/M metagenome (IMG submission 36422)
CGGGCGCACGCGGGGTCGGCCCCTCGCTTGGCGCAGTGATGCTGTCGATCCCGGCGTAGGCAAGGAGAACCGAAGTGATCGGCCCGCACTATCAGTGGCACTCGCAGGCTTCTGGTCCGATCGCTGAGTGCGCGCGGACGACGTCACCGTGACATGCGATCGAGCCTGCCGGCACGACGTGCTTGCTGTCGGCTGCTGAGGCGTCATGGTCGCGATCCTGCTCGCGCTCGCGAGCTCACTCGGCTACGGTGGCGCCGACTTCGCCGGTGGTCTGGCATCGCGTGATGCGCACGTCTTCCGCGTCGTGGCAGCTGCGGCCCCGGCAGGGCTCGTCGTGAACCTGCTCCTCCTGCCGGTTCTCGGCGCGGATTGGTCAGCGTCGGCCGTTGCATGGGGCGCTGGATCCGGTCTCGCGTCGGCCGCTGCCTTCACGCTCCTCTATCAGACCCTTGCTCTCGGCCCGATGAGCATCCTTTCGCCGCTCACGGCCGTCATCTCGGCGGTGATCCCCGTTGGTGTCGGCCTCTTGGAGGGTGAGCGGCTCGGGACCACGGCTGCCTTGGGGCTGCTGATCGCGGTGCTCGCGATCGTCCTCGTCGGGGGTGGTCCCTCCGCGGAGTCGAGCCGGCCCGGCCGTGTCGCGCTGGTCCTCGCCGTCGGCGCGGGCGCCGCGATCGCCGCCCAGCTCATCTGTCTGCACCAGGCTCCGGCAGGGAGTGGCCTCGCCCCACTGCTCGCGGGGAGCGTCGTGTCCTCGGGCGTCTTGCTGGGTGCAGTTACGACCCTGCACGGGCGCATCGACAGGAGACCCCCACGCTGGGGGCTCGCCATTGGTTCGGGGGCCCTGAGCGCCCTCGCGAACCTGGCCTTCCTGCTGGCCGTCCGGTCCGGCGACCTCTCGATCGTGGCGGTGATCACGGCTCTGTATCCCGGCGCGACAGTGCTGCTCGCGCGGGTCGTGCTTGGCGAACGACTCCACCCAGCCCAGTTCGCCGGTCTGGCGGCAGCCGCCCTCGCCGTGTCGCTGCTCGCGCTTGGGTAGTGCGCCAGCCCGAACTCCTGCCGCGGCACGAGCGGCTGGTTCGGGCGATGCATTTACATCCTGCCAAGTCTGAGCGTCAGATTCGCAGGGATCGCCCTCGTGCCTTCATCGGCCGGGGAAGCGGCACGGCCGTACTGGCGAAGTCAGCCATCGAGGCAAACGTCGCATCCGGGCGCGCCTCGGATGGCGGCGTGGCGCCGGAGCCCGGCCGGCCGTGACGGCGATCGATCCAGACAGTCGTCAGCCCGAGGCGCTTGGCGGGTGCGTGGTCGTGGAACAGGCTCTGGGCGACGTGGAGGATGCGCTCGGGTCGCACACCGTCGGCAGCGAGCCGCTCGAACAGGGCCGCGAAGTTGCGCGTGTCCGGCTTGTACGAGCGGACCTGCTGGGCGGTGACGATCCAGTCGAACCCAACGCCGAGGCGGCGATTCGATGCGGCGAACAGGTCGTCGTCGCAATTCGTCAGGACGCCGAGCCGGAAGCGGGTCTTCAGCCGGGCCAGGGCCGCCGGACCTCGATGGCCACTCACCTGCCATCCGGTTCGTCATCCGAGACCGGGACGCGAAGTTCTGCGGCCTGTTCGACACGGTGCTCCGCGCGGAAGGGATGCGGGTCATCCGCACCCCGATCCGGGCCCCGAACGCCAACGCCCACGCCGAGCGCGTGATCGAGACGATCCGGGCCGAGTGCCTCGACTGGACGCTCATCCAGAGGTCGGCGGCATCTCGATCGAACGCTTCGGACCTATGTCGAGCACTACAACCGCGGGCGCCCCCATCGCGCCCTCGGCCTCGCCTCACCGCTGGCCGAAGCCTGGGTTTCGGTCCCGGTCCCGGTCCCGGTCAGCACGCGCGATGTTCGCCGGCTGGACCTGCTCGGTGGACTCATCCACGAGTGCTACGGCGCCGCCGCGTGATCGAATCTGGGTTTCCGATCCCCACGGGATCCGCCGCCGATGCTCGCCGGACGAGGGCTAGACTATCGAACCATAGCGGACGCCCCCCTCCGTGCCGCCGAGGAGCAGAACGTCGTGGGCGTCATGGTCCGCAAACTCGCCATCTTGGCGGTCGGCCGCTGCGTGCCGGCCAGCGCCGCCGCCGTGATCTTCGCTTACACGGTCACCGTGTCTCGAATGTGCTCGTCGATGACCTCGTCGAACAGCCGCTCCCAACGCGGGACGATGACCGCCGTCGCGTAGCGCGCTTCGACATCGCGCCGAAGTGCGGCTCCAAGTCGTCGCCGAAGCCTGGGATCACGCGCGAGGCGCTGCATCGAAGCCGCGACCGCCAGTGGTTGCTCGTGCGGAACGAAGAGGCCCGTCACTTCGTCCCGGATTTGCTCCAGCGTGCCGTCGTCCTGGGTCGCGATCACCGGCAGCGATGCGGCGCCGGCCTCGACGATCACGTGCGGCATCCCCTCCCCGCGCGCCAGCCAGACCATCGCATCCAGCCCGGCCAGGAGCCGAGGCACATCGGCCCGATCGCCGAGAAATCGCAGCCTATCGCCAAGTCGGAGCAGCTTTGCGAGGCGGCGGAGCTCATCTTCGTACTCCGGCATGAAGGCGTCCGGGCCGCCGACCACGACGAATCGTGCCCGGGGTTCGCGCTGTCGGAGAAGAGCAGCTGCGCGCACGAAATCCTCGACTCGCTTCTTGCGGTCGAGACGCCCGACCCAACCGAACACCACCTCGTCCGCACCGAAGCCCAGCTCCCGTCGAACGTTGCGCCGGTGCGCCGGGTCGAATTCATCGAGGTCGACCATTGACGGGATCTCGAGCGCGTGATCCTCTCGGCCGACCATTCGGCGCGCGGCGGCGGCGCGAATTGAATCGCAAACGCCCACATAGCGAGCGGCGAGGTCCGACGCCTGCTCTGCCTCGACCACGAGCCCGCCGTGCTCGATGAGGGGCGGCACCCGAACGCCCCGCGATGCCGCGAGCCGCAGTGCGGGCGCGATGTCGGGCACGGCCTGGCAGGCGACCACCAGATCGAACGAGCCGACGCGTCCGGCAAGGTACTCGATCGTGTCCTCGAACGAGAGGCTGTACGGGGTTTTATCGACTGCGATGCCGAGCTCAGCCAGCTGGCGCTCCGTTTGGTCCGGCATGCCCTCTCGCCGAAGGCAGGCGACGACCTCGAGTCGGTAGCGTGCACGATCGAGGAGCCGCGCCAGCAGTCGGACCTCCGTCTCCTCGCCGCCGACGACAAGCCAGCCGAAGGCGAACAGGACCGAGCGTGGCCTCATTCCCACTCGGCGCTCAGCCGTGGCAGGACGCCCTCCACGAACCGTTCCATCCCCGCGATTGACGGAAAGTCCATGAACCGGATCTCGAAGTGATCCGCCCCGGCTCGTCGGAATCGGAGGAGCTCGGCCGCCACCTCGTCCGGCGAACCGGCGACAATGTGGAGATCGGGCCACCGGACCAGCTCCGATGGATCGTCGGCGACGCTGACCCACGCGACCTGCGAGCGGACGATGGTCGCGGGGTCGCGCCCAACGATGCGGCAGTGATCGTCGAGGACAGCCGACTTCCGCTCGAACGCCTCGACCGTCCCGACGTCGGCGCACCACCACTCGGCAAGGTCGGCCACCAGCCGCAGGGTCCGACGCTCGCCACCGCCGCCGATCATGAGCGGGATCGCGGGCTCCGGCCGCGGTGCGACCACGGCGTTTCGGATCTGGTAGTGGAGACCTTCGAAGGACTGCCGGCCGCCCAGCCAGAGAGCCCGGACGATACGGATAGCCTCCTCCATCTGGTCCAGACGTCGTGGCGCCGACGGGAACGGGAACCCGAATTCCGCGTGCTCCCCGCCGTTGTTCCCTGCGCCGATGCCGAGGATGAAGCGGCCGCCGGTCAGCAATTGCAGATTGACGGCAAGCTTCGCGAGATAGGCCGGATTTCGGAACGCCTGCCCGCAGACCATCGTTCCCCATCGCGGGCCGGGATGGCGTCCTGCCAGCCAGGCGAGAGTGCTCACGCACTCAAGATGGCTCTTGTCGCCCCAGCTCATGTGATCTTCGACCCAGATCGTGTCGAAGCCCGCCGCAAGCGCCAGGGGAATGTGGCGCTCGTCAGCGTCCAGGATGTGCTGCGCGAGGTCCCATCCGATGGGGCTGAAGCCCTCGGGATCATCGAACATCGCGGGCTGGACGATCCAGCCGAGGGATGGTGGCACCGTCAGCCCTCGACGCTCAAGCTCTCGCACTCGCTGCCGGGTCTGCGGCGGGCCGTCGCTGCCTCGGTCGCCGCGACGGTGAGACGCTGCGTCCGCAGCGCCTCGGCGAACGGTGCCCGGATGCGGTTCTCGGCGCCGCTGACCGCGGCGAGAAAATCGCGCAGCTCGGCGACGAACGGGTCGCGACCGGGCCGGGTTACGGGGCGGCCCTGTCCGACGTCGATGATCAGCTCCGACTCGGACAGCTCGAGGACCATCCCGTCGCTTACGAGATGGAGGCCGATCCGATGCGGCCAGCGCAACAGGTGGGTGCTGGCAAACGTCCCGATGGCCCCTGAATCGAAGACGACGCTCGCCAGCGACGCATCCGCCACGTCGGCATCTGGAAATGCGTGCTGGCGGTCCGGCGCATGACGGACGATGGTGCTCACGACGTCCGCCTCTCCGACGAGATGCCGGGCCAGGTCAAAGATGTGGGTCGTCTGCTCCACGATCTGGCCGCCTGACGTCGCCTGCCGCACCCACCAGGCGCGTGGCGGGGTCGCGTCCCACCAATAGCCCATCGCGAGGTGGGCGGGATTGTCGGCGAGCAGTTCGGCTGCCCGCTCGGTGGTGTCGAGGTAGCGCCAGTGATAGCCCACCGCGGTGACAAGGCCGCGGGTCGCCACGGCTTCGGCGATCCGCTCGGCGGTAGCCAGGTCGGCCGCGACGGGCTTCTCGACGAAGAAGGGCAGGCCCCGTTCCACGGCGCCGAGCTCAGGTTCGCCGTGCGCGTATGGCGGCACGCAGATCAGCAGGGCTTCGGCAGCCACGCTGTCCAGCATCTCCCGCCAATCGGCGAAGGCTTGCGCCCCAGCCACTCGGCGCGCCTGCGTCTCGGCCGCCTCGATCACGGGGTCCGCCACGCCAACCAGCCGGACGCCGGGGAACCATGTGAGGTTCGTGACGTGGCGGGTCGCAATCCCGCCGGCGCCGATGACCGCGACGCGAATGGGCGTCATCGGGCGCCGCCAGGCACGGCCGTCAGCGATGCATCCGGGGGCACCTGGTCCGCTCTATCCGGGCGGGCACGCTCGTGCAGAAGTTCGGTGTAGACCGCGTCGGTCTCGTCGACCATCCGCTGCGCGGTGAATGACGCCTCGTACCGACTCCGGCCGGCGCGGCCGTAGCGTGCCGCCGTTGCCGGATCGCCGAGGAGCTCGAGGATGGCGGCACCGAGTGCGGCCACGTCCCCGGGCGCAACAAGCCGTCCCGTGACGCCGTCCTCGATCGTTTCCTCGAGGCCGCAGACGCGAGTCCCGATGACCGGTCTGGCGACTGCCATCGCCTCGAGCGCGACGAGCGGCAGCCCTTCGAATCGCGACGCGAGCGCGACGACATCCGCCGCCGCAAGGAGCGCCGGAACGTCATCCCAATGGGGCAGTCGCCGAACGTTCCGCTCGAGTCGCAGCTCGGCGATGGCCGCGTCGAGCTCCGACTCGAGGGGTCCGGACCCGACGATCACGAATCGCGTTTCGGAACGGACGCCCACGACAGCGGCGGCCGCAGCGAGCAGGACGTCGTAACCCTTCTGCGCCGTGAGCCTGCCGACGCTGACGACGAGTGGCGCTGTCGTGTCGATGCCCACGGCCTGCCGGACCGCTGCCCTGGATGTTGGGATGCCGGGATCGTCGACACCGTTCGGGACCGCGCGTATGAGGCGCTTCGGGACGCCGGCCATGACGTGACTCCGGCCCACGCCGTGCGAGACGGTGATGAGCCGGTCGAGGCGGGCGAGCGAGGCATAGTACTCGACCTGCTCTCGCGCCTTCGTGAGCAGGAAGGGCAGGTGTTCCGTCCGGACGACCGTTTTCACGCCGGCTCCTCGCGCGGCCGCGATCGCCGCGTGGCCCTCCCAGCCGATGCCCGCGTGAATGTTCACGAGATCGATCTGGGCCTCCGCCAGCAGCCCGTGGAGCATTTCGGCCTGGGCCTGCGGGCTTCCGTCGGTCAGAGCCCAGGATTCGAGGCCCGCGTCCCGGGCGGCCCGGAGCAGCCAGCGCGCGTCCACGGCGTCGGGCGCGGCGATGATGACGCGATGTCGGGCGGCGAGCCCGCGGGCGAGCGTGACCATCTGGCGCCCCATCCCCGAGGGCCGGCGGCTATCGGTAACCAGGACGATCGCGCCTCTTCGGTCGCCGCCCGCACCGGCCGAAACGCCGGTCCGTCCAGGCCGCACGGCGCCGGCGTCAGCGTCACGGGTCTTGCCCGACGACGCCCCCTCCTGCCATGAGGCCGGCGATGCGCTGCGCGGGAATCGCGATGCCTGCCGCCGCACCTCGTCGATCAGCGGCTGGTACGGCGGCCGGTTGCCCGCGTCGTCCGGGTAGCCCCACATTCCGACCGGCACCTGTCGATCGTCATCCCAGCCCGGATGGTCGACGACGGGGTAGAGGCAGACTCCCTCGACCGCCACGCCGTTGGCGCGCGCCGTGGCGACCTCGTCGCAGACGTAGCGGAACCACGGCGCCCGGCCCGCGCCTTCCGAACCGGTTTCGGCCACGACGATCGGACGCCGGTAGCGGTGATACACATCGGCGAGCAGATCGTGGAGCGGACGGAAGCCGGGCTCGCCGATGCGAAGTGTCGGGCCGCCATCGACCCACTGGTTCCGGTCGTAGAAGCTCACCCCGATGACATCGAGCTCGGCTTCGGAACCACCGAGGTCATCGTCTTGGCGACCCGCCAGCATGTCCCACGCCTCGAACTGAGCGTCGTTGTGGCGAAACGTCGCAATCCGGCTCTCGACCGCGTCCGGCTGCGGCTCGATGTGGATCACCGGGTCGACGTGACAGATCCGGGCACGCGGATCGACCTCGCGGACGGCTGCCGCGGCCGCCAGCGAGGCGCGGACCAGTTGTCGCTTCAGTTCGCTGCCGCGACCGCGCTGGAACGGGTTGAGGTACCCGACGTCAGCGGCACCCCAGGCGACGAACGACGGCTCATTGAGCGGGACGTACCACGGGATCGACGAGCTCTCGTCGCGCAGCAATCGCGCGAACCATGCCGCAAACCTCGCCAGACGGTCGGCGAAGTCCGATGCAAAGGGGTCGATATCGTCCGGCCAGCCGAAATGGCAGAGGTCCCAGATGAGCTGGATCCCCAGGGACTCGGCGGCACGGACCCGGCCGATCACTGATTCGGGGTCGAAGTGGCCGCGGCGGGCCTCGATCAGATGCCACGCCGTCCCCTCGCGGACGGTCGAGGTGCCCACTGCCAGCACGCGCCCGTAGTCCTGGCGGGCGAACTCGTCGTGGCGCGTCGCGGCGACGAGATCGTTCCGACGCCCGTCGCGCCGGCGCATCGTCGACGACTCGAAACCGCCGAGGAAGAAGCTCTGCAGTAGCGGCGCCGGCATGGCTCAGCAGCGCCGAGCGGCAGCGGAAACCGCGCGATTCGCCGCCCGTCGTTCCCGTGAATGGCGGCCTCGCGCTTCCTCTTCGACGCGTCGGATCCGCGCCTGCTTCACCAGCGCCCACATCCGGGCCCACGTCTCGTCCCAGCTGCGGCGCTCGAGAAAAGCATCCGCGGAGGCTCTGAACAGCCCGACGTCTTCGCCCATCGCCGCCTCGATCGCGTCGACGAACTCGTCGGGCGTGTCCGCGATGCGCACCAGCCCCAACCGCTCGAACGGATCCACGACGTCGCGGATCGACGTCGAGACCACAGGCCGGCCGGCGGCCAGGTACTCCAGCGTCTTTGTGGGGCTGATGAAGCGCGTCGATTCGTTGCGCGCGAAGGGCATGATCGCGACACTCCAGCCGGCGATATAGCGCGGGAGCTCTGCGTAGCTGCGCAGGCCGAGGAGATGCAGGTTCGGTCGCACCGGGATCGTGGCTGGATCGATCTTGACGGTGGGCCCGATGAGAACGAAGGACCAGTTCGGCCGGAGGTCCGCGACGCCGCCGAGCAGGTCGAGATCCGTCCGTTCGTCGATGACCCCGAACCAGCCGATCCGGGGCGATGGCAGGCCCCGCTGATCGAGCGGCTCTTCCGGATCGGTGCGCGCGGCCCGGAAGTGGCCGGCGTCGACAGCGCTGGGGAACTCGTGGACGTTGGCGTGCCGCGTTCGCTTGGCCTCGTAGAGGCTCCGCCCGCCCGTGAAGACGACGTCCGCGCGAGCAAGCAGCCGCGCCTCGAGGGCGGCGATCCGCGACGGTGCGAACCGGAAGGCGGTGAGCTCATCCATGCAGTCGTAAACCGTGACGTCGGGCTCGAGCCAGCCAGTCCAGGGCAGCGCCATCGGAGTGTAGAACCACGCGACAGGACGGTCGATGCGGTTGTTCGCGACGAACTCGCGCAGCAGCAACGACACGGCGTCGTCGATATCCGCGTCGGGCCAACCGGGCGGGATCACGGGGCGGACCATTGCCAACCCGGGCTGCCGGTCCTCGACGATCAGGCGCGGGCCGTCAGCCTCGAAGACGGGCTCCTCCACGTACCACACCCGCCGAACGCGCGCAGCCCGCGTCATCAGGTGATGGGGTCGCTGGTAGACGAAATCCCAGCGAAGCTGCGAAAAGCACAGGACATCGGCTCTGATCGCAGGCATCAGTCTGGGCCGTTGTCCATTGCGTTTGGCTCGCCGTCTGGTCGCGTCGGCCCGGGGTCGTGGGTCGGGGTCCGCACGTCGCTGGGCCGCGGGCCGCCGAATCGCGCGTCCCAGGGCTTGGGGCTGCTGACCTGCTGCACGATCAGCCGTTCGGTCGTGGGATTGTGGAGCCCATGATAGATGCCCTTCGGGACCAGAATGGACTCACCTTCGCGCAGGACCAGCCACTTCTCCCCGATCCGAGCGTCGCCCCTGCCGCGGATGGCGGTGAGCACGTGCTCGGATTCCGGGTGGCGGTGACCCGCCACGGATTTGCCCGGCTCGAGACAGTACATGTCGCCGACAAGGGAGTCGCCGGCGAACAGCGGCACGGACACGAACGCGTCTGGGCTGAACCGTGCGAGCTCCAATAGTTTCGCGAACAGAACGTCGGGCTCGGGCTGCGGCGACGCCCGCTCCGTCATCAGCGAGCCCGTGACGGAGGCGGGATCAAGGCGCAGCTGCGCCTCGTGCAGCGCCGCAGCTACGTCCGGCGCCAGGATCCGCTGCAGACTGCCATCGCGCTGCGGCTCCACGTCCCAGAGGCCGCCCTCGAAGAACGCGGCGGGATCGTTCCAGTCGGGCGAGGTGACGATTGGGTAGAGACAGATTCCCTGCAGGTCGACGCCCAATTGCATAGCGCCTTCGGCCTCCTCCGTCAGATGCCGCAGCCAGCCTGGTCGCGAGCCGGCCGTGGATCCGGTCTCGGAGATGACGACCGGACCCCCATACCGATCGCTGAGTTCGCGGAGCAGCTCGCGAAGCGGCAGCCAGGCGGGATCCTCGCGGCCCAGGAAGTGCTGGGGCAGTGACGGAGTGGCGATGGTCCACTGGTTGCCTTCGTAGTAGTTGACGCCGACCACCCCCAGGTGTTCGCGCGCACCCCCGAGCTCCGGCGCGACCCGTCCCGCGAGCATGTCGTATGCCTCGCACACCACCCGCTGGTTGAAGTCGTCGGCATCGCGTTGCAGATCTTGGCGCTCCCACTCGTCCGTGACAGCGGGGTGGACGTGGAGTCGGACCAGGGGCTCGGCCGACAACACTTGCGCCGTCGGATCGATGGAGCGGATTGCGTCGAATGCCGCGATCGCCGCCCGCACGAGCAAGACCTTCAACTCCCACCCGCGACCATGCCAGAACGGCGAGAGGATGCCGACTTCGCCGGCGGCCCACGCCGTGTACGAGATCTCGTTGACCGGCGTGTACCAGCCGGGGCCGTCACTCTCCTGGCGGACGACGCGCGCGACCTCCGCCGCGAAGGTCTGGAGTCGATCGACGACATCGTCGGCGAACCGTTCGGTGGCGGGATCGAGGTCGTCCGGATATCCGTAATGAACGAGATCCCAGATCAGCGTCAGCCCGTGCTCGCGTCCGAGGCGGATGAGGCGGCGGACCTCGGACAAGTCCACCCGGCCGCGTCGATCGGCGATCGGCCAGCGTGCGGCCTCTCGAACGCCACGGATGCCAACGCTCCGACAACGGGCGTAGTCATCGCCCGCGAACCGATCGTGCTGCGTCGCTGCGATGACGTCCATGCGATGGCCGTCGAGGGTGAGATGGTTCGCGCATTCGAAGCCACCCAGGAACAGGGAGCCAAAGAGCGCACGCGGCCGCCCGCCGTCGTTGGCACCCTCGACGAGGCGCGACCCGATCATGCCGCTCGGGATCCGGCGTCCTCGAGGATCTTCCGGGCGGCGACAAGCGCGTGGCCAACGACCTGGTCCATGTTGTGGTAGCGATACGTCGCGAGCCGTCCGACGAAGTGGACGTTTGGCTCGGCATCGGCAAGGGCCCGATAGCGCTCATAGAGCGCGGCGTTCTCCGGACGCGGAATCGGGTAGTAGGGATCGCCGTCGGCCTGGGGGTACTCGCGAACGATCGTCGACCGATCGAGCCTCCGGCCGGTGAGATGGTGGAACTCCGTGATCCGGGTGTAGGGGACCGCCTCGTCGGGGTAGTTGACCGTCCCGACGGGCTGGACGCAGCGCGAGTCGATGGTCTCGAACTCGAACCGGAGCGACCGGTACGGCAGCGGCCCGAAGCGGCGGCCGAAGTACTCGTCGATCGGACCGGTGTAGACGACCGTCTCATAGTTGGCGGCCCCGCCGACATCGGCCAGGTCCGTACCGACCCGGACAGCGATTCGGGGATGCTCGAGGATCCGTTCGAACATCCGTGTGTAGCCATTGAGCGGGATGGCCTGGAAGCGGTCCGTGAAATACCGATCATCGGTGCCGGTCCGCGTCGGGATCCGAGCGGTCACGGACGCGTCGAGCTGGCTCGGGTCGAGTCCCCACTGCTTCCGCGTGTAGCCTCGGAAGAGCAGCTCGTACAGCTCGCGACCCACGCGACCGACGACGACGTCCTCTGAGGTCCGGGCCGGCGACGGCCCTTCGGCTCGCTCGGCGAAGAACGCCTCGACCTGATCGTCTGTCGTCATCCGGGTTCCGAACAGCGCGTTCACGGTCGTCCGGTTGATCGGGATCGGGACGAGGCGACCGCGAACCGAAGCGAGCACGCGATGCTCGTACGGCCGCCATGCGGTGAACCGGGACAGGTAGTCGACGATCCTGTCGCTGTTCGTGTGAAAGATGTGCGGACCGTATCGATGGACCAGGATGCCGGCCTCATTCGTCTCGTCGTAGGCGTTACCGCCGATATGCGGCCGGCGATCGATGACCAGGACGGAACGTCCGGCCGACGCCAACCGCTCGGCCAAGACGCTGCCCGCAAACCCGGCCCCGACCACGAGAACGTCATGACCCACAGCGGAGCTCTTTGAGCTACCCATCGCCGAGCGGGGGGTCTGCTCCTTCGGATGCTCGACGAAGGAAATCCGCCGATCGCGCACTTCTCACTCCATCAGGCGGTTGGGCTTGCCGAACGACGTCCTCCGCCTAGGTAGAAACACCAGGATCGGCGGGTCGGGACTCCATGCGGAGGAAACGAGGCCTCCGCGTGCCGTCGCGTCGGACGTGAGCCATGCATGATAGATCCCCCGGCGCGGCAATGGATCAAGCCGTTGTCAGCCGGATGCTGCGATCCCTGGCAGATCGCAAGAAGGAGCGCCGGGTGCGCGTCGGGATCATCGCCCCGCAGGGCTGGACCGGGGAATTTGCCGGGGTCGAGACGGCGTCGGCCTGGCAGCGCACGGCGACGGTTGCGCGCCAGGCGGAGGATCTCGGATTCGATTCCGTCTGGCTGTTCGATCATTTCCACACCACGCCGAAGCCGACCGACGAGCTCACGTTCGAGTCATTCGTGTCGCTCGGGGCGCTTGCGACCCTCACTCGTCGAGTTGAGCTCGGCCAGCTCGTCTCATGCGCCGGGTTCCGCAATCCAGCGTTGGTAGCCAAGATGGTCTCGACCCTCGACGCGATCTCCGGGGGCCGAGTCACGTTCGGTGTCGGCGCCGGATGGAAGGAGGAGGAGTGGCTCGCCTACGGCTACCAGTTCCCCTCGACCCGGGATCGGCTCCGTCGCCTCGAGGATGCCCTCGAGATCGCGACACGGATGCTCCGCGCGGGGCGCGCCGACTACGCAGGGCCGACCGCCCACGTTCAGGGCGCGATCAACCAGCCGGTGCCGATCCATCGGCCACACCTCCCCATCGTCGTCGGCGGAAACGGCCGGGAGGTGACGTGGCGGCTCGCCGCGCGGTTCGCGNATGAGCTCAACCTGGACTCGGTGCCGCCCGACGAGATCGCCGGGGCGCGGGGGG
>JGI24136J36422_10000702_pt1 | contig 12500 bp, 10 predicted proteins | sample BarGraNGADG00212_2_FD_36422 | JGI IMG/M metagenome (IMG submission 36422)
GCCAGCGGGCNGGCAGCCGAGCCGGCGGCGATGAGGCTCGCGCCCTTCCGGACCGCGGCGATGATCTCGACGCCCAGGATCAGGTGGTCGTTCTGCGGATCGACGTTGTTGCAGACGATCAGGTCGGCCGATGTCACGGCCGAGCGGTCGGCGGTGGATGCGGTGAAGCCGAGCGACGCGTCGAGGGCCCCGGCTTCGGTGCCCGAGGCGAGGAGGGCGAGCGAACCGATGTTGTTGGTTCCGATCCCGTCGCGCGCGATCCGGGAGGCCAGGAACATCTCCTCGTTGGAGAGCTCCGGAGAGACGAACACGCCGACCGCCTCCGGGCCGTGCTTTTCGGCCGCGCCCTTGAGCGCCGCGACGATCTTCGCCAGCGCGTCCGGGAGCGGAACCGCCTTGGGCTTGCCCCGCTCCCGGATCGTCGGCTGTTCGATCCGGCGCTGGGCGATGAACAGCTCGCATCCGAATCGGCCGTAGCGGCACAGGTCGCTGCCCGGGCGGCCAACCGACGAGGTATAGTAGCGGTCCGCGTCGATCTTTTTGACGGCGAGCGGGCACCCGATCGAACAGAACGCGCAATGCGTTTCCACGTCCTCGGTCGGCAGGCACGCCCGGCCGGGGAACGGGAACTTCACGGTCAGGGCCCCGGTGGGACAGGCGTCCACGCAGTTGCCGCAGCTGATGCAGTTCGTTTCGACGAGCGGGTCGTTCATCGCCGGCCGCATCTCAGTCTTGAAGCCGCGGCCGACGAGCCCCAGGGCCGAGATCGGCAGCACGCGGGCGCAGGTCCGGATGCACCGGGCGCAGAGGATGCACTTGTTCGGGTCGTAGACCACGTGCGGATGGCGATCGTCGACTTTGTGCTTGCGAATGGCGCCGGCGTAGCGGGCGAGATCGACGCCGTATTCCTCGGCGTAGCGGCGGAGATCGCAGCGGTCGTAGACCACGCAGCCGCAGGCGAGGCAGCGGGCGGACTCGTATTTCACGTCCTCGACTTCGTAGCCTGTCGCGACCTCGGCGAAGCTTCCGCGCCGGGTTTCGACGTCGATCTCGGGGACCTCGTGCCGTGGCGATTCCTTCACGTCGCCGAGCTCGGCAGCGCCGGGCTTCGCCCAGAAGCTCTTCTGAACGACGAACGGCCGTTCCCGGACCTTCTCGCCGCTGAGCTGCTCGTGGATCGCGAGCGCGGCCCGCCGGCCGTCGCGCACCGCGTCGACCACAACCGTCGGCCCGTCGTCGGCGACGTCGCCCCCGGCGTAGAGGCCGGGGACGTTGGTTTTCATCGTAGCCGGGTCGGCGACGATTGTGTTCCAGCGCGACGTCTTCGGCCCGCCGGCGCCGTCCGCGAGGCCGTCGAGCACCGGCTCCTGGCCGATGGCCGGGACCGCGAGGTCGCAGGGCAGCACGAACTCGGACCCCTCCTGGGGGATCGGCCGGCGCCGTCCGGAGGAATCGGGCTCGCCGAGCTTCATCCGGATGCAGCGGAGCGCCTTCAGCCTTCCGTTTTCGGTGACGAGGCCGACGGGCGCCGCGAGCTCCATGATCTCGATCCCTTCCTTCAGGCCGTCCTCGATCTCCAGCTTATCGGCCGGCATCTCGGCCTTCGTCCGCCGGTAGAGGAGGATGACCTGGTCCGCGCCCAGGCGCCACGCCGTCCGGGCCGCGTCCATCGCCGTGTTCCCCCCGCCGACCACGACCACGATCCCTTTCACGGGATCGCGGCGTTCCGCCTTGGACATCAGAAAATCGATGCCCTTGACGATGCCGGCCGTGGCCCCCTCGCCTTCGACGCCCATGTCCTTGCTGCCCATGGCGCCAGCGGCAATGAAGACGGCGGCGTGTTTCTCCATGAGCTCCGCCAGGGAGACGTCCGCGCCGACGCGCACCCCCGTCCTGATCGCGGCCCCGGCGCGGCGGATGTAATCGATCTCGCGGTCGAGCACGTCGTTCGGCAGCCGGTATTCCGGGATGCCGTAGCGGAGCATCCCGCCCGGCTTGGGCAGGGCTTCGTAAATGACGGGATCATATCCGTAGAGGCCGAGATACCAGGCGGCCGTGAGCCCGGCGGGGCCCGAGCCCACGATGCCGACGGTCAGGCCGCGGGAAGGCAACCGCTCGGGCGCTTCGTCGTAGGCGCCGGGGCGGTCGGTGACGAACCGCTTGATGGCGTTGATCCCGACCGGCTCGTCGATGTCGGCCCTCCGGCACTCGATTTCGCACTTGCGCACGCAGATCCGGCCGCACACTGCCGGGAGCGGATTCATCTCCCGGATGAGTTGCACCGCGCGCCCGTATTGCCCCATCGCGGCCAGGGCCACATAGCCCTGGCAGTCCACGCCGGCGGGGCAGGCCAGGGCGCACGGCGAGACGCAGTCGGCGTAATGGTTCGAGAGGAGGAGTTCGAGCGCGGTCCGCCGCGACGCGACGATCCGCTCGTTGCGGGTCGTGATCTTCATCCCCTCGGCCACGCGGGTCGCGCAGGCGGGGACGAGGTTCGGCCGCCCGGCGACTTCCACCACGCACAGGAAGCAGGAGCCGTAAGGCTCGAGCTCCGGCGAATGGCAGAGGGTGGGGATGGAGTCGAGCGCGTTCTCGGCGATGACCTCCAGGATCGTCTTGGCGGAGTCCGCCGCGATCTTTTGCTCGTTGATCTCGATCGTGACGGCTGCCATTTTCGTCTTCAATCCTTGTAGACCGCGCCGAACGTGCAGCTCGTGATGCACTTGCCGCACTTGATGCAGAGCGCGTTGTCGATGACGTGCAATTCCTTCAGCGTACCGCGGATCGCGTTGGAGGCGCACGCCTTGGCGCAGAGCGTGCAGCCTGTGCACTTGGCGGGGTCGATGTGGTAATCGACGAGCATCCCGCAGCTCTTGGCCGGGCATTTCTTGTCGTTGATGTGGGCCAGGCATTCGTCCATGAAATAGCGGAGGGTGGTGAGGACGGGGTTCGGCGCGGTCTGGCCCAGGCCGCAGAGGCTCGCCTCCTTGATCTGGAGAGAGAGGCGCTGGAGCTTGGCGACGTCGTCGAGCGCGCCTTCGCCGCGCGTGATGCGCTCCAGGATCTCCAGCATGCGCAGGGTGCCGATCCGGCAGAACGTGCATTTTCCGCAGGACTCGTCCTGGGTGAAGTGGAGAAAAAAGCGGGCGATGTCCACCATGCAGGTGGACTCGTCCATCACGATCATCCCGCCGGAGCCCATGATCGCGCCGGTCTTCGGAATGTTTTCGAAGTCCACCGGCGTCTCGCCGAGGGTGTGCGGGATGCAGCCGCCCGACGGGCCGCCCATCTGCACCGCCTTGAATTTCCCGCCGCCCTTGATGCCGCCGCCGATGCCGAACACGAGCTGGTTGATCGTCGTCCCCATCGGCACTTCGGCCAGCCCCCCCCGCGCGACCGCGCCCGCCAGGGCGAAGACCTTGGTGCCCCGGCTCTTCTCGGTGCCGATCGCGGCGTAAGCCGCCGCCCCTTGGACGAGGATCCAGGGGATGTTGGCGTAGGTCTCGACGTTGTTGTTGTTGGTCGGTTTTTGCCACAGCCCCTTTTCGGCCGGGAACGGCGGGCGGATGCGGGGCATCCCGCGCTCGCCCTCGATGGAAGCGAACAGGGCCGTTTCCTCGCCGCAGACGAACGCGCCCGCGCCCTGCTTGATCTTGATGTCGAAATCGTGGCCGGAGCCCAGGATGTCCTTGCCCAGATAGCCTTGCCGCCGTGCCTGCTCGATGGCTCCCGCCAGGCGCTGTATGGCCAGGGGATACTCGGCCCGGCAATAGATATAGCCGAAGCTCGAGCCGATGGCCCGTCCGCAGATGATCATCCCCTCGAGGACGGCGTGGGGGTCGCTTTCGAGGACGCTCCGGTCCATGAACGCGCCGGGATCGCCCTCGTCGGCGTTGCAGACGACGAATTTCGTATCGCTCCGGGTCGCGGCCGCAAACGACCACTTGAGTCCCGTGGGGAACCCCGCGCCGCCCCTTCCGCGCAGCCCGGACTGCTTGACCTGTTCGATGATGGCCGCCGGCGCCATTTCGAAGAGCGCTTTGCGGAGGGCCCGGTAGCCCCCCGCGGCCTCGTAGTCCTCGATCGATTCCGGATTGATGAGGCCGCAATGGCGGAGGACGATGCGCTTCTGGAGCGCGAGGAATTCCTTTTCGGCGCCGCCGATGAGGCCGGTGGAGGCGTCTTCGCTGTACACAATGCCGTCCGCCAAAGGCCTGCCGCCGGCGAGGTGGTTTTCGACGATCTCCCGGGCGCGGCCGGGCTTCACGTCGCCGTAGATGGTCCGGCGGCCGTTCTCGCGCACTTCGACCAGCGGTTCCCGGTAGCACATCCCGATGCAGCCCGTGATCGAGAGCCGGGCGTCGCCGAGCCCGCGCGATTTGTCCTCGAGCAGCCCCCGGAGGGTTTCATAGGTTTCCCGGGCGCCCGCCGAGAGGCCGCAGGTTCCCATGCCGACGATGACCTGGCGCATTCCGGCCTCTAGCTCCCGGCTCCCGTCGCGCCGGCTTGCGCGTCCCGCGTTTTCGGCTTTTCCCGGCGGCGGATCCCGCGCAGGATTTTGCGCACCGCCGCGGGCGTGAGCCGGCCGTGCGTCTCGTCGTCGATCATCATCACCGGGGCGAGCGAGCAGCAGCCGAGACAGGCGACCGTGAACAGCGTGAAGAGGCCGTCCTCGGTCGTCCCCCCAACTTCGATCCCGAGCTCATCCTGGACCGTATCGACGATGAGCTTCGCGCCCGAGACGTGGCAGGCCGTCCCCACGCAAGTCTTGATCATGTGCTCGCCCATCGGCTGGAGCCGGAACTGGTTGTAGAACGTGATGACCCCGTAGACGGTGGATTCGGGAATGTTCGTCGCCGAGGAGATGTACTTGATCGCCCGGCGCGGAATGTAGCCGAAGTGGTCCTGGGCGGATTGGAGCAGGGGAATGAGCTCGCCCGGGGCGCCGTCGTAGCGCCACAGGCGGTATGTGAAATCTGGTTCCTGGTTCTTGTCGGGCATCGCCCTTGTATCCTTATCGGTGCGGACCTCTCGAGCCCTCCGCTCCGGCCGTCTCGACGTTTTCCGCGCGGGGCGCGGCCTCAGGCGTCGATCATCTTGATGATTTTCGCTTCGCGGACGCGCAGGACCCCGTCGATTTTGCCGAGCTTCTCGATGACTTTCGGCGTCTTGCCGGTCGCCTGGCCGCCCGTGACCATGCCCACGAGCTTGGTGCCGTTGTCGATCACGTCCAGGAAGATCAGCTCGTCGACGAAAAACACGGTGGTGAAGATCTGCTGGAGGGCGTGCTTGTCGATGTCGACGATGATGTAGCTCGTCGTGCCCTTCCGGCGATTGTCACGCGTATGCCGGACGGATTTTTTGTAAATCTCGATGAATTCCTTGACGTCCCGGTCGAGCTTCGGCCGCTCGACCGGCGACATCGAGGCGACCTCGACGCCGTCGACGGCCTTGATGCGGTCGAGCAGGCCCTTGATCTTCTCCTCCGACGAGGCCTGGGCGAGGACGATGATGTCCACGTCGCCGCGCACGGCGTCGCAGGAGGCCACGCCTTCCATGTCGTTGATATCGCTGAAGATCTCCATGCTGCGGGCGGGGTCGGTGATGTGGATGGTCATGTAAGCGCTGACGGATTCCTTGAGGAACCCGGGCTCCTTCGCGGAGGGCTCGACCGCGGCGCGCTGGGCCCGTCCCGGCGTGAGCGCTTCGAGCGCTTCGACAAGCTGGGGGATCTCGAACGGCTTGTCCAGATAGCCGGTGTTCGGCTCCGACAGGGCCATGGCCTTGAGGGATTCGTCGCCGAACCCGGTGATCACGAGCACGGGCAAGGCCGGGAACTCGTTCTTGATCACCGTCAGGATCTTCAGCCCGTCGATGTCCGGCATGAAGATGTCGGTGATGAGGTAGTCGTAACTCTCGCCCTTGTCGAGGGCGGCGCTCAGCTCGTGGATCGCCGAGATCCCGTCGGGGCAGGCCGTGCAGGTGTAGCCCTCCTGGGTAAGCCCGAACATGAGGTTCCTACGGATGGCCGGCTCGTCGTCGATGATCAGCACGCGTTTTTCCATGGAGTCTCCTGATCGCGTATTCCCGGACGAATCCCCCGAAAATGAGGGGGACGAATGGGAAATTATACGCCGCGCCCGGCGGGTGGTCAATGACCGCTCCAGGGAATAAATTGACAGCGCCGTTCGGCTGCCTGTATCCTTTTGCCGGCGCGGCGAGTTATGACTGACAGGGAGGCGCCATGAAGAGATTTCCGTCCGTTTTGTTGGTGATCATCGGTCTGGTCGGACTGAATCCTGCGGCGGCGCAGGCGCCGACCGCCCCCTCCGGCGATGCGGAGCTCGCCCGTTCCATCGAGCGCTATATGCAGAAGGCCGTGGCCAACGGCTTCGCCGGCTCGGTGCTGGCCGCCCGGGGAGAGGCGGTCATCCTGGCCAAGGGCTATGGCTTCGCCGATCGTGAAAACAAGATCGCGGAGACGGCCGATACGGTTTTTTCCGTCGGATCGATCACCAAGCAGTTCACCGGGGCCGCCATTCTCAAGCTGGAGATGGTGGGCAAGCTAAAGGTCGAGGACACGCTGGCCAAATATATCGAAGGCGTCCCCGACGACAAGAAAAGCATCACGCTCCATCACCTGCTGACCCACACCGCGGGGTTCATCGACGCCTTGGGCGACGATTATGAGCCGATCGGCCGGGACGAATTCATCAAGAGGGCCATGGGGTCGAAGCTCCAATTTCCGCCTGGCGCGCGGTACTCCTACTCCAATGTCGGCTTCAGCCTGTTGGGCATCGTCGTCGAGCTCGTCTCCGGGAAGAATTATGAGGACTATCTGGCCGAGGCGCTTTTCCGTCCGGCGGGAATGACCCGGACCGGCTATCTCCGCCCCGGCTTCGCCAAAGGCGACCTGGCCGTCGGCTACCGGGACGGCGAGCGGTGGGGGACGGCGATGGATCGCCCCTGGATGTCCGATGGGCCGGGGTGGCATCTGCGGGCCAACGGCGGCATCCTTTCCACGCTCGGGGACATGCGCCGCTGGGTCCGGGCTCTGCAGACGGACACCGTGCTGAACGAAACGGCCCGCAAGGAGTATTTCGCTCCGCACGTTCGGGAATACCCGGAGGGGAATACGTATTACGGCTACGGCTGGGTGACGGAAAAAACCCCGCGCGGCACGACCCTCGTCTGGCACAACGGCGGCAACGGGATTTATAACGCCTATGCGGGCTTCGAGCCCGAAAACGGCGTCGTCGTCATCGTTTCGAGCAACATCGCCGGCAAGATTTCCGATACCTACGCGGAGAGGATCCGCAGGATCATCTTTGGCGAATACAAAGCGCTCGACGAAGGGCGGCTCGCGGGCTATACGGGGACCTATCGGCTTGCAACCGGCGCCGAGATCGAGGTGAGCTTCGACGAAAACGACATGCTGACGGCGGTCTACAAGGCGGCGGAACTCGTCGGTCCATTGGCCGCGTCCGGCCGGGAAAACCGGGCCGAAACCGAACGATTCGACCGCAAAACCAAGGACATGGTGAGCGGCGCGCTGGCCGGCGATTTCAAAGCCCTGGCGGCGGCCTGGGACGAGCCGTTCGAGCAGGTCAAGGCCCGGGCGTCCGCCTACTGGGGCGGGAAAAAGACGAGGTTCGGCGAGGTCAAGGCCGTCGAGATTCTTGGGACGGTCGATCGGCCGCGCAATTTCCTGACCTACGCCCGGATCGATTTCGCCCGCAAGACGCAGTTCCTGACCTGCGTTTGGGAAAAAGACGGCGGCCGCCTCACGGACCTGCGGGAATCGGACGGCCTGGAGCGCCAATTCGAGCCCCGGTCCGACGAGGAGTTCGTCGCCCCTCCGATCGGCGCTTCGATCGTTTTCCGGAAGGAGGCGAACGGCCCGATGGTCATGATCATCAAAAAAGGCGAAACAGAATTCCGCGCCCGGAAAGCGGGAAAATAAAGAATCGGGCGCCGGTTGGCGCCTCGCTCTCGCCCATTAAGCCCGGCGAGAAGATCGAGTTCTCGACGATGACCCAAGACGAGAAAGCGATCAGCGGCAGGTGGATCATTAAGGAAGTGATCTACGAGAAGCCGAGTCCCCTCAAGAATATGGGCTCGATCATGATAAAGTGGACGAACCCCAATTTCGACGCGGAGGTCGTGGCCGCGGAGGCGAAGAAGCAATAGCGAAGTCGATCTCGCCGGAATGAGCACTTCGGGATGGCTTCGCTCCGGGCGACGCTCATCGCCGAAATCCAGCCGGGATTCGATATCGTGGGCCTGGGATTTAGGCTTTTCCGCGCGAAGCGCGCAGGTCTTTTTCGATCGTCTTGAATCGGGCGGCGAGTTCCGAATCGAGGGAGCGATCGAAATCTCTCAAGCAATCGCGGATGAACGCGCCGTCGTATTCGGGGTTCTTGAGAAGAACGGATTCAACGTCTTCCAGGTCCCGCGGACGGCCGGCGACCATCTTGTGAACGACCAAGTCCTCGAGCGAAGCGAAACGAACGAACGCGCGGCCGAGCTTGACCCGGCGGGCCCGTCCAATGGCCGCCCGTTCATAATCGGAGAACGACAGGATAAAATCGACCCGGATGCCGCTCGCGGAATCGAGCGCGGGGACGACCATCGTCCTCCGGGCAAAATCCATAGCGTTGGGGACGAGACAGCGGAATTTCAGGGCTTTAAGGGCGGCGAGAAGCTGAGAAAGCCCCTCGATTCCGAGTCCCAGCGTGATGTCGATGTCGCGAGTGGCGCGCGGTTCGCCATAGAGAAGCACGGCTTGCCCCCCGATGACCATGTAGGGGATTTTGCGCTTAGACAGAACGCCGGCGATCCGAGCGAGGAGGCGTTCGAACATGGTTGATGGCCTTAGCGATCTTGATTTTGATTTCGATTCCGGCTAAGGGATCCGCGGCGAGCGATGGTCCGATGGAAGCGGCCTCCTCTCGGAGAGCCTCGGCGATTTTCAAGCCGCGCCGGAGGTTGGGTTTCTCCGTCCGGATGAGTTCCCTTTCGAATTTTCGAACGAGTCTTGCGTTCTTGATCATTGAGATGGCCGTTATTCCGGCTCCATTATAACAGAATTCCCGGCCCTTCGCTCCATGAAGAACCGGATTCACCCCTCTGTTATTTTGAAATCTTTAACAGATTCTTGACTTCGTCTTAACAACTCGAATTTAGGGAAGGCGTATTCTTGGCCCATCACGCAATGGCAAGGAGCCATAAAATGAAAAGCAAAGTCTTGGGAGTCGGGTCCGGACCAGGGTTCTTCCTTCTTTTGGTCTTTGTCTTTTGGATGGTCCATCCCCTGGGCGCGGGCGCGAAAGCCGGGGCGCAACTCAAGATCGCGACCAAGGATGGGACGATCGTGCATGGCGAACTGTTGGCCGTGAAAGGCCGTGCTCTTCTTGTCGACGGAGGGAATTACGCCACGGGCGCGGCCATCGAACTCGATGACATCCGTGACCTCGCCGTCGTCGGGAAATCGAAAGGTTTGCTGGTATCGGGAATCGGTCTACTCGGGGGCGCGGCGGTGGGCGCCCTCATAGGATCCACAGCACCTCGGGGAGGGTGGTGGGGGGATCCGCCGAACTTCAACGGGGTCAGCTTTGTCGCCATTGGAGCGGGCGTCGGCGCCGCCGCGGGGGCCGCTTTCGGATTTCTCGTTGGGACCCTTATGCGTCAGGATGAGCCGCTCATCGTTGCATCCGTATATCAAGTCGAACCCGGCGAACTGCTAACGAAATTGCGGTCGGCGGCCAAGGATCCCGAATATCGATAATTTTTGGAATTCATTGGACGGAGCGATGGGATTGACCGTTTCTCTGCGCCCGTCGGAAGAGGTCTTCCCCCCGAGTTGACTCCGATCGGCGTCGGCGATATATTTTGTTCGGGGCGAGGGCCCTCTTTTCCGATGAATTTCAACCATAAGAAAATGCGAACAAGAAATTTCCTCGGAGCGTTTGTGCTTTTCCTCCTGCTCGCGACGATCCCCGCAAGCCCCGCATTTGCTCAGGCCGGCCCGGCGAAATCTATCACTCTGCCTTTGATCTTCGCCGACCACATGGTGTTGCAGCAGGGCCGGCCGATCAAAGTTTGGGGTCAGGCCCAACCCGCCTCGAAGGTCAGCGTGACGTTCAAAGGCCTATCGGCGACTACAACAGCGGCCGATGACGGCGGATGGGAAATCGTCCTGCCGCCGTTTGCGGCCGACAAGGCCCCCGCCGATCTGCGGATCGCCGCCGATACGACCGTCGTTCCCAAGGACGTGCTCGTCGGCGAAGTCTGGCTTTGCTCCGGGCAGTCGAATATGGCCTTCCCGCTGAAAAGCGAACGGTCCTTTTCGGGTGAGAAAGCGCGGGCAGACGACCCGTCGATCCGGTTTTACGATATGGAGCCGGTCGTAGTGACCGAGGACCGGCCGTTTTCCCTCGAGGAAATCGCCAAGATCACGCCCACGACCTATTACCGCTGCCGCTGGAAAGAATGCACCTCGGCCGAAGCCCTGAACGTCTCGGCCATCGCCTATTACTTCGCCCGAGAAATGAGCGCCCGACTGGATGTCCCCATCGGGATAATCAGCAACGCGGTCGACGGCTCGCCTATCGAAGCCTGGATCGACCGCTTGGGATTTCAAGGAAGCGCGGACCTGCATTCCTTTTCCGATTTCGCCGGGCCCTATGGCTGGATCGAAATTCCCGGCCTCCATCCGTTCATTTCCGGCAGGGCGAGGAAGAACTTGCAGGCCGCGCTTTCCGATTCCCGGCGGGCCGCCGGCGCCCACCACCCCTACGAGCCAAGCTTTCTGTTCGAGGCCGGGATCCGGCCCCTGCTGCCGTTCGCTTTTCGGGGGGTTCTCTGGTATCAGGGGGAATCGAATTCCACCAATCCGGCCCTTTACGAAAAATTATTCCCCGCCTTGGTCGAAAGCTGGCGGAAGGCTTTTGGCGACAAAAACCTGCCGTTCCTGTATGTTCAGCTCTCGTCGATCAGCACGGAGCGCGGCTATTTGTCGCAGCTCTGGCCCGAGTTCCGGGACCTGCAGCGCCGGATGCTGGCCGTTTCCGGGACGGGGATGGCCGTCAGCAGCGACATCGGCGACATGTACAACCTCCATCCCACCGACAAGAAGGATGTGGCGCTGCGCCTGTCCAAATGGGCCCCGGCCCGCGTCTATGGAAAACCGGTCGAGTACAGCGGCCCGTTGTATCGTTCTTTTGAAATCGATGGAAATTCGATCGTCCTGGCGTTCGACTTCGTCTATGGAGGGGTGTCGCCGAAGCTCAAGGGATTCGAAATCGCGGGGCAAGATGGGGTCTTCGTGGCCGCCGACGCCGCGATCGCCGGGCCAAAGGTCCGGGTATCCAGCGGGAAAATCGACAAACCGCTGCGCGTCCGCTATGCCTGGAAACCCTACACCGACGCGAACCTCGTGAACTCCGCCGGCTTGCCGGCTTCCACGTTCACCACGGAAACCACCAACCTCGCTCGCGGGAAGTCCGGGAGCCGGACGTCTCGGTAAAACTCCCGGTGAAGCCTCGTGCAGAGTCTTGCGTCCTCCAGATTATTATGCTATTTCAACTTACGTAAGCGTCTTTTCGGCGGATTCCGATAGAGGAGGGGAGAAATGAAAAGTAAAACGCTCATCGGTTTGGTGTTTGCGGCGTTTGTTCTGGCCGGCCTGTTCGCCGCCTGCGGGAAGGGCGGGGACGGCGGCGCGAAAGCGGCCGCCACGACGCCCATCGACGACTTGATCAAAGCCGGCAAGCCGCTGGTCGTCGTGGGCAATCTTTTCCGGGGGATAAGCCCCATCGGCCCGACGTTCACCGTCTCGGTGACGAACGTGAGCGACAGCCCCGTATCCTTGATCCAGGGCGTCGTCCTGTTTTTCGGCGAGAATGGGGCGTTCCTGCCCGACTCCAAAAAAGACATGGGCTACGGCGAGCTCTCGTCCATCAAGCCCGGCGAGAAGATCGAGCTCTCGACGATGACCCAAGACGAGAAGGCGATCAGCGGCAAGTGGATCATCCAAGAGGTTGTCTATGAAAAGCCGAGCCCCCTCAAGAACATGGGCTCGATCATGATGAAGTGGACGAACCCCAACTTCGACGCGGAGGTCGCGGCCGCGGAGACGAAGAAATAATACCGAAATCGATCTTGCTGGTACGTCGCCTCGGTCGTCTGCCTGCCCACGAGCCTTTACGCCGCGATCTCCGAATAGCGGACATAACTAGGCCCGCCGATCCGCCCGGGCTCCGGGCCTTCCCCGGCCTCTCGATTGACTTGGTTATTTATCCTGGACTAAGCTTACCCGTAAAGGGGAGAGACTATGACGTTAAAAAACATCTTTGTTCTTTACCGCTCTCATGTTCATGTTTTTACTGGTGGGGGGCTGTCAAGGCTTTACGTTACGCTTGAGAAGCTATGGGGCGATCCAAAAGATTTAGGAAAGATCCTCCCCTGAATTATATCTTCTCAACAGTGATTTTTACTTT
>JGI24136J36422_10000706_pt1 | contig 12459 bp, 8 predicted proteins | sample BarGraNGADG00212_2_FD_36422 | JGI IMG/M metagenome (IMG submission 36422)
CAGCACGTGATTTCTTCTCACCGGAGGAGCAGGACGATATCAAGCAGGCGATCATGAATTCAGAGTTGGATACGTCGGGCGAGATAAGGATCCATATTGAAAGTGTTTGCAAAGGGGATGTCCTTGACCGGGCTGCTTACATTTTTAAAAAGCTGGGAATGTCAAAAACCGAACAGCGAAACGGGGTATTGATCTATCTTGCAGTCAGGAACCGGAAATTTGCGATCATCGGCGATACAGGCATCCATAATGCCGTGCCAAAAGATTTCTGGGATAATATTAAATCCAGGATGCTCGATTTCTTCCGGGATGAAAAATTTTGCGATGGATTGATCTATGCCATCACCGAATGCGGAGAACATCTTAAAAAATATTTTCCTCATAAAAAGGATGATATCAATGAGCTTCCGGATGATATTTCGTTTGGGAATAAGTGAGAGTTTGGAAGACGGAGGTCAGAGATCGGAAGTCAGATAATGACTTTATGAACTTTATAAACTTTATGAATTTTAAACTTTATGAACAGGTACAAAAAAATCCTATTTCTTCCGGTTTTAATCATTTTTACTATTACCCTGGCGGCTCAGGATATTCCCATACGGCCTGTCCCTCCCCGACTGGTGAACGATTATGCAGCAGTTCTCTCTCCGGATGATGCAGCCCGGCTTGAACAAAAACTGGTCTCCTTTAATGATTCCACTTCAACCCAGATTGTTCTGGTCATCGTGAAATCGCTGAACGGTTATGACAAGAATGACTATGCACAACGACTTGGACAGAAATGGGGTGTAGGGCAAAAAGGGAGTAACAATGGAGTTGTCATCCTGGTAAAGCCCAAATATCCGAATGAAAAAGGCGAAGTATCGATTCANTCCGGTTACGGACTGGAAGGCGTGTTGCCTGATATCACCTGCAAACAGATCGTTGAAAATGAAATGATCCCGAAATTTGCCCAGGGCGATTATTACGGAGGAGTGTCTGCCGGGATAGCTGTGGTGATGTCGATCACGAAAGGTGAATTTACAGCCGGACAATACGGCAAAAGAGCCAGGCAGCAAAAACCCTATGGCATCTTAGTGCCCATCATCATCCTGATGATAATTGTCTTCTGGATCCGGATGAGCCGTGGAGGAACACATTCTGTCGGAAAAAGCATTCCCTTCTGGACCTCTCTCTTTCTGCTCGGATCGATGGGACGCGGAGGCAGCGGCAGCTGGGGCAATTTCCAATCCGGTGGCGGTGATGGCGGCGGCGGATTCGGCGGATTCGGGGGCGGTGGTTTTGGCGGCGGAGGCGCCGGAGGTAGCTGGTGAGTTGGTGAACTGGCGAGCTGGTGAGTTTTTTCTTTGTGACTCTGTGACTTTGTGGCTCTGTGACTCTATTAAAGAAAATATTCCTCTTCTACTATACAGGTTTCCGCACTATGACCGTGGGAAGAAAACTCTGGATCATCATCCTGATCAAACTTTTTATCCTTTTCTTTGTTCTTCGTTTATTTTTCTTTCCGGATTTTCTCAAGTCAAGGTTCAATAACGACAAGGACCGCGGGGATTATGTGCGGGAACAGCTGATCCAAAGAAAATAAATTTACATTTTTTCCTATTTTGGATTTTCCCTACATTTGATCTCTCACATCTTGTGATGCATTTTCATCTGTTCACTAAATAATCCTGCTTATGATTCTCAACATCGACCCTGGAATTGTGGATTGGTCGAGAGCACAGTTTGCATTGACTGCAATGTATCATTGGTTGTTTGTGCCGCTGACACTTGGCTTATCTTTTCTGGTCGCCATTATGGAGACTATCTATCTGAAGACCGGAGACCCGGAATGGAAGCGGATCACGAAATTCTGGATGACACTGTTCGGAATCAATTTCGCTATCGGAATAGCCACGGGCATCATCCTGGAATTTGAATTTGGTACCAACTGGTCAAATTATTCCTGGTTTGTCGGCGATATTTTTGGCGCACCCCTTGCAATTGAAGCAATCATGGCCTTTTTTCTGGAGTCGACTTTCATTGCGGTCATGTTTTTCGGATGGAACAAGGTCAGCAAGAAGTTTCACCTCGCCTCCTCCTGGCTAACCGCAATCGGGGCAAACCTTTCGGCCCTATGGATCCTGGTGGCCAATGCATGGATGCAATATCCCGTTGGGATGAAGTTCAACCCGGAAACGGCCAGGAATGAGATGCAGAATTTCTGGGATGTACTTTTTTCGCCGGTTGCAATTTATAAATTTTTGCATACCATTTCCTCAGGCTATGTTACGGCTGCCATCTTTATCCTGGGTATCAGTGCATGGTTCCTACTGAAGAAGCGGGAAACAGGGATGGCCCGTAAGAGCATTCTTGTGGCTGCCATTTTCGGGTTGATCATGTCGCTTTTTCTTGCCTTTACCGGTGACGGATCTGGATATACGATCGCCCAGTACCAACCCATGAAACTGGCTGCCATGGAAGGGCTTTACAAAGGGCAGAAAGCTAATGGGCTCATTCTGTTCGGCATTCCGCAACCAGGAAAAAAGGCAGGTGATGGAAAAAATAGTTTTGTAGTAAAAGTGGAGATTCCCGGTTTGCTGTCCCTAATGGGATACCGCAATGTGGATGCATTTGTTCCCGGTGTCGAAGATATTCTTTACGGAGGTTATAAACCGGAGTTCCAGAATGTCCCTCCTGCAGAAAAGGAGATAGCCCTCCCGGTGAGTGAAAAGATCATACGCGGGAAACTCTCCATAACCGCCTTCGGTGATTTCAAAAAGGCGAAAAAAGCGGGAGATGAAGTTGCTGCTGCCAAAGCTGACAGCACCATGAAAGCCAACTTTGCCTATTTCGGCTACGGTTACCTGCAGTCGCCCGACGAAGCAGTGCCCAATGTACCGCTTACTTTTTATAGTTTCCGTACGATGGTGATCCTCGGATTCTATTTTATCCTGCTTTTCATCGTCGTTATCTATTTTCATTCGCAAAACCAACTGCAGGACAAGCGTTGGTTGCTTTGGATCATGCTCTGGACCATTCCCCTCGTTTACCTTGCCGGACAAGCCGGATGGATTGTTGCTGAGATGGGCAGGCAACCCTGGGTGATCCAGGATCTTTTGCCCACCCGGGCAGCGGTTTCTATGATCGAAACCACATCGATCCAGATCACCTTCTGGCTCTTTGCTGTATTATTTACAGCTTTGCTCATCGCCGAACTGATGATTATGACCCGGCAAATCAAGTTAGGACCAAAAGATGGAGGAACCAAGTGATGTTTGAATCCTTATCCCTGCTTACCTTGCAACAATACTGGTGGCTTATCATTTCCCTGCTGGGAGCCCTTCTCGTATTCCTGATGTTTGTCCAGGGNGGACAAACCCTGATCTTCCAGCTTGGAAAAACCGAAACCGAAAAAAAGATCCTGGTCAACAGCCTCGGCCGCAAATGGGAGTTTACCTTTACCACCCTTGTNACCTTCGGCGGCGCTTTCTTCGCCTCCTTTCCTCTGTTTTATTCAACCAGCTTCGGTGGCGCCTANTGGGTATGGATGGCCATACTCTTCTGTTTTATCATCCAGGCGATTTCCTATGAATTCCGTACAAAGCCGAATAATTTCCTTGGGCAGAAGACNTATGAGATCTTCCTGTTCATCAACGGAGCCCTTGGAACCATCCTGATCGGAGTAGCAGTATCCACCTTCTTTACCGGNTCGCAATTTTCCATTCANAAGGAAAACCTGGCAGAACTTGCNAACCCCGTNATTTCACANTGGCAGGGNCCTGCCCATGGNCTCGAAGCCNTATTGAACTGGCACAATGTAGCCCTGGGGCTTGCCGTGTTCTTCCTTGCACGCATTCTTGGCATTCTCTATTTTATGAATACTGTGGATGAAAAGACGATCCTGGAAAGAGCCAGGAAACANCTTCTGATCAATTCAGTACCATTCCTGGTTTTCTTCCTTGCTTATGTAATTGCCTTGATCCTTTCCAAAGGATTTGCAGTGGATCCGGCAAGCGGAACTGTTTCGATGGAAGATTTNAAATACCTTCACAACTTGCTCGCAATGCCGGTAGTTCTGATACTGTTCAAGGCNGGAGTGGTCCTCGTTCTATGGGGAATTATTTTACCCCTCTGGAAATTTAANAAAAGCGCATCAAAAGGAATCTGGTATGCCGGTATTGGTACCATCCTAACTGTCTTTTCCTTATTCCTGTTAGCCGGTTTTAATAATACGTCTTACTATCCGTCGACCTTCGACCTTCAGAGTTCACTGACTATCATGAACAGTTCATCGAGCCATTATACACTCACCGCAATGAGTTATGTTTCATTGCTGGTGCCGTTTGTGTTGGCTTATATCTGGTACGCATGGCGTTCGATGAACAGGAAAAAGATCGATGCCGCTGAGTTGGAAACAGAAGAACACTCCTATTAGCTGGCGAGTTAGCGAGTTGGCGAGCTGGCGAGTGGAAAAGTAGAGAATTAGGGAACCAATTATCAACTTATTACTTCGTCAATTCGAAAGGCTTCCTTCATCCGAACGCCCTTCTCCGTCTCTGCCACAGTACAACACTCATGATAGAGATCATGCTCAAAGAAAAGAATGTAGTTCTTGTCAACTGCTTCTTTCAGGAATTTCTCCTTCTCCTCCAGGGTGATCAGCGGTCGGGTATCATAGCTCATGACAAAAGGCAACGGAATATGAGCTGCTGAAGGCAGGACATCTGCCATGAAAACCACCGTTGATTCTTTATAACGGATGAATGGAATAACCTGTCCATCGGTATGTCCATAAAACAAACGGACAGAGATTCCCGGAAAAAGATCGCAGTCATGGTCGATCAGTTGCAGTTTTCCTTTTTCCTGTATGGGAAGAATATTTTCTTTCAGGAAGGATGCTTTTTCCCTGTTGTTCGGGTGGATTGCCCAATCCCATTGTTTACTACTGACGTAATAGGTTGCATTCTTAAATGTCGGAACGTAATCTGTTTTATCCGTATTCCAGCGGATGGCACCACCGCAATGGTCAAAATGAAGATGCGTCAGGATCACATCTGTGATATCATCCACTGTAAATCCATATTCTGCAAGAGATTTATCAAGGCTTGCGTCTCCGTTCAGGTAATAATTGGAAAAGAATTTTTCCGGCTGCTTTGTCCCGATCCCGGTATCGATGAGGATCTTCCGGCCACCGTCAACCACCAGCAGGCAGCGCATGATCCAGTTGCAGAGGTTATTCTCATCGCAGGGATATAACTTGCTCCACATCACTTTCGGCACAACTCCAAACATCGCACCACCGTCCAATTTCAAGTTGCCAGTGTTTATTGCATAGAGATCCATTTCAAATTACGAATTACGGATTACGAATTACGAATAAATTTTTTGATTTACGAATTTCTGGATGCTGGATGCTGGATGCTGGATGCTTGATTTATTATTTCGCCATTTCACTACTTCATTACTTGCGAGTTCACCAACTCGCCAGCTCATCAGCTTATCAGTTCACCAATTCACCAATTCTTCAACTATACGTCTTAACACTCATTTCACCCTTGATCACCCGCAACGCATTTGCTGCCATGGACTTGATTTCGTTATCGCCGGCATAGATGAATGTTGGTGCGAATTTTTCCACATGGTCGAGGATGATCCGTACAACAAAATCACTGTAAGCAACATCTCCAGTGATCAGGATGGCATCCACTTCACCTTTCAATACGGCATACATCTCTCCGATGCACTTGGCAACCTGGTAGGCCATTGCTTCCAACACCAGTTTTGCCTGTTCATCCCCGTTCTTGATGCGTTGTTCGACCTCATTGATGCTGGTAGTCCCGAGAAGGCCATTCAGCCCGCCGCAATGTGTGATGAGGCATTCGATCTGATCTTTTGTTCTTGTGCCGCTGAAACACAATTCCACGACATCTCCCAGTGGCAGGGTTCCTGCCCTTACCAGCGAGAACGGCCCGTCACCGGCAAATCCCTGGTTCACGTCGATGACCCTTCCTTTGCGGTGAGCGCCAACAGTGGTGCCGTTTCCCATGTGTGCAATGATCAGGTTCAAATCTTCGTATTTCAGTTTATGTGTTTCTGCATGGAGGTTGCCCACGGCTTTCTGGTTGAGTGCATGAAAGATCGATTTCCTCACGATGCCCGGAGCTCCCGTAATCCTGGCAATCTCCTGGAGTTCATCTACTACAGTGGGATCCGCGATCATGGCCTGGGCGCCCGGGATCTCGGCTGCCACAGCGGCGGCAACAAGTCCACCGATGTTTATGACATCATCCCCAACCGTGCTATGGATAAGATCGTGCTTCAATTGTTCATTGACTTCATACACACCCGACTGAACCGGGTGTACAAGTCCTCCCCGGGAAATCACTATCCTGACCTCATCGAGGATAAACTGATTGTTTATCAATTCTTTCAGAATGATGTCCTTGCGGAATGTTACCTGGTCATAAATGCTATCGAAACCGGCTAATTCTTCGATTGAATGTTTGCGGGCGATCATGTACCGCAATTTGTAATTATCATACACCGCAATCTGCGTTTCCTGGTCTTTGGGATTGACAACAAGGATGTTGAAAGTCGTCATAGCAATTGGATATTTTTTGTTTTACATATTTCTCCTGTACTGTCCGCCTACTTCAAAAAGCGCAGCAGTGATCTGTCCGATGGAACAATGCCTGGTTGCTTCCATCAGGGCTTCAAAGATATTGTGATTTTGTGTTGAAGCCTTCTTTAATTTTTTAATGCTGCTTTTTGATTCTTCCGCAAAGGCCTGGTGCAGTTGTCCGAGCATCGAGATCTGGTATTCTTTCTCTTTTTCTGTTGCCCGGATCACTTCGCCCGGTATCACAGTGGGAGAACCTGTGCTGGACAGGAAAGTATTCACTCCCATAATGGGAAGTTTCCCGGTATTTTTCAGGTTTTCATAATACAGGGATTCTTCCTGAATCTTTCCCCGCTGGTACATGGTCTCCATGGCGCCCAGAACCCCTCCCCTTTCTGATATGCGCTCAAATTCGATCAGAACGGCTTCCTCCACCAGATCAGTCAATTCTTCGATGATGAATGATCCCTGGAGGGGATTCTGGTTCATCGCAAGTCCCAGTTCATGGTTGATGATCATCTGGATGGCCATGGCACGGCGCACCGATCCTTCGGTAGGCGTGGTGATGGCTTCATCATAGGCATTGGTATGAAGGGAGTTGCAGTTGTCGTAGATGGCATAGAGCGCCTGCAGCGTGGTCCGGATATCATTGAAATCGATCTCCTGCGCATGCAGAGAACGTCCCGAAGTCTGGATATGATACTTCAGCATCTGTGAACGTTCCTCCGCTTTGTATTTGTATTTCATGGCTTTCGACCAGATCAGCCGTGCCACGCGGCCGATGACCGAATACTCCGGATCTATTCCATTGGAAAAGAAGAAGGAGAGATTGGGTGCAAACTTGTTTACATCCATGCCCCTGGATGCATAATACTCAACATAAGTAAACCCGTTGGCCAGTGTGAATGCAAGCTGGCTGATTGGATTGGCGCCAGCTTCGGCGATATGATAGCCGGAAATCGATACCGAGTAAAAGTTCCTGACGTGATTATCGATGAAATATTCCTGGATATCGCCCATCATCTTCAAGGCAAAATCGGTAGAAAAAATACAGGTGTTCTGCGCCTGGTCCTCTTTCAGGATATCTGCTTGTACCGTTCCCCTGACTTTGCTGATGGTTTCAACCCGGATCTTTTCATAAACTGCAGCAGGCAAAACCTGGTTACCGGTGAGGCCCAGCAAAAATAATCCAAGGCCGTCATTGCCTTTAGGAAGTGCGCCTTGGTAAGAAGGCCTTTTTGTTCCTTTCCTTTTGAAGATGCTTTTGATCTTCTTTTCCGCCTCTTCAACCAAACCGTTTTCCTTCAGGTAGATCTCGCATTGCTGGTCGATGGCGGCATTCATAAAATAGCCAACCATAGCTGGGGCCGGGCCGTTAATAGTCATCGACACTGAGGTGTTCGGGTGAAGGAGGTTGAAACCGGAATAAAGTTTTTTGACATCGTCGAGGCAGGCAATGGAAACCCCCGAATTCCCGATCTTCCCATAAATATCAGGCCGGCGTCCGGGATCATGCCCGTACAAGGTTACCGAATCATAGGCGGTGGAGAGCCGCACCGATGACATTCCCGAAGAAAGGTAATGAAACCGTTTGTTGGTTCGCTCCGGGCCTCCTTCACCTGCAAACATACGGGTAGGATCTTCCCCCTGGCGTTTGAAAGGAAACACCCCTGCAGCATATGGGAATTCTCCGGGAACATTCTCTTTTAGGTTCCATCTCAGGATGTCGCCCCAGGCCTTGTATCGTGGGAGTGAAATTTTCGGGATCTTCATGTGTGATAATGATTCCGTATGAGTTTCAACATGAATATCTTTCCCCCTGACTTTATAAACATAGGTGTCTTCCTTGTAAGACCGGATCTTATCCTCCCAGTTTTTAAGGATCTCCTGGTTCGCAGGATCCAGTTTCTTTAATGTTTCCTCGTACAGAAGATGGAGTTCCAGCATGGTCCCGGTATGGTTTCCTGCTTCGGAAGATCCTCCTGCCAGCGGGATTTCAGGAGTATGACGGACCGCTTCTATGGTCTGGTTGATGGCATAAAGCCGTTGGGCAAGGCCGGCCTGGTCTTCCGCCCATAGGTTGTAATTCCGGATGGTTTCTGCGATCTCGGCAAGGTAGCGGGTTCGTGATGGAGGAATGATGTATATCTTTCCTTCCATTTCGTCCTGGCCTTTAAAATGGCTTGCCAATGCTGTTCCTGTCTTTTCGCGGATTGTCACGATCAGCGCTTTGTAAAGGTCATTGACGCCCGGGTCGTTGAACTGGGAAGCCGTAGTTCCATATACCGGCATGCTTTCCGGGTCGGCTGAAAAAAGCTTGTGGTTGCGCTGGTATTGCTTCTTGACATCACGCAATGCATCGAGTGATCCCCGCTTGTCAAACTTGTTGACTGCAACAAGGTCTGCAAAATCGAGCATATCGATCTTCTCCAGCTGGCTGGCAGCGCCATATTCCGGCGTCATGACATACATGGTGAGGTCGCTGTGATCCACTATTTCCGTATCGGATTGGCCGATCCCGGATGTTTCAACGATCACCAGGTCGTAACCTGCCGCTTTCAGGATGTTAATCGCGTCTTTCACATATTTTGACAAGGCAAGATTAGATTGGCGGGTGGCCAGCGAGCGCATGTACACCCGCGGGTTGAAAATCGAATTCATGCGGATACGGTCGCCAAGCAATGCTCCTCCTGTTTTTCGTTTAGTAGGATCGATGGAGATGATGCCCAGGGTTTTATCCGGGAAATCGAAAAGGAACCTGCGCACAATCTCATCCACCAGTGAAGATTTTCCCGCGCCACCGGTTCCTGTGATGCCCAGAACAGGTATCTTGCTTTTGGCTGCAAGTTTTTCAATCTTTTCAAGGACCGGTTTTGTTTTTTCCGGAAAATTCTCTGCTGCTGTAATCAGGTTTGCAATGATCTTGTCTTCTTTCTCTTTCAGTTTATGAATGTCGGATGAATTTACCTTCCCGAGCGGAAAATCCGATAATTCAAGCAACTCATTGATCATTCCCTGGAGGCTCATTTTCCGGCCGTCGTCCGGAGAGTAGATCCGGGTAATGCCGTATTCATGCAATTCTTTGATCTCATGCGGAAGGATGACTCCTCCTCCACCGGCAAAGATCCGGATATGGGAACATCCTCTTTCCTTAAGCAGGTCGTACATGTATTTGAAGTACTCCATATGGCCACCCTGGTAGGAAGTCATGGCAATGGCCTGCACATCTTCCTGGATGGCACATTCCACCACTTCCTGTACCGATCTGTCATGGCCGAGGTGGATCACCTCAGCGCCGCTTGCCTGAAGGATTCTCCGCATAATATTGATTGCTGCATCATGCCCGTCGAAAAGAGAGGCTGCAGTGACAATGCGAATAGGATTTTTAGGCTGGTAACTTTCAGGTACCTTCATCCATGGAAAGTTTAATCATTCATGATAGCCCTGGAAATGATGATCTGCTGGATCTCGGAGGTCCCTTCATAGATCTGTGTCAGCTTGGCTTCGCGCATCAACCGTTCCACATGGTACTCCTTAACATATCCGTACCCTCCGTGGATCTGAACGGCTTCGGTGGTAACATACATCGCGGTTTCGGCGGCATAATACTTGGCCATGGCGCTTGCTGTCCCATANGGTTGGTTCTGGTCTTTCAGCCAGGCGGCTTTCAGGCAGAAGAAACGTGCAGCTTCAATGCGTATATGCATTTCTGCCAGTTTAAAGGCAATGGCCTGGTGGTTGATGATCTCCGTTCCGAATGCTTTTCTTTCTTTGGCATATTTTAAGGAGCGTTCATAGGCTCCGGATGCGATACCAAGTGCCTGGGCAGCAATACCGATGCGCCCCCCTTCGAGGGTTTTCATTGCGAATTTGAATCCGAAACCATCTTCTCCCAAACGGTTCTCTTTCGGAACTTTCACATCCGTAAACATCACCGAATGGGTGTCGGAACTCCGCATACCCATTTTATCTTCATGGGGCCCCAGCGAAATGCCCGGAGAATGGCGGTCGACGATCAATGCATTGATCCCCTTATGCCCTTTTTCGGGATAGGTCTGTGCGATCAGCACATAGGTGGAGGCACTATTCCCGTTTGTGATCCAGTTTTTCGTACCATTTACGAGATAGTGGTCGCCCATGTCGATGGCCATTGTTTTTTGGGAAGTGGCATCTGATCCCGCATTCGGCTCTGATAAAAGAAATGCCCCGATCTTTTCGCCACGTGCCAGCGGTTTTAGGAACTGTTCCTTCTGATCCTCTGTGCCAAATGCTTCAATCCCATAACAAACAAGCGAATTATTCACGGACATAATCACAGCAACGGAGGAGTCGACTTTAGAAATTTCTTCCATGGCAAGTACATAGGAGATGGTATCCATACCTCCCCCATCATACTTTGTATCGACAAGCATTCCTAAAAAGCCCAGTTCTGCCAATGCTTTGACGTGGTGTGCCGGGTATTCGGCTTTTGCATCCCTTTCGAGGACATCCTTAATCAGTTCCCGCTGTGCATAATCCCTGGCCGACTGTCGGATCATTTTCTGTTCTTCCGTGAATTCGAAATCCATAACCAATCTTCTTTGTTTAATAGTAATCTAAATACCTGGTTTTAATAATATCTTACAAATTTAAGATTAAGTCGGTATGTATCTATTTTTTAATGTAAATAAAATTCTTCCACTCGTGAAACCGATCGTGGATGACCTTATCAATGAAGGAGTAAGGATAGTTATAACCTTCAATGCGAAGCCGGTGAGTTAGCTTGTGGTGGCTCTTTCCAAGCGTTTCAGGATGGAGAACATGATCAATGCCGATAACACGGTCACCACTACCAGAAGCAAAAAGAATTGCCATAATTCCCATTTATCCCAAAACGGACCAATAAATCCTGCCATCAGGTTGCCGATGGCAGTTGCACCGAACCAGCCACCCTGAGCAAGTCCTTTATGCTGGGGTGGTGCCACCTTTGAAACAAAAGAGATCCCGATCGGGCTGAGGAACAATTCCGCAACTGTGAGTGTTAAATAGGTACCGATGAGCCAATATGGGGAACGGAGCGTATCCGAAACCCCTCCCTGAACTTTCAGGTCGGCCGGACTCATCAATCCCCTCGATGCGATGACCATGATCAGGAATCCGACTGCCGTGATCAGCATCCCGATACCGATCTTCACAGGGGATGAAGGTTCCTTGCCATGTTTCCGCATGTATGAGAAGATTCCTATAACGACGGGCGTCAGGAAGACGATAAAAATAGGATTAAATTGCTGAAATTTTTCAGGAGAAATTGGATTTCCTTCGGCTGTCAGTTCCCTGAAAAAGTAGATGAAAGCGCCTGCAGCCAAAACCGCAGCGATGCCTCCAAAGATCCGGTTGTTACGGGAAGATCCTTTTGCTAATAGGATAAAAACACCAAGGATAACTATGAGTGCAGGCAGGAAAGTGGAAATATTGAATATTACAGCCGTACTTTTTGCCACGGTTGCAACTGTATAATCACGTGCAAAAATGGTAAGCGTGAATCCATTCTGGTGGAAGGCCATCCAGAAGAACATCACAACAAAAAACACCAAGCCCAATGCCACCAGGCGGTCTTTGGTCTGCGACTTCGTCAGATCTAAAACCTGAGCACCCAGTACTGCTTTCTTCTGCTTGTGTGTAACATCTGCACTCTTATAATACTTCCTGAACAAAATGAAAATCAGCAATGATGCGATCATGCTGATTGCCGCTACAGCAAACCCGGAATTGTATGCACGGCCTATGGAATCGATATACTGGGTACTGAAATCGGTAAGGTTGGTAAAATGTGCACCCATCTGGGTTCTTGCAAGTTGCTCAAGCTGGTCAGGATTCTT
>JGI24136J36422_10000712_pt1 | contig 12410 bp, 10 predicted proteins | sample BarGraNGADG00212_2_FD_36422 | JGI IMG/M metagenome (IMG submission 36422)
GGGGGCGCGAGGGCGGTGGGGCGGAGAAAGGCATACCGAGGCGCAGCGGGCATGGACCGCGATCCGTCGCAGGCGGATCGCGGGAGCAAGCCGAGGGAACGAGCCGATTTTCCTTGCCGGGGAAAATCGGCGTACTTTCGGAGTCCCCCGTCCGGAAGCCCCCTACCTTTATCGAATTTACGTGACGCCGCGAGAGCGACTGGGGCGGGAGCCGCGCCAATCCTCCGAGCCGCCCGCCCGGGAGCCCCCTTCATTGATTGACAAACGAGGAGGAATTGGATATTTTTCGCTGGAGCTTCGCATTTCATTCGCACACCCGCAAAGGAGGACCATGAGCATCAAATTCCGACTCGGCATCATGATGTTCCTGGAATACGCCATCTGGGGGGCCTGGGCCCCGATCCTCACCGATTACCTGCAGAACACCCTGCATTTCAGCGGACTGCAGTACGGCTTCATCATGAGCATCCTGCCGATCGCCATGATCATCGCCCCGCTCATCGGCGGGCAGCTGGCCGACCGCTGGTTCGCCTCGGAGAGGGTCATCGCCCTCTTGCAGATCGTCGGCGGCGCCATCCTCCTCCTCGGCGCCGCGGTCCAGAGCTATTCCGCCATGGTCTGGATCATGCTCGTGTATTGCATCATCTACGCTCCGACGCTGGCCCTGACCAATTCCATCGCCTTCATGAACCTGAAGAATTCGGAGAAGGACTTCGGCAAGATCCGGGTTTGGGGGACGATCGGCTGGATCGCCGCCGGTTGGAGCCTGGTCGGCTGGCGCTCGCTGGCCAAGACCGTGCCCGCCTTCGCCATCCGGGGCGACCTCCTGTTCCTGGCCGGCATCTTCTCGATCATCATGGGCCTCCTGTCCTTCACCTTGCCCCACACGCCCCCCAAGAAGGAAGGAACCAAGCCCTGGGCCTTCCTCGAAGCCCTCAAGATGCTGAAGGACAAGGACTTCCTGATCTTCACCGTCATCTCCTTCATCGTCGCCACCGAACTCCAGTTCTACTACGTCCTGACCGCGCCCTTCTTGACGTCGGCGAAGATCGGCGTCGCCGCCGCCTCGGTGTCCGGCGTCATGACCATCGCCCAGGTCGCCGAGATCTTCGTCATGGCCCTGCTCCTCCCGAAGTTTCTGCCGAAGAACGGGATCAAGAAGACCATGATCCTCGGCGTCCTCGCCTGGCCGCTCCGCTACATCATCTTCGTCATCGGCGGGCCGGCCTGGCTGGTCATCGCCTCGCTTTCGCTCCACGGCTTCTGCTACGTCTTCTTCTTCACGGCCGCCTTCATCTATGTGGACATGATCGCCCCGGCCGACATCCGGGCTTCGGCCCAAAGCCTGATCGCCGTGGTCATCCTCGGAATCGGGAGCTTCCTCGGGAGCAATTTTGCCGGCTGGATCCGGGACCTGTTCACCTCGGGCGAAACGACGAACTACCGGAACGTGTTCCTCGTGCCGGCGATCCTGACGCTCCTCTGCGCAGTCCTGTTCGTGGTCCTGTTCAAGGAAAAGACGGCCGTCGCCGCTCCGCAGGCCTGACATAAATTCATCATAAGGAAAACCTCATGAGCCAAAAACCTCTCGGCATCGGTATCATCGGGGGCGGGTTCATCGCCCGCTTCCATATCAAGTCCTGGGTCGGCGTCCGCGACGCCGACATCCTCGGCATCTTCGACCCCGACGCCAAGCGGGCGAGCGAAGCCTGCGCCCTGGTGAAATCCCTCGGCGTCGGCGAGGCCAAGCCCTATCGGTCCGTGACCGACATGGTCGCCGACCCGGCGATCGACGCCCTTTGGATCTGCGCCCCGAACTACACCCGGGTCGAGGTCATGGAGGAGATCGCTCAGGCCGTGATCAAGGGCAAGGGCGCGCTCCGGGGGATCGCCTGCGAGAAGCCGCTCGGCCGGAACGTGGCCGAAGCCAAGCGGATGCTCGAGCTCGCCCGAAAAGCGAAGCTCCTCGACGGCTACCTGGAAAACCAGGTTTTCTCCCCTGCCGTCGTCCGCGGAAAGGAGATTGTCTGGGCGCGGGGCGCGGCCCTGGCCGGCCCCCCCTACCTCGCCCGGGCGGCCGAGGAGCACAGCGGGCCTCACATGCCCTGGTTCTGGGAAGGCACGCTCCAGGGCGGCGGTGTCCTCAACGACATGATGTGCCATTCGGTCGAGGAGGCGCGGTTCATGCTGACGCCGCCCGGTGCGCCGCGCGAGGTCTTGACCCCCGTCAGCATCACGGCCTATACCAACTGCCTCAAGTGGCAGGAGCCGCACTACGCCGGCATCCTGGCCAAGAACAGCGGCGGGAAGACTGACTACATCAACCGGCCGGCCGAAGACTTCGCCCGCTCGCTCGTTGAATACAGGACCGACAAAGGCAAGATCGTCATCGTCGAAACGACGACGAGCTGGTGCTACGTCGGCGCCGGGCTGCGCCTGAGCATGGAGCTCCTCGGCCCGGAATACTCCCTCCAGATCAACACCCTTGACGCCGGGCTGAAGATCTTCTTCAGCCGCCAGGTGAAGGGCAAGGCCGGCGAGGACCTGGTCGAGAAACAGAATGCCGAGATCGGCCTCATGCCGGTCGTGGCCGACGAAGCGACCGAGTACGGCTACATCGCCGAGAACCGGCACATGGTCCGGAGCTTCCTCAAGGGGACGCGGCCAGAGGAGAACTTCAGCGACGGTCTGAACGTCACCGAGCTCCTCATGGCCGCCTATATGAGCGCCGAAAAGGGAAAAACCATCCCCTTCCCGGCTCCTGGCCTCGCGACCTACGTCCCGCCCGTGGCCAAGGGGACCTGGAACCCGAAGAACAAATGACATCCCGCTTCGTCGGAATCAAGGAGGATTCATGACCAAACGCATCGCCTTCATTCTCTTCGCTCTGCTGATCGCCTGCGGCGCCGTCCTGCAGTTCGCCCAGGCTCCGGCCCCGGCTTTCGCGGGGGGACTGGCCCAAACGCCCGCCCGGGCTGACGCGGGCGGACTGGCGCAGACGCCTGCGCCTGCCCCGGGGGCCGCGCCCCAGATGCGCCACATTTCGCCCGAGCTTCAAAAGAAAGTCGAAACGGCGAACTATAAGGATGTCCGGATCAAGAAGTTCCCGTTCGCCATGCAGGCCTGGACCTTCCGGCGGTTCACGTTCTTCGAGATGTTGGCTAAGCTCAAAGAGCTCGGCGTCGGCTATGTCCAGGCGTATCCCGGACAGGCCTTGGGCGCGGAGCTTCCGAACCTTAAGTTCGACCACAATATGACCGACGCGACGATGGCCACGGTCAAGGACAAGCTCAAGGAAGCCGGCGTCGCCGTGGTCGCCTATGGCGTCTGCGACATCGGCCAGACCGAGGCGAGCATGCGCCAGATCTTCAATTTCGCCCGCAAGATGGGCTTCCGGACGGTGGTCTGCGAACCGGCGGACGACGACTTCACCCTGCTCGAAAAGCTCGTCAAGGAATACGACATCCAGATCGCCATCCACAACCACCCCGCGCCGGCAAAGTACAATCTGCCCGAGACCGTCTTCGCCCACGTCGACGGCAAGGACGCACGGATCGGCTCCTGCTTCGACAACGGGCATTTCATGCGCGGGATGAACGACCCGCGCGAGGCCCTGAAGCTCCTCGAGGGCCGGATCCTCGACGTTCACCTCAAGGACCGGACGGACTATGGGACCGGCCGCGGCCAGGACGACACTCCCTGGGGCCAGGGCAAAGGCAGCCTCCGCGACCTCCTGGCCGAGCTGACCCTCCAGGACTACCCCGGTTACCTGACGATGGAGTACGAGAAGGAGAGCGAGGCGAAGGACCCCGGGCCGGCCATCAAAGCCAGCCTCGCCTACGTTAAGAGCGTCACGTATTACGAAGGCTACGAGCAGATCTTCAAGCGGGAGAAGTACGGCTGGAACCACTACGGGCCGGGCTATTTCGAGGCCGACCCGAAGACCGGCGTCCTCAAGGGCCAGGGCGGGATGGGCCTTCTCTGGTACAGCGCCAAGAAGTACAAGGACTTCATCCTGGAGTGCGATTACAAGTGCGCGACCCCGGAGACGAACTCGGGCATCTTCGTCCGCGTGCCCGACGTCCCGACGAGCGACGACTACATCTACCGCTCCTTCGAGATCCAGATCTACGACGCCGGCAAGGACATCCACGTCACCGGCGCGGTCTATGACGTCCAGGCGCCCAAGCTGAACGCTTTCCTTCCGGCAGGCGAATGGAACCACATCAAGATCGAATTCCGGGAGGCGCACCTTCGGATCGAGCTGAACGGCAAGCTCATCCAGGACTGGGACGCAAAGCCCGGCGGGAAAGTGAAGGACTTCGCCCTGGCGGGGTATATCGGGTTCCAGAACCACGACAGCCTTGCGCCGCCGTATTTCCGGAATATTTACGTCAAGGAACTCTGACGACCGCAGGGGGGGCGCCTCCGGGGTTCGCGGGAATCCGGAACGCGCCCCCGTTTTTTCATCCGGCGATCAGCCGGTTTCCAAGTCGAATTCCCGCATATCGAACCAAAACCCCAGCCCCGACACGGAATCGATCTCGGCCTGGACGATGGCCAGGTGGCCCTGTTCGATCTCGACGAAGCGTTGGAACAACGGCTGGGCTTCGGCCGGCAGCTCCCGGACGACGCCCCGGTAGAAATCGCCGGCCGCGACCTCGACTTCGAGCGCTCGCCTCAGCAGGGCGAGCTCCTTTTCCGGGGCGGCGGTGGCCACCTGTTTCTGGAGGTTTTTTACGCCTTCCTCGATGCGCGCTTTCGGCGGGACCAGGGTGGCCAGTTTTTCGGGCGTGACGCGGCCCGTTTTCTTCCATTCCTCGAGCTTGTGTTCGAGGTACTTCACGTGACCCTGCTCTTCCCGGACGAGCGTTTCGAACATCCGCTTGCCGGCCGGATCGCGCGTATTCCGGGCCGCGTCCTCGTAGACCTTCACCACCCGGTTTTCGAACTGGAGCGCCGTCGTGATCGCGACTTCGATGTCCATTCCTGACTCCTTCCTGGATCGGCCTGGGGCCTCAGATATTGTCTCGAAGCGGCCATCTTAGCACGGCGGCCCGGAAAATTCAAAACGCGTCATTTCAACAGGAGCTCGATGACCGGACCCCTGGAGACGCACCGGGGTACAGGCCTCCGGACGCATCGCCGGATGACGACGAACGATCATCGGCGGCAACCTCAGGACGCCGTCGCCGCGCTCCTTTTCAAGAGGACCAGCATGAATCCCAACCCGATGCCGAAGAACAGGACGATGGCCAGGATCGAGTTCCGCATGCTCCCGGTCAGGGCTTCGAGCAGCCCGAAGACGAACGTGCCGGCCACCGTGGCCAGCTTCTCCATGACGTCGTAGAAGCTGAAGAACGAGGTGTGGTCCTCGGTCTCCGGCAGCATCTTGGAATACGTGGACCGGGCCAGGGACTGCGACCCGCCCATGACCAGCCCGACGAAAATCGCGACCACGATGAAGCCCCCGAGCCCATGGATGAAATAGGCGTAAACGCAGATAAACACCCAGATGACGATGGTGATGATGAACGCCCGGATATTGCCGATTTTCCCGGAGAGTTTGGCGAAGAGCCAGGCGCCGACCATGCCGATCAGCTGAATGACCAGGATGGTCACGATCAGGATTTCGGCTTTGACCTGCAACTGCTTTTGGCCATAGGTCGGGGCCATGAACATGACGGTCAGCAGGCCCATGGTGATGAAGAAGAATCCGACGAGGTAGAGCCTCAGCGCGCGGAGGTGCTTGAGCTGGCGGAAGACCGTCCGCAGCTCCCGGTAGCCTCCGAAAAAGACGCTCAGCCCTTTCTGCCGGTGGCCGAAGGTGTACATGGGCAGGTTGAGGAAGGTGATCTGGGAAAAGCCGATCCACCACAGGAAGACCGAGAGGAAGGCGAGCTTGGCCGGGAGGAGCGGGTCGGTGATTCCGAACCAGCCCGGCTCCAGGACGACGACCAGATTGATGACGAGCAGGATGACGCTGCCCAGGTACCCCATGACGTAGCCCCGGGCGCTGACCCGGTCCTGGTCTTCCGGAGCGGCGATGACCGGCAGGAAGGAGTTGTAGAAGACGAGGCTGCCGCCGTACCCGACGGTCCCCAGGGTGAAGGCGATGATGCCGAGCTCGAGGTGATTCTTGTCGAAAAAAAAGAGCGCGCCGCAGGACAGGGCGCCGAACCAGGTGAAGGCCTTCATGAAGCCCTTGCGCCAGCCGGTGTAGTCGGCGATCGAAGAGAGCAGGGGGGAAAAGATGGCCACGATCAGGTAGGCCGCGGCGATCGCCCAGGAATAGAGGACCGTGTTGATGATCGGGATCCCGAAGAAATGGACCGTGAAGTCGCTTCCGTTCCGGGTGACCTGATTGTAGTAAACGGGGAAAATGGCCGAAGCGATCGTCAGCTGGTAGACGGAGTTCGCCCAATCGTAGAACACCCATCCCCGGATGACTTTCTTGTCGCCCTTAGGGACGTCCTGGCCCCGCCAGACCCGCGCCCGACGCTTGGCAATCCATCGGGAATACCGTTCTTGAAGCCTCATGATTGGCCCATTATCGTTCCGATCCCGCGGAAAAAACAAGGCGAAAATGATTTTTTCCCGGACGCGCGCCGCGGCCCCCGCCGGACCCGCGGGCCTGGTCTACGCGCGCGATGACGTCCTGGCCGCGGGGAAGCCGACCGCGCCTTGACGAGCGCCGAAATAGAAAGATAGAATGGCGGCGTTGTCCGTCATGACCACGCACGTCGTCCTCATCTTCCTCGTCATGGCTGCGGCGTACGCCGTCGCCAAGGCCCGCCGGCTGTCCGTGGAGCTCAGCATCCTGGCGGCCGCCGTCGCCGGCGGATTGGCCGGCGCTTTCTTCAAAACCCCGCTCCTGTCCGACCTCCCCCGCCACCTCGTCGAGGGCAGCTTCCCCTATCTCGACGTCATGCTGGTCTTTTCCACGGCGACGATCTTCATGGCCATCGTGGGCGAATCGGGCGGCGTGAACTACGTCGTCCGGGGTACGATCCGGCTGTTTTACAACGTCCGCTTCGTGGCTCTCTTCGTCCTGATGATCATCGTCCTCATTCCCGGCGCCCTGACCGGCGCGGGCTCAGTTTCGCTCCTCGTCGTCGGGACGCCCGTCGCCCTCGCCCTAGGCCACCTCGGCATCCCGCCGAAGAAGGTCGCGGCCATGATGTTCATTCTGGCCGGCTTGAGCGCCGCCGCGCCGCCGGTCAACATCTGGGCCATGATCCTGTGCGCCGGGACGGCCATTCCCTATGTCGGGTTTGAATTCACCCTCGGCATACCGGTGCTCATCCTCGGGACGTTCACGACGCTGTACTACGGCTGGAAGCGGGAAGGCCGGTCGACCAAGACGGAGACGCTGGCCCGTCTTCCCGAAGTGCCGGCGGGGATGACCTGGTGGCGCGTGCTTCTCCCGTTCCTGGCCTTTTTTGGGACCGTCGCCGCCACCCGGATCTGGCCCTTCGGCGTTCCGATCCTCGGCCTGCCCCTCCAGTTCGCCATCGCCGCGGCCGTGGCCCTGGCCGTCAGCCCGAAGAGGATCGATCTCCCGGAGCTCTCGCGGACGACCATGAAGCGCCTGCTGCCGCTGCTCGCGACGATGATCGTCGTCGGCATGCTGCAGCAGATCATGACCGCGACCGGGGTGCGCGGCCTCCTGTCCTATCTCGTCATCAGCGCGCCGCTCATTCTTTTATATATCCTCCTGGCGGTGATCATTCCCGTCTCCGAGGGGGTGCTCACTTACGGGGCGGCGGCCATCCTGGGCATTCCCCTGGTCTGGTTCTTCGATTCGATCGGGCTGCACGCGACGGTGGTCATCGCCGGGCTCAGCCTGCTCTGGCCGCTCGGCGACGGCCTGCCGCCGACCGCCCTCATCGGGCGGCTGAGCGTCATGGTCTCGGATTACAGGGATTCCTACCTCTCGTTCCTGAAGGCGACCTGGCTCCCCTGGATTGTGATCACGGTCACGGCCATCCTGATGATCATCTTCAGCGCCAAGCTGTCCTTCCTCGTCCGTTGGAGCATGTGACGGAGGTGCGAAAATGGGCTTGATCATGATCGTCTATTACCTCCTGAGCCTCTACATCGCCGTCTTCCTCGTCTGGAATTTCGTCCGCGAGAAGAAAAGCGTCAACGACCTGATCCTCTATCTGCTCGTCCTGATACCCCTCATCTTGAGGATCCTCCGGGTCAAGTGATGACGGGCCTCAAAATCGCTCTTGTCCTCCTCATGGCCGTCCTCACGGCCCTCGGGGCCTTCCCTCTCTACGAGCACCGCCATTATCAGGTCCCCGTGGTGGCCGGGCCCGGCGTGACCAAGGTCGTGAAGCTCGGCGAATTCGCGCCGGGATTGAATGGCTCGATGGCCGACACCGACGTCTTCGTGCTCGAAGGCGCGCGCCCCGGAGGAAAGGCCCTGCTCCTGGCCAACACCCACGCCAACGAGCCGGCGGGCCTCCTGACCGCCGTCCTCATGATCGAAAACGCCGTGCTCGAGCAGGGCACCCTCTATATTATTCCCGAATTCAACGCCAGCGCCGGCCGGAACACCAAGCCCGGGGACGGCTATCCGCTGTATTTCGACATCCCGACCGATTGGGGATCGAAGCGCTTCCGGATGGGAAACCGCGACGCCTCGCCGCTCGAGCAGTGGCCCGACCCGGACGTCTACATCCACTTCCCCGAGAAACAGCTCTTGTCCTACCTCGACGTCCGCAACACTAACCGGACCTGGCCGGGGCGGGCGGACGGCCCGCTTATGGAAAAAGTGACGTTTGCCGCGATGGAACTGCTCCGAAAAGAGAAGGTGGACGTCGCCATCGATATGCACGGTGCCGAGACCATGTTCCCCGTGACGAACTGCATCGTCGCCCCGATCAAATCGTCGAAGATCGCGACGCTGGTTTCCATGACGGTCAAGGCCATGGAAGGCTTCGACAACCACGTCGAACCGTCGCCCGCAAACTTCCACGGCCTGTCCCACCGGGAGATCGGCGACTTCTCGGACACCCTCCCCTTCCTCCTCGAGGCGCCGATCCCGTTCCTCGATCAGCCGACCGGCCCCAAGACCGTGACCCTGCTCCTCGACGGGAAAGACCCGTTTCTCCTGAGTCTGTCCCGGGCGAAAAAGCTCTTCGTCCCCTATGACGAGAGCGGCTGGCCTATGGACAAGCGCGTCGGGCAGCACTGCTCGGTCAGCCTCGAAATCCTCCGCCAGTTCACGAAAAAGAACCCCGAGAAGGCCATCGTCATGAGCGGGGTCCCGCGCTACGCCGAGCTCGTCAAGAACGGCGTCGGCCGCTATTTCCACGATCCGGCCAAGGCCGACCCGAAGAACGTCCATTACGAATGATGCCGACGCCTCTTCCAACCTTTGATTCCCCCGGGTTTTGTGATAAATAAGGGGCTTCGAGCCCAAGGCTCGTCCCTTGACCGCCCCTTGACTTGAAAGGAGGATCGTCCCCATGAGAAACACTCTTCTCGTCGTTCTGGCGATCGCCTGTCTCGCCGCCCTGCCGGCGTCGCCGGCAGCCCAGACCACCATCCCCAAGGCCGGCCTTCCCGTGCTGACGACGTCGGCCGGGCAGAGCAACGACGCCAATACGGTGAACGCCGTCCTGGAGGAGGCGGACATCAAATACGATTATTGCGACGTCCCCACGGTGGAGATGATCACCGCGGGGGTCGGTCTCGCGGGCAAGGCCTCATCCGCCGGTTTCCACGTCGAGATCACGACCGACCTGGCCAAATTCCCCAAGGGTACGGCCTACAAGACCGTCATCTTCGCCATCGGGGCGAGCCTGAAAGGGATGGGCGCCTCCGGCCTGACGACGGACTCCGAGGAGGCGCGGGTCAAGAAGTTGATCGAATACTGCAAGAAGGCCAAGATCTTCGTCATCGGCGTCCATGCCGGCGGCGAAGCGGCGCGCGGCCCCGCGGGCAGCGACAACGAGCGGATGATCGACGCCGTCGCCCCGTTCGCGGATTTCCTGGTTGTCACCAAGGACAGCGACAAGGACGGACGTTTCACCAAGATCGCGGCCAAAACTAAAGCGCCTCTGGTCAAAGCGGACTTCGCCCTGGGCATGGTCGAGATCATGAAAAAAGTCTTTTAACGAGAGGAACAGCCCATGAAAAAACTCGCGCGCCCGATCGTTCTGTTGGTCGCCCTGGCCGTCGTCGCCGCTCTGGCGTCGGCCCAAGGCAAGATCACGTCTCCCAAGCAGGAACTCGGGTTCAATGTCGGCGAGGATTACCAGCTCATCAACTCCACCCAGCTCTTGGCCTACTGGAAGAAGCTGGCCAAGGAATCCGACCGGATGAAGCTCGTCGAGATCGGGAAGAGCTCCGAGGGCCGGCCGATGCTCATGGCCATCATCAGCTCGCCCAAGAACCTCGGCAAACTCGAGCTGTACAAGCAGATCTCGCGCCGCCTGGCCCTGGCCCAGGGCCTGACCGACGCCGAAGCCAAAAAGCTTTCGCTCCAGGGGAAGGCCGTCGTCTGGATCGACGGCGGGCTCCATGCAACCGAGATCGTGGGCTCGCAGCAGATCGTCGAGCTCGTCTACCAGATGCTCAGCGGCCGGGACGACGAGACGCTCCGCATCCTGGACGAGGTGATTCTGCTCGCCGTCCCCGTGAACCCCGACGGCCAGGAGCTCGTCGCGAACTGGTACATGCGGGAGAAGGACCCCCTGAAGCGGGCGATGAGCGGCCTGCCGCGGCTTTACCAGAAATACGTCGGCCACGACAACAACCGGGATTACTACATGGTCACCCAGCCCGAGACCGAGGCCGTGAGCCGCCAGCTCTACATCGAATGGCATCCCCAGTTCCTCTACAACCACCACCAGTCCGGCCCGGCCGGGACGGTCCTCTTCTGCCCGCCTTTCCGGGACCCGTTCTATTATTATTTCGATCCGATGGTCCCCGTCGGGACGGACCTCCTCGGATTGGCGATGCATGAACGCTTCGCGGCCGAAGGCAAGCCCGGGGCGATCATGCGCTCCGGCGCTTCCTACTCGACGTGGTGGAACGGCGGCCTGCGGAGCACGGGCTATTTCCACAACGTGATCGGTATCCTGACAGAGATGATCGGCAACCCGACGCCGATGGACATCCCCTTCATCCCCGACCGCGTCCTGCCCAAGGGCGACTATCCTTATCCCATCATGCCCCAGAAGTGGCACATGCGCTCCTCGATCGACTACTCGATCACGGCGGACAAGGCCATCCTCGATTTCGCCGCCCGGCGGCGGGAGGAGGTCCTCTACAACCGCTACGTCATGGGCCGGAACGCCATTGCCAAGGGCAATACCGACACCTGGACCTTCGAGCCCCAGCAGATCGCCGCCCTCCAGGCCCAGATCGAGAAGGACCGGGCCGCCGCGGCCCCGGCCGCCGGCGTTCCGCAGGACCCGGCGGGAGCGAGAGGCGGGATGCGGGGCGGGAGCACGCCGGTCAAGTATTACGACATGCTCCGCGACCCCTCCAAGCGCGATCCGCGCGGCTTCATCATCTCCTCGGCCCAAGCCGACTTCCCGACGGCGACAAAGTTCGTCAACACCCTCATCAAGAGCGGGGTCACGGTCCACGTGGCGACGAAACCGTTCACCGTCCTCGCCAAGACCTATTCCGCGGGCTCCTACGTGGTCAAGACCGCCCAGGCCTTCCGGGCCCACGTCATCAGCATGTTCGAGCCCCAGGACCATCCCAACGACTTCGCCTATCCCGGCGGCCCTCCGCGGCCTCCCTACGACAGCGCCGGCTGGACCGTGGCCTTCCAAATGGGCATCAAGTTCGACCGGATCCTCGAGCCCTTCGACGGCCCCTTCCAGGAGATCAAGGGCTTCGCTAAGCTCGCGGCCGGCACCGCCGCGCTGCCCGCGGCGGACGCCAAGTCTACGGCTGGCTTCCTGCTGAGCCACCAGATCAACGATTCGGCCATCGTCGTCAACCGGCTGCTCAAAGCCAAGGAAGAGGTCACCTGGCTGAAGAAGCCCTTCCAGACCGCTAAGGGCCAATGGCCGACGGGGACGATCTTCATTCCCTTCAAGCCCACGGTCCTGCCCATCCTGTCCAAGGCGGCCAAGGACCTCGGCGTTTCCTTCGAGGCCGTGGACATCCGGCCCGCGGGCGAAGCTTACCGGCTGAAGCTGCCTCGCCTGGGCGTCTGGGACAGCTACGGCGGCTCCATGGATTCGGGCTGGACCCAGTGGATCCTCACCCAATTCGAATTCCCGTTCGAGGTGGTCTATGCGCCCGGCCTCGACGCCGGAAACCTCAACGCCAAATACGACGTCCTGGTCTTTGTCAACGGCGGCATCCCGGCCTTCGGCTCGGGCGGCCGCGGCGGCCGGGGCGGAGGTCCGGCCAATCTCGACACCATCCCGGCC
>JGI24136J36422_10000718_pt1 | contig 12363 bp, 10 predicted proteins | sample BarGraNGADG00212_2_FD_36422 | JGI IMG/M metagenome (IMG submission 36422)
TGCGGCGCAATTCGTCAGGCAATCCCTCCAGGGTGGTGACCTGCCCGCCGGCGACTTTTTTCATCCGTGTAATGCAGGCCAGGACCGGCCGGCCGTTCCACTCCACCAGGCAGGCACCGCAGGCACCCTGCCCGGAGCAGCCGTCCTTGGCCGAAAAGATCCCGGCCTCCCCGCGCAGGTAGTCCAACAGGGAGAGTTTTTCGTCGCCGGAATATNCGACCTTGCGGCCGTTCAATTCAAATTCGATCATGGTTTATCTTAACAAATCAAGGCCAGCGTTACAATGTCCCAAATAGAATTCGTGATGCGTGATTTTATTAAAAATACTACGTTATGCGTTATGCGAAANAGGAAGGATCTTTAAAACATTTCGAACTATTGCAGTTTTACATCACGCATTATGCATTGCGAATGGGTCAAATGATCGCTTCGCCGACAGCCCGGCGCAGATTCAGCATGGAACTGACGCATTTGAACAACGCTTCNAGTTTTTGGAATTGCGACATGGAGGACGCCTCGAGGGCGTCGATCAAATCGAGATTGGTGACAGTACCCGCCTCGTAACGCACCCTGGCGAATTCCAGCGCTTTTTTGCTTTCTTCGATATGGATTTCGACCAAATGCAAAGCGCTTTCGCTGGTCCTGGCGTCGGCGATTGCCTGCAGCACGTCAGCGCGGATCAGTTCCTCGGTCTCCTTGGCGCGGTCGGCGAGGACCTTGCCGTTGGCGTTCACTTCGGCCAGCAGTTGGCGCGTGAGCTGCCCGTCGAAGATCGGGATATTGGCCGCCAGCNCCAGCGCAAAATTGAGAATTGGCTTGTTGAGATCGGGGATATACCCATTTTTAACCCCNGCCAGAGCATTGACGTTGATGACCGGCTTATCGCGCCGATTGGTCAAATCGTACTGGATTGCATTCGTTTTTACGAGGTTTTTGACGGATTGAACTTCCAGTCGCTGCCGCAATGCCATTTGGACCAATTCATCCGAGTTTTGTGAAACCGCTTTATATGCCAATTCGCCGGCCAGCTGGAGTGGAGCTTGATCCTCGCGTCCCAGCAGGTGCCGCAGCGTGATTATCTGCTTGGCGAGCATATTCTCCAATTCCAGTTTCTGGTTTTGCGCCGTCACGACCCGGACCTGGGTCGAGAGAACTTCGAGCTCGGTCGCCGTGCCACTGGCGAGCCTGCGCCTGGCTACATCCAAATGCTCATCAAGCATCTTGACGTGTTCGTCCTGAATCCGGCAATTCTCCTGCAAAAAAAGAATGGCATAAAACAATTGCGCGGCTTGGAATTCCAGATCGCNCTGCAACAGTTCGCGGCGATCGACGGCACTGTCGACCTGCGTACGCGCCAGGTCGATCATCCTGNCGGTGCGGTGAAAATCGTATAACACATAGCGNGCGCCGATATGAGCGTCATAATTATCCGCTGGAAAGAGTTGAAAGCTGCCCAAAGTGGGGATATCAAACTCGGAGGTCGGCCCGATGCGGGCATAGGACACTTCGGCATGCACGGTCGGCGACAAGTAACTCCGGCTCTGCTCGACTTTGGCCTCGATCACGGCAATGGCATCGATCGCTTCGCGCAGAGTGGAATTGTTCTGNACCACCAGGCGGACTATCTCGCTCACGGTCAGCGGCTCCGCTTCGTTGTTTTGGGCCGCTCCCAAATAGCCGAANCCGGAGCCCATCAGCAGCCATACTATCGCATGTTTTATTTTCATTGTTTATTCACCTTGGGGCGGATTAAAATTGTCTGGTCATTCGTTTTTTTTGTCCGCAGGAACAGGATGACGCCGACACAGATGATGGTGATACAGGCGGCGATAAAAAAATCATCGCCGATCGAGGTGGCAAACGCCTGCTGGGCGATATGCGTTCCCAAGATTGAGCGCGCCCGCGCAGCGGCAACCGCCGTCGTGCCCGCGCCGGCATGCTGGGCGAAATACTGCAGCCTGATGATGGTATTTTTGAAGACCGGCGAATAGGCATCGACGGCACTGCCATAGATCGCCGAGTGAAACAGGACACGCTGGGTCAGGATCGTACCGAAAACAGCCACGCCGACACTGCCGCCGATCTGGCGAATGACATTGAACAATCCCGATGCCTGAGCCATTTTCTGACGCGGGATTTCCTTCAGCGCCATGGTACTGAGCGGGGTGAACAAAAGTCCCATGCCCACTCCGCGGATATAGAGAGACAGCAGGATCCGGGCTTGCTCTGAAAAAAGCGATAAAAAATGATTTTGCTGAAAGCTCAACGCCATCAGGACGACGCCGACAATGGCCGGGACCTTGGGATTGAAGCGATCGGAAATGATCCCGGCGATGGGCGCAAAAAAACCCTGCAATATGCCGACGGGCAAAAACAGCAGCCCGGCCTGGAAAGCGGTGTAACCGAGCGCATTCTGTAGGAATAACGGCAAAAGAAACGTGCTGCCGAACATGCCCAGGCCAAAAATGAACAGCACGATGTTGGCCAGCGTGAAATTGTAATTTTTAAACAGGCTGAGGTCGATCAGCGGATGCTGGACGGTGAATTCGACGATCAAAAAAACCACAAGCCCGACCAAGGCCAGCGCCAGGCAGGTCAGGATATAATTGGATGACCAGCCACCGGTATTCCAGGACGCATTGGCATTGGTCAGCGCCAAAAGCAAAGAGATCAAGAACACGCCCAGGGCCAGGAAACCGGTAAAATCGAATGAACGCGTCTGCTCCGTTTTGTATTCCCGCTGGATCAGGATCGTCGCCAAAACAGCGATAATCCCCACCGGCACATTGACGTCGAAAATGGTATGCCAGGCGAAATTGTCGACCAGGTAGCCGCCGATCATCGGCCCCAGCGACACCGAGGCCGCCGCGGCGATCGACCAGAAGCCAAGGGCCATGCCGCGCTGCTTGACCGGGAATTCGCGCGTGACGATCGCCATNCCGACCGGCATCATCATGCCGGCCCCGCACCCCTGGACCACGCGGAAAAGGATCAGGGCGTTTTCATTCCAGGCCAGCGAACAGAGGAAAGAACCGAGCGTGAACAGGGATAGAGCGGTGAGATATGTCCGCTTGTAGCCGAAATGGTCCGCGATCCAACCCGATGTCGGCAGCATGATGGCGAAGATCAGCATATAGGCGGTGATTACCCATTCCACCCGGTCGATGGTGATGCCAAAGACACCCATGATTTTGGTCAGCGCAACATTCACGATGGTGGCGTCCAGGACGGCCATGAACGTGCCGATCATGACATTGGCCAGCACCCACCAGCGATAAGAAGCGTGCTCGTGGTGCAGCGAAGGGATCTGACCAACCGCCCGATGGCGCAAGGATCTAGCGAAGCGGATGACCATGATCGATTACTGTACTTTGATCTTGATTTCAGCCGACATGCCCGGACGCAGCGGATACCGGGTTTGCTCTTGCGGAGTTTTTTTTTCGTCCAGCAGTATTTTCAACGGCACGCGCTGAGTGATCTTGGTAAAATTTCCGGCGGCATTGTTGGGCGGGATCAGGGAAAANTCCGACGCGGCATAATTGCCGATCAAAACGAGATTCCCCCAGAACGCGACGCCCGGGTAGGTATCCACGTTGACTTCCACGCGATCCTGAAGCTTCAACCTGGCCAGTTTCGTCTCCTCCAGATTGGCGGTGATCCATATTTTTTTAAGATCATATATTGATAAAATCGGCTGTCCGGGTTGTTCCACGTCGCCTTCCAGCAACCAGCGCTTGGCGACAATACCGTCAAAAGGGGCAGTCAGCACCATGTTTTGCATTTGCGTTTCGACNATTCCCAGCTGGGCCTTGGCCACACCGACCCTGGCGACGGCGATCGTCAACTCGGCCCGAGCCGCTTCCAACGTCTTCTGCGCATGGCTGTATTGTTCCTTGGTGATGATGGCTTTCTTGAATTGGACATCGGCGCGCTGAAAATCATCCTGAGATCCGGCCAAATTCACCCTGGCCAGCGGCAGGCTCTCNTGGGCGAAGATCAGATTGGCTTTGGCTTGTTCCAACTGGGCGCGCACATCACTGTCATCCAACTGCACCAGGATATCGCCTTTCTTGACCTCGCTCCCCTCGTCAACCGCAAGCTTGTCGATGCGCCCCAATACTTTGGCGCTGATCGACACGCGGTCGGCGGTGACGAAGGCGTCATCGGTGGAGACAAAGCCGCGCAATTCGTTGTACCAGTACCACGCGCCGGCAAGGACGGCCACGACAAACAGCAGGAACGGAATCCAAACCCTTTTCTTGCGATACAGGGGAACCTGGTCGATCTCGTCTTCATCGAGGTCGGGTTCCGTTTTTTTAAGTTCGGCATCCATTCCTGCTACCTCCGTGATGGATTGATCGCCTCATCATTGGATCCAGACGAATTCCTATGAAAGGAGATATTTTACTATAAGTCCGCCGACTTTACAATGAAACCGGTCGGGTTTTTTCCGGCCCGATAAAATACTTTGCATCAAGTCCAGCCTGGCGGCAAGGTACCATACTCCCGGCTGAGAAACTCATTCCACCCAGGTGATGTACTTCTCCAGATCGAAGTCCCTGGCAGCCTCGGGATATTTGGCCGGATAGCCGATGGCGCAGCCATCCAGTGCGAAGCCGCCCTTGGCCAAACCAAGCAATTTTAGAAATCGATCGTTTTTGGCCATGTTGCCGGTCGCGGATATCAATTGGAAACCAAGGCCCAGGTCGGTTGCCGTCAGCCACATATTTTGCATGGCGTGCGCCAGGGATTGTTTTTCTATCGGCGGAAATCCTTTCTTTTCCGCAACAACAATATAATACGCAGCGTCGTTCAATGCCGGTATTCCGTTGCGGCATATGCCATTCAACCTGTCGGCAAACGGCTTGACTTTTTTCTTCAAAAAAGGAAATAGAATCAATAGAACATTCATCTTCATTGAATTCTTTTTTATTTGCGCAAGCAACAATTCTCTGGCCTCTTTCATTTTCCCTGAATTCCGGGCAAAGACAAAGATCTTCCTTATTTCCTGCAGCGGCATACCGGTCGCGCCGCCATAGGGAGCGTAGATGGCAGAGGCCGTGATCTTGTTTACATCTCCCCTGCCGGGAGTTTCACGGTCGAAACTTCGAATCGATCTCCTTGACTTGATAACTTGTTCAAATGTTTTGGGATTCCTTTTGTCTTCGCTCATCATGAACCTCCTGTAAATCGGGGCCCGGTCATCCCTGAAACTCTTTTCACCTCGCCTCGTCGACCATGCGTATGATCTTTTCTTCGACCTCCTGGGCCACCTGCGTCAGCCCCGCGTCCTTGGACAGCGCCGCCAGCATCTGCACGGGCTTGATTTCATTTTATCAAATCGCAGGCAGCAATAAAAGACCAGGCCCCTGCGTTCCGGCTGCACCGCCGCCTTGGAGCCGCAAACCGGGAAAACGATGTTATTTTGGAACAAAAAGCGCTCCTGGTTCGTATATTAGATAAGCGCGTGAAAAACGGAAATGGAAACATTTCCCGCCCCGCGCGCCGTAGAAACGAAAGTCCAAGCATCTTAGACAAGGAGAACAGGCACATGGCCAACGGAAAAAAAGTGAAGTCACGCAAAAAAATCATCTGGATCATTGTCGGCGGCATTATTTTATTGATCATACTGAAAATGGCCCTCTGCGGGAAAAAAGACCCCGGCATCACGGTGCAGACCGAGAAAGCCGCCCGGCGCGACATCACCCAGCTCGTGTCGGCGACCGGCATCATCAACCCCGTCTACCTGGTGACCATCACCCCGGAAGTGACCGGGGAGATCGTCGAGCTGCCGGTCAAGGAAGGCGACCGCGTAAGGAAAAACCAGCTGCTGATCCGCATCAAGCCCGACTCCTATGTCGCCCAGCGCGACCGGTCCAAGGCCAACCTGGAATCAGCCCAGGCCACCCTGGGGATGAAAAAGATCGAGAAGGATTTCATCGAGAGCAACTACAAGCGGACCGAACAGCTCTACCGCGAGGGCATTTCCAACAAACAGGAGCTGGACAAGATGCAATCGGACCTGGCTTCCAGCATCGCCCAGCTGGCTGCCCAGAAAGCTTTTGTCCAGCAGGCGCAAGCGACCTTGAAAGAGTCCGGCGAAAGCCTGAACAAGACCGCCATCTACTCGCCCATGGACGGCACGATCAGCAAACTCAACGTCGAGCTGGGCGAACGCGTTCTGGGCAGCGGTTTCAGCCAGGGCACCGACCTGATGACCGTGGCCGACCTGGGCAAGATGGAGGCCATCGTCGACGTGGACGAAAATGACGTCGTGCTGGTAAAGATCGGCGACACGGCCAAGATCGAGCTCGACGCCTTCAAGAACAAAGTCTACAACGGCGTGGTCACCCAGATCGCCAACTCCGCCAAGACGACCGCGGCCGGCACCCAGGAAGAAGTGGTCAATTTCCCAATCAAGATCGCCCTCAACGAGTTCAACGCCCAGGTGCGGCCGGGCATGTCCTGCAACGCCGACATCGAGGTCGAGACCAAGAACAACGTGCTGACCATCCCCATCCAGAGCGTGACCGCGCGTTCCGCGGAAGCGGCCCCGGCCGAGAAGCCGGCCGCCGGCGGTGAAATGGCCTTCGGCAAGACCAGCAAGAAGAAGCAGTCCAAGCCCAAGGAGGTCGTCTTCGTGCTGGACAAGAAAACCGTGGCCATGAAAGAAGTGAAGATCGGCATCAGCGACAACGAATTCATCGAGGTCATTTCGGGCTTGAAGGCGGGCGACGAAGTGGTCAGCGGCCCCTACCGCGCCATCTCCAGCGAACTCCAGGACAAGAGCAAGGTGGTGCTCGAAGCCAAGCCCCAAGACGGGAAGAACAAGAAACAGAACTGACGGCGCAGGCCAACAAACCATGAACATCATCAATTTGGAAAATATTTCCAAGGTATACCAGGTCGGGTCCGAAGAGGTCCACGCCTTGAATGAGGTATCGCTGAAGATCGAACGCAACGAATACGTGGCCATCATGGGACCGTCGGGCTCCGGGAAATCGACGCTGATGAACATCCTGGGCTGCCTCGACACGCCCACGAGCGGCAGATACGACCTGAAGGGGCTCGACGTCAGCGACATGAGCGACAACGAACTGGCCGAGGTCCGCAACCGCGAGATCGGCTTCGTTTTCCAGACCTTCAACCTCCTGCCCCGCGCCACCGCCTTTCACAACGTCGAGCTGCCCCTGATCTACGCCGGCATTCCCTCCGCCCGCCGCCGCGAACTGGCCGAGGAGGCCCTGACCAGCGTCGGCCTGAAAGAGCGCATGCTGCACAAGCCAAACGAACTTTCCGGCGGCCAGCGGCAGCGCGTGGCCGTGGCCCGGGCGCTGGTGATCGGTCCCTCGATCATCCTGGCAGATGAACCGACCGGCAACCTGGATTCGAAAACCGGCGAGGACATCATGGCCCTGTTTTACGAGATCTATAAAAAAGGCAACACCATCATCCTGGTCACCCACGAGGAATACATCGCCAACCACGCCAAGCGCATCATCCGCCTGCTGGACGGCCAGATCGAGAGCGACAAGCAGGTGGCGAACCACACGGTTCCCGGCCGGGAGAAATAGCCGTGCGCCGTTACCTGTTCGAATGGAAGGAGGGGCTGCTGATCGCCCTGACGGCCATTCGCGCCAACAAGGCCCGTTCGATCCTGACCATGCTGGGCATCGTCATCGGCATCTGCTCGGTGGCGCTGATGGCCACGGCGATCAACGGCATCGACAAGGCCTTCGTCACCGGCATCAGCTCGCTCGGCGCCGATAACCTCTACATCGACAAGTACGCCTGGTTCAGCGACGAGGACTTCTTCCTGATGCGCAACCGCAAGAACGTGACCATGGACCACTTCGAGCGCTTCCAGAAGCTGGCCAAACTGCCGCTGGCCGTGGCACCGACCATCCTGACCGTGCACAAAGTGCTCTACGGCGAAAACTACATCGAAGGGACCCTGATGACCGGGACGACCGACGGCTACGTGCGCACCACCAACTTCAATTTCGCGCGCGGCCGATTTTTCTCGGCTATGGAGAGCAGCGGCGCCCGCAACGTGGCCGTGCTGGGCAGCGAAGTCGCCGCCCACCTTTTTGAGAAGCTGGATCCCCTGGGAAATGAAGTCAAGATCGACAGCATCCCTTTCCGCATCGTCGGCGTGCTGGACAAGCAGGGCAGCAACCTGCTGGGCAACTTCAACCCCGACAACCAGGTCTACATGCCCATCGGGGCGGTCTTCAAGTACTTCCGCCGCAACCGCGACAGCGTGACCATCGTCGTGCGCGCACGCAGGACGGACATGATCGCGGATACCAAGGAAGAAGCCATCGGTATGATGCGGCGCGCGCGCGGCCTGCGCTACGACGAGAAGGACGATTTCTCCGTCAACACGCAAGAGGGGCTGACCGAGAATTACAACAAAGTCGTGGGCGTGATCAAGCTGGTCGGCCTGTTCATCACCGGGCTCTCGCTGCTGGTGGGCGCCATCGGCATCATGAACATCATGTTCGTTTCGGTGAAGGAGCGCACCAAGGAGATCGGCATCCGCAAGGCCATCGGCGCCAAAAAGCGGACGATCATGGGCCAGTTCCTCACCGAGGCCGCGCTGATCTGCTTGATGGGCGGGCTGGTCGGACTGCTGCTGGCTGTCTTCCTGAGCATGCTCATCAACAAGTTCCTGCCCACCAGCGTACAGATGAACACCATCGTACTGGCCATCTCCATCTCGCTCTTGACCGGCATCGTCTCCGGACTGGCCCCGGCCTGGACGGCGGCCAAGATGAACCCGGTCGAAGCCCTGAGGTATGAATAATGAAATTCTGGGAAGTCCTGAAAGTCGCCTTCGCATCGCTGCGCGGCAACAAGCTGCGCTCCTCCCTGACCATGCTGGGCATCGTCATCGGCATATTCTCCATCATTTCCATCAGCACCGTCATCACCATGCTGCAGAACTCCATCAGCGAAGGGCTGTCGCAGCTGGGCAAGAACACCTTCCAGATCCAGAAATTCCCGGCCATGCAGCAGGGGCGCCTGAGCGACAAGATCCGCAACCGCAAGAACCTGACCGTCGAGGACTACTACCGGCTGCGCGAGATGCTGCAGGAAGCCAAGCTGGTCGGCGCCGAACAGTGGCAGTTCGGCAAGCTCTTCAAGTCACAATGGGATGAGACCAACGCCAATATCCAGATCGCCGGAGCCACCCCCGAAGCCCTGTTGACCAACGATTGGGTGGTCGCCGAGGGCCGGGCCATCAGCCAGGACGACATGGACCACAACCGGCGCATCTGCGTCCTGGGCACCGACGTGGCCAAGAAGCTCTTCCCGCGCATCGACCCGCTCGGCCAGGAGGTCAAGGTCGACGGCCTGCGCCTGACCGTCATCGGCGTTTTTACCTCCAGGGGCGCGATGTTCGGGCAGTCGCGGGACGGCTTCGTGGCCACGCCGCTCTCCACCTTCCAGGCCAAGTACGGCAAGACCAGCCGCAGCATTAGCATCACGGTCATGGCCCAGAGCGTCGTTACCTACAACCGCACCATCGACGCGGCCATCGGCTACATGCGCACCATCCGCAAGGTGGCGCCGGGAGAGGAGAACGACTTCGACATCTTTTCCAACGAGTCGCTGATCGCCCAGGTGGGCCAGATCACCCAGTACGTACGCCTGGGCGCCATCGTGATCGCTTTCATCGCGCTGCTGGCCGCCGGCGTCGGCATCATGAACATCATGCTGGTCTCGGTCACCGAGCGCACGCGCGAAATAGGCATCCGCAAGGCCATCGGGGCCAAGAAGCGCAATATCCTCTTCCAGTTCATCATCGAGGCCATTACCCTGTGCCAGTTCGGCGGCGTCATCGGCATCGTGCTGGGCCTCGGCGCCGGCAACCTGGCCGGCAAATTCCTGAATGCCGCCCCGGCCCTGCCGCTTGACTGGGTGCTGGCCGGCATCGGCCTCTGCGTGCTGGTCGGCGTCGGCTTCGGCACCTACCCGGCCTGGAAGGCCGCCAACCTCGACCCGATCGAAGCGCTGCGCCACGAATAGCGGCCGGCGCGCATTCCTTGATTCGTGATTTGAAGGAAAAAGTATTAAGTACAAAATACAAAGTATAAAGTTTAAAGTAAGAAAAAAAGCATTTTAGCGAACAATCTGTTGTTGCAAATTTGCAGTTTCTTAACTCTTACTTTTCCCTTTTTCCTTTATACTTTATACTTAATTTTTATTTATCAACTACCAGCTTGCCATCCTTGATGCCGCCGCTTTGGTCGATGGCATAGCCTGCCGTTTTAAATAGCGCGATGGCTTGTTCCTTGGTTAAATCTCCCTTGTCGGCAAAGGAAATGATTTTGAATTCAGGACCCGTTTTAGCATTGGCAATTACGAAATCATATTGGTTTTTGCCGTTGCGCAGGAAAATCACTTCATCACATATATCTTCGTCACCTTTGCCATTGATGGTTTGGCCGCTCAAAGCCAGGCAGATCATGCTCCCATCACCAAGCCGTTTGAACTCGGTATAGCTNCGGGATATCTTCCTGCCTGCCCGTTCAGTAAATTCTTCGGATATGTAATACTCTTTATCAAGCGCNAAGGAGCCGTTCTCCACCATGCGGTCGCCGGCTATTGCGGCCGGGCCAAAGCCGTCCTTTTCGAGNTTATGATCGGAACCGAAGGTGATCTTCGCTCCCGCTTTTTCCACAAAACCATCATAGCCGGCAAACATCAGCTTACCCTCGATGCGGCCGTCTTTGTTGTCGCTATTCAGCAGGTCAAATTGCACGGTGGCGATAAAAGTTGTAGGCGGAGTCACCAGGCCCATGATCGGCATGCCGTCGTAGCTGTTGATCACCGCTTCATTTTGCTTATACAAGTCACTCCAGGCGTCAGCCATATCGCCGATCTTTTGCAAGCCTGATTTTGCCGGTGCCGGTGCGGATGGACTATCCGCAGGCTGAGAGGCAGAAGCAGAATCCTCAGCGGGTGCTTGCGGGGCTTTACCGCCGCTGCACGCCGTGAACAATAGCGAAACGCATAAAAACACAGAAAATATCATTATACTTTTTTTCATTTTAAAACTCCTTCTAAACATTTTATTAATTTGTATCCGAAACTTCAATATAAGTCAATAATGAGCCGGGGACGGTGTCCTAAAATTCAACGCGGTGCTGTTGACATTTAATAAATCCCGACTTAAAATGCATTCATAAGCAAAGCTGGTTCTACTGGAAGCTGCCGGGCAAATAGCCATCATGATTTCCGTCTGAATGACAGGCGTGAAACCATTCACTATACAGTAAGGTAAACAAATTATGTCCAAGACCAACGAAGGTAGTACCAGGCGACTGCTGGAACTGTGCGGCTGGTATTTTTTATTCTATGTGATTTATACTGTGGCCACAAAGTATTTAACCGGTCCGGCCGCGAGTGGTTTGCCCGATGTTGACCAGCTGGAATACCTGATCTTCAGCACCATTGGCGGCAGCCTGATCTGTCTGTTGGTGATACTGTTTTTCCACTGGGGAAAGATGGAATCGGCCCATTACATCCACTGGGGAAAATTCAGTTTCCCGGGCGAATTCCTGTACATTGTTCCTTCGGGAATCTGTACGGCGATTGTGATCCCCACGACGACGCTGATGTACACCCTGCTGCGTTCGGTTATGGTGGCGATGCTGATCATGCGGGGCTCGATCATCGTCATCAGCCGCCTGGTCGACGCCATCCAAATCAAGGCCGGCATCTTCCATAAAAAAGTATATAAAGAAGAGGATATGGCGGTCGTGTTTGCCATTATGGCCGTGTGCGTCCAGCTGTTCTTCGTCAAGAGCAAGGGAGGCAGCGACCTTTTCCATAACACCGCCGCCATGTTGGTGCTGGGAGTCTACCTGCTGGGTTATTCATTCCGGATATACATCATGAACTACTACAAGAACACCCGCGGCAGCTGCGCCAAACAGAACAACAAGGCCTTTTTCGCGGTTGAGCAGGTTTCAGCTTCCATCACCCTTTTACTGGTCCTGCTGGTGATCATGTCGCTGCCTGCGGTTCGAAACAGCCTGCTGCATTATCTGCAGCAGTCTTACTTGGCTCCCACCCGGTATTGGCCGGGCGAAATACTGGCCGGAACAGCTTACGGCATCGTGGCCTTCTTCTCGGTGTTCATCTTCATGTTCAAGGGGCGCACCGCGACTTTCGCCGGTCTGGCCAACCGGCTCACCTCACTGGTGGCCGGAACCGCGGCCACCCTGCTGTTCGCCATTTTTTTCAAGGGAAATTTCCCCATGATACAAGATTGGCTCAGCCTGGTTTTTATCTTCATCGCGGTAGGTTTTATGACCAGAGCCGAAACGAAACGGGCAGCAGAACTGAAAA
>JGI24136J36422_10000719_pt1 | contig 12348 bp, 7 predicted proteins | sample BarGraNGADG00212_2_FD_36422 | JGI IMG/M metagenome (IMG submission 36422)
CGCAGCCCGTACCGGGCCATCATGAGACCGGCCAGCTGCGAGGCGGCGAGGTTCATCCGCAGCTGCGCGTCCGGCCCGTCGAGCCGCTTCGCCACCCGGGCGTAGACCTCCTGCGTGAGGTAGTCACGGATGCCGTCGACGCCCTGACCCGAGACACCTGCCGCGAAGATCAGCCGGAAGCGCTCGCCGCCCCCTGGCACCTCCCAGATGGCGAGCACCGCCGCAACCAACCGGGCGCCGAACCCTTCGATCGGTCCGGCCGCCATCGCCTCTGCGATGCGCACCGGGTTGACCCTGGTGTGCATCAGGCTGTTGGAGAACAGCTCGGCCTTGCCACCCTCGAACCAGTAGCGGACCAGGGCCGGGTCCACCCCGGCCCGCCGGGCGATCCCGCGCAGGCTCGCCGCGTCGTACCCACGTTCGGCGAACTCCTCCCGGGCCGCGACCAGGACCTGCTCACGGGTGTCCTCGCCCTTGGCTCGGCGGCCCCGCGGACGGCCGGTCGCCGACCCGACCTGCGGCTGCTCGGGCATACCCGCAGCGTAGAGCGCACGACGGCGCCGGGGCGGCCGGTGCGCCGACCGGCCCGTGTCGCATCCCGCCGCTACCGTCCGGACCATGTCCACCATCACCACCCGGACCACCCGACCGACGTCCGGCCCGCGGCCGGCGCGCCCAGGCTTCACCTGCACCGAGTGCGGCTGGACCGCGAGCAAGTGGGCGGGACGCTGCGGTGAGTGCCAGGCCTGGGGGACGGTCGTCGAGGACACCGGGCCGGTGGCCGGTCCGCGGACCGTCGCGACCGCCCCGCAGCGCGGCCCGGCCCGGTCGATCATGAGCATCGACGTCGAGAATGCCCGCGCCCGCCCGACCGGCGTCGGCGAGCTGGACCGGGTGCTCGGCGGTGGGCTGGTCCCCGGCGCCGTCGTGCTCCTCGCCGGCGAGCCGGGGGTCGGCAAGTCGACCCTCCTGCTGGACGTGGCCAGCCGGATCGCGGAGTCCGCGACCGTCCTCTACGTCACCGGTGAGGAGTCGGCGGGCCAGGTGCGCCTGCGCGCCGAACGCATCGGGGCGCTCGCGCCCGGGCTGATGCTGGCCGCGGAGAGCGACCTCGGCGCCGTCCTCGGCCACCTCGCGTCGTGCAACCCCGCGCTGCTCGTCGTCGACTCGGTGCAGGCGATCGCCTCCGCCCAGGTCGAGGGCGCGCCCGGTGGGGTCAGCCAGATCCGGGAGGTGGCCGCCGCGCTGATCGCCGCAGCGAAGGAGCGCGACATCCCGGCACTGCTGATCGGGCACGTCACCAAGGACGGCAGCGTGGCCGGCCCGCGCACGCTCGAGCACCTGGTGGACGTCGTCTGCCAGGTGGAGGGCGACCGCCACTCCCGGCTCCGGCTGATCCGCGCCACCAAGAACCGGTACGGACCGACCGACGAGGTCGGCTGCTTCGACCTCACTGACACCGGGGTCCTGGAGCTGCCCGACCCGAGCGGGCTCTTCCTGTCCACCACAACGCACGACGTGCCCGGCACCTGTGTGACGGTGACGCTCGAGGGCCGTCGGCCGCTGGCCGCGGAGATCCAGGCGCTGGTGGCACCGACCATGCTGAGCAACCCCCGGCGCACCACCAGCGGGGTGGACTCCAGCCGCCTGGCGATGGTTCTGGCGGTCCTGCAGCGCCGGGGCGGCGTCCTGCTCGCGGACAAGGACGTCTACGCATCGACCGTAGGCGGTGCCCGGGTAGTCGAACCGGCCGCCGACCTTGCCCTCGCCCTTGCCGTCGCGGGCTCCGCCGACGACGTCGCCGCCACCAGTCACCTGGTCGCGTTCGGCGAGGTGGGGCTGGCCGGCGAGGTGCGCGGCGTCCTCGGCCTACCGCGCCGGCTGGCCGAGGCTCGCCGGCTCGGCTTCACCACCGCCGTTGTGCCGGCGGACGCGGTCGCCCCGCGGGACGTCCCGGACGGTCTCACCGTGCTGGAGGCGGGCGACGTCAGGCAGGCGGTCCGGCTGGCCCGCGGGCAGGCCGGACGCGACATCACCCGACCGATCGACCCGTCCCGCTGACGGCTCGCGTACCCTTTCCCCCGTGGTCACCACCGAGCGCTCTGCCGAAGAGACGCTGCGCTCCACCCTCGCCGCTGTCGCGCCCGGCACCGAGCTCCGCGACGGGCTCGAACGCATCCTGCGCGGCCGGACCGGCGCGCTCATCGTGCTGGGCCACGACCGGGTGGTCGACTCGATGTGCTCCGGCGGGTTCATCCTTGACGTGGAGTTCTCCGCCACCCGGCTGCGCGAGCTGGCCAAGATGGACGGCGCCGTGATCGTGGACAAGGACGCCACCCGGATCGTGCGGGCGGCCGTGCAGCTGCTGCCGGACCCCACCATCGAGACCACCGAGTCGGGCACGCGGCACCGCACCGCCGAGCGGGTTGCCAAGCAGTCCGGCTTCCCGGTGATCTCGGTCAGCCAGTCGATGCAAATCGTCGCGCTCTACGTCGGGGGCTCCCGGTACGTGCTCGAGGGGTCCGACGTCATCCTGTCCCGCGCGAACCAGGCGCTGGCGACCCTCGAACGCTACAAGTCCCGCCTGGACGAGGTCAGCGGCACGCTGTCCGCGCTGGAGATCGAGGACCTGGTGACCGTGCGGGACGTCGCAGCGGTGGTCCAGCGCCTGGAGATGGTGCGCAGGATCTCCGAGGAGATCGACGGCTACGTCGTCGAGCTCGGCACCGACGGCCGGCTGATGACCCTGCAGCTCGACGAGCTGGTCGGCGGCATCGGATCCGACCGCGCGCTGGTGATCCGCGACTACGTCGACCCCGGCCGTGGCGGGCGGCACGACAGCGAGGTCCAGGCAGCACTGTCCGCGCTGGACGCCACCGAGCTGCTCGACCTGGCCCACATCGCCCGGATCCTCGGGCTGGTCGGGTCGGACGACTCGATGGACGGCGCCGTCGCGCCACGCGGCTTCCGGCTGCTGTCGCGCATCCCCCGGCTGCCGGGTGCGATCGTCGACCGCCTGGTCGGCCACTTCGGCGGCCTGCAGAAGCTGCTCGCTGCCGGCATCGACGAGCTGATGGCCGTCGACGGGGTGGGCGAGCAGCGGGCCCGGGCCGTCCGCGAGGGCCTGTCCCGGCTGGCCGAGTCGAGCATCCTCGAGCGGTACGTCTGAGCGACGGGCGGTAACCGCGCGCCCCGACGGGCTCCCGGCTACCGTCAACCCATGGCAGCCGTGATCGGTCATCTCACCGTGGACTCCGCAGACCCCGGCCTACTCGCTCAGTGGTGGGCGCAGGTTCTCGGCTGGCTCGTCGAGGACGAGAGCGACCCGGACGAGATCTGGATCGAGTCGCCCGACGGCGGACAGCCCGGCATCCTCTTCCTTCGCGTCGCCGACGCCAAGGTGGTCAAGAACCGCCTGCACCTCGACCTGCGGCCGGCCGACAGCTCCGACCAGGAGTCCGAGGTCGCCCGCCTGCTCGCCCTCGGCGCGACGAGCGTCGACATCGGCCAGGGCGAGGTGCCCTGGTACGTGCTGGCGGACCCGGAGGGCAACGAGTTCTGCCTGCTGCGCAGCACCCCGGCGCAGCTCGCCGCCATGGAGGCAACGGGCTGACGTCAGCCGAGCTCGAAGACCGCCGGCTCGCTCGCCGCGCCGACCAGCTTGGCGACCACCCGGTACCAGCCGGGTCGCGGATCGGGCAGCCCCTCGGTGCAGCCCGCGGCAGAACGGATCCGCGGCCAGGTCACCGACACGGGGTCGTCCGAGCCGCCGGCCGGGAGCAGCAGCACCCGCTCTGCGGCGTCGGCGGCGGCGCAGTCGAGGGACGACCAGATCCGGTCCGAACCCGAGGTCACCAGCAGCTCGCGGCTCGCCTCGCCGGCGTCGACCGCACAGCTGGAGTCGCCGGTGTTGGTGATGGTCACCGTGAACACCGGCTGGCTGCCGGCCGGGTAGGCGTGGGTGTCCGTCGTGACGATCAGCGTCAGGTCCTCGGCCGTGCAGGTGCGAGCGGCCGGCGCGTCGGTGGCGGGTGTCTCCTGGGTCACGCCGTCGGCCGCGACGTCGCCCTGGGTCGTCCCTTGGGCGTCGCCGTTGCCACCACCCAGCCCCGAGATCAGCGACCAGATCAGCGCCACGACCAGGATCAGCCCACCGAGCACCAGGAGGCGGCGGGTCCAGTAGACCTGGGCCGGCTCCGGCCCCGCAGGCCGCAGGACGGTGCTCATCGGCGACTCCTTCCGCTCCCACGGTACGTCGCCACGGCGCCCTCCCCCGGGAGCCGCGCCGCATGTCGATCCAGCCGCGCGGAGCGCGCCATGGGGCAGGATCGGACGGTGCACCCGCTCGTCCGCCCGGTTCTCGCGTGGTACGCCGACCAGGCCCGCGACCTGCCGTGGCGCGCCGCCCCCGGGCCGGTCCCCGAGCCGGAGCTGACCGACGCCTGGGGCGACCCGGTCCAGCGGGCCCGCGCGCTGGCATCCCTTGTCGCCGACGTCCTGGCTGTGCCGGCGGGTACCCCCGTGCCGTCCTACCGGTTGCCCGGATGAACGCGCGAGGCGTCGAGGTGCCGCCGGCCTTCGCGGCGCGGGCGAGCCGCAGCGCGTCGTGGGCGACCTGGCTCGACGGCCTTCCTCGCCTGGTCGGGGACATCCTTGCGGAGTGGGGGCTGGAGCCGGACGGCGCGACGCTGCACGGCGAGTGCGCCCTGGTGGTCCCGGTGCGCACGGTCGAGGCCCGCGCGGCCGCGCTCAAGGTCTCCTGGCCGCACTGGGAGGCCGAGACCGAGCACGTTGCGCTGCAGCGCTGGCACGGCGACGGCGCCGTCGAGCTGCTGCGGGCCGACCCCCATCGCTTCGCCCTGCTGCTGGAACGCGTCAGCACCACCGATCTGACCACGATCCCGACCGACGACGCGACCACCGTGATCGCCGGCGTCTACCGCCGACTGCACGTACCGGCCCCGCCCCAGCTGCGCACCCTGTCCTCATGCGTGCGGGACCGGAGCCGGCGGCTCACCGAGCTGCCCCGGGACGCCCCGGTGCCCCGCCGGTTCGTCGAGCAGGCCGCGGCCCTCGGCCGGACCCTCGCCGACGACCCGGCCACCGACGGCACCCTGATCCACACCGACCTGCACTACTCGAACGTGCTGGCGGCCGAGCGCGAACCGTGGTTGGTGATCGACCCCAAGCCGCTGTCCGGGGACCCGGCTTTCGAGGTCGCCCCGCTGCTGTGGAACCGGTGGGACGAGGCCGTGGCCACCGGGGACCTGCGGGCTGCGCTGCGTCGGCGCCTCGACCTGGTGGCCGAGGTCGCCGGCCTTGACCGGGACCGCGTGCGCGACTGGGCGATCGTGCGCCTGATGAACAACGCCCTGTGGGAGATCGAGGAGGCGGCAGGGCGTCCCGCCGGCCTGAGCGACGCCGGCCGCGAGTGGCTGACCACCTCGGTCACCGTGGTCAAGGCCGTGCAGGACTGAGCGCCGCCTCCCTGGGCGGCAGCCTTGCATCCGCTACTATTGGCAGCGCACTACCGATAGTATCTGCACTTGGAGGTTGCTCATGTCTACCGCCACATACCTGCCCCGGCTTGTCGACAGCCAACTCGCCCGTGGGCTCCGGTCCGCAGGCGCCGTGCTCCTTGAGGGCCCAAAGGCGTGCGGCAAGACGTCCACCGCCAAGCAGCAGGCCGCGAGCGCGGTGCGCCTGGACGCGTCCCCACGGATGCGGACCGCCGGGCTCGCCGACCCGAACCTCCTCCTGAACGGCGACACCCCCCGACTCATCGACGAGTGGCAGCTCGTGCCTGATGTGTGGAACGCCGTCCGCGCCGCAATTGACGACCGCGGCCGGGACGGTCACTTCATCCTCACCGGGTCCGCGACCCCAGCCGAGGACATCACCCGGCACACGGGAGCGATGCGCATCGCCCGGGTCCGGATGCACCCCATGTCTCTCTACGAGACGAAGAACAGCACCGGGGCGGCCTCCCTGAACGGCTTGCTCCGGGGAGCGCGCCCGTCCTCCGCCGGCACCGACGTGGACCTGATGGGTGTTGCGGAGCTGCTGTGCCGGGGCGGGTGGCCGTCAAACCTGCGCCGCGATCTCGGCGATGCGATGAACGCGAACCGGGACCACCTGTCCACGATCGCCGCCGCTGACATCATCACCCTCGACGGGGTTCGCCGTGACCCACGCAAGGTCAGCGCCTTGCTGTTCGCCCTGGCGCGCAGTGCGGGCACATACGTCGCGAACCGCACGCTGCAAACGGACTCCGCGGGGTACGGGGAGTCGATGGCCCCCAAGACGCTCGACTCCTACCTGGACGCCCTCGCACGCCTGTGGATCCTTGTGGAGCAGCCGGCCTGGGGCCAGCACCTGCGGTCCGCCGCGCAGGTCCGACGCAGCCCGAAGCGGCACCTCGTCGACCCGTCCCTCGCTGCGGCGGCGATGGGCGCCACCCCGAAGTCGTTGATCGCCGACCCGGAGGCGTTCGGGCAGCTGTTCGAGTCATTGGTCTTCCGTGACCTGTCCGTGTACGCCCAGGCGAACGACGCGCGAGTCTTCGCCTACCAGGACAACCGAGGCGCTGAGATCGACGCCGTCGTGGTCAAGGACGACATCTGGGCAGCGTTCGAGGTCAAGCTCTCCGCCAACCGGGTCGTCGTCGACCGCGTGGCCGAGAAGCTGCGGCAGATCGCCGGGCAGATGCGCACAGCTCCGATCGCGCTGGTCGTGGTCGCGCCAACCGGCCCGTCCTACCGACGCCCTGATGGGGTGAACGTCGTCTCCCTGCTCGACCTCGGGCCGTGAGTTCCCCCGCCGGGCACCCTCCTCGTGCGCCCTCTGGTCGCCTACGGCACGAGACCGTTGTCGATGGCGTCCTGGCACACCGGAGTCTCGCGCGATGCTCGGGGAGGACCGCGGGCGCAGCGGATCTCATGTTCGAGCTGCCGACACCCGCTTTAGGAGTTCGATCCTGGTAGGCGGGCGAGGCGCTGACCTGCGGCGATGCTCGCCGGGGGTGCCATGATTGCCAGGGATTCGCGGGTTCCACTGACCAAACACTGACCACGGCGGACTCGCACCGCGCCCGCCGCTAGGACGGCCGCCATCCCGATGCCCCAGAGTGTGACCGCCTCGGGAACCGCTTCCACCGAACCACGTCTCACCTTCGCGCTATGGTCTGCCGAGAGCCGGATCGAGCACACGATCGGCAGGGGAGAACCGTGGTAGTCCGCGTACCAGTTCAGCCGGCGACCCTGGCATGGGCTCGTGAAGCCCTCGGACTCGCGGCTTCGGATGTTGCCAAGGCTGCGGGCACTAGCCCGCGTCAGGTCGCCGCATGGGAGGCAGGGACCTCCTCGCCGACCGTGAACCAACTCCGCGCGCTCGCCCGGCGGTTGGATCGGACGAGCGCGTTCTTCTTCCTTCCCCCACCCGAAGACACGGGCGTTCCCGAAGCGCCGCTATGACACGCGTATGACACGACGGGGCCTGAGTTGGGGGAGTGGTGACTCAACGTTCCGGGTTCGGTTCGATCACCAAGCTGCCCCGCCGAACGGTACCGAACGAGGCGTTCCGTTTCGGGCTGGGTGCCCCCGGGTCTGGGTCAGCGCATCGGAGACGTTCACGCGCAAGGACACGTCGAGCTGTGGCTCGCGCAGCGGCGCGCGGAGATCGAGGACCGGCGCGTCCAGCCAAGGCGAAGACATCGAGGGTGAGTCTGCGCGAGTATGCCGACCGGTGGCTCGCGACCGGGCCTACCCGTTGGAGCGTTCGGGCATGAGGTTGGCTTCACCTAGGGTTGAGTGACGATGGGGAACGGGGTCGCGTTGACCCAGGCGGACGAGCCGACGGCGTTGTTCGCCCGGATCCGGAAGTAGTACGTGGTCGCCTTGCTGAGTCCGGTCAGGTTGGCCGTCACCGCATTGGCTGCCACCGTNGTGCTGTTGAGGCCGGTCGTGAATGCCGCGTTCGTTGCCCGCTGGATCGTGAACCCGGTCTCGTTGACGGAGTTGTCGGCCCANGTGAGGTCGACGGAGCGCTTGTTGCCCTGGCTCGCACCGTTGGCTGCCGCCAGGTTGGACGGGGCCGCGGGCACAGCGGGGGACGCATCGGTCGTGGCCGTGTTGGAGTAGGCCGACAGGGTCGTGACCCCGCCGAACAGGTTGACGGCCGCGACCCGGTACCAGTACGGAGTTCCGGTCGCGATCGTCGCATCGGTGAAGGTGGTGCTGCCGGTGCCGGTCTTGGCGGCGGCGACAGCGATTCGGACGAACGATCCCGGCAGTCCGGTGGTCGATCGCTCGACGATGAAGCCAGACTCGTTGCTGGCGGTGTCGAGCCACTGCAGCCGGATCTGCGGGCCGGATTGCAGGGTGGCTGTCAGGCTCGTCGGAGCCAGCGGCGCGGCAGCCGGCAGGTTCACGCCAATCGCTGACGAGAACGAGTCTGCGTTCACGGCCGGGTACGCACCGCCGTAGCCGACGGTGTTCCGGGCGACGACGCGATACAGGAGCGCGGCGTTCCGATTGGCCGTCGTGTCCCTGAGACTCCGGACGCCGCCCTTGGTGTTCGGCTGGTCAAGTGGCGACTGGCTCGTGGCGGCGTTCGTCCAGGTGAAGCCGTCGGCCGACCTCTGGAGGATGAACGACGTCTCGGTGATCGAGTTGTCGTTCCATGCGATCTGGTTTCGGTTGCTCACGACCGTCCTCAGGAGCCCGTCAGCCGTGAACGGCGGGAGCGCGAGGAGCACCGGCCGCATCATGTCCATCTCCTCGTGGGAGAGGATGTGGCAGTGGTAGACGTACTCCCAACCGAAGTTGACGAGCGCGTTGGTCAGCGTCGTCACGTTGCCGGCGGGGTCCACGATCAACCCGTTCGGGTCCAGGTTCGCGCCATCGGGCATCATCGGGTTGAGCTCACGGATGCTGTTCGGGATCTCGAACGGCAGCGTCGGGATGATCGGCCGCAGGGCGACGATCGTGTCCTCCAGCGGGCTGATCCGGACGGTGTCCTTCCAGCCGAGCTCTGACGCTTCCGTGGGGATGATGATGTTGTCCCAAGTCACCCTGTTGAGCACCTGCACGTCGTACAGGTGGAAGTGGATCGGGTGGGTGTCGACGCCGTTGTGCGTGATCTTCCAGATCTGGGTCCCGTCACTGCCATCGCTGATGGCCTGGACGTTGAGGTCGCCCTTCGGCAGGTTGGTGCCGTCGATGACCTCCGTTGGCGGCGCGACGTACGGGTAGAGCAGGATGTTCTGCCCGGCCGGCGTCGCCGGCACCGCCTCGAGGCCGAGGTTGGCCGTCATCCGCCCGAACTCGTCGAAGGCCGCCGAGTTCATCTCGTCGTGGAGCGCCTTCGGCTGGAGCGGGATCGTGAGCTGCGGGCTCGAGCCCTTCAGGTTGTCGAACCTGAACAGGTCACCGCCCTGCTGGTTGATCCGCGCGAACCCGTCGCACTTGTTCGTCCCGGCCGGGTTGGTGCAGTCGCCGCTCGCGGCAAAGGTGGCGCCATAGGCAGAGTTGTAGGCGGCCTGCCCGACGATGACCGGGTGCTGGCCTGACTCGAAGACACCGCTGCCATCGGCGTGATGCTTGAAGGCGTTGTTCAGCGCCGTCAGGTTGAATGCCGGGGCCGGAGTCGCAGCGGCGATCTTGACCTGCATGACGGTCCGCGTGTTCGGGCCGTAACCAGGCAGGATCGCTCCGGCACCCGTGTCCGGGGCGCCGGTGTAGTAGTCGTAGCTCGCGACCCGGGCCGGGAAGGCGGCGGGTGCGTCGTTGTAGAGGATGAGCGTCTGGCCCGCGTACTTGCTGAAGTCAACGATCACGTCGGACCGCTCGGCGGGTGCGAGGAGCATCGAGTGCTTGTCCACGTTGCCGACGTCGAAGCGCGTCGGGTCGGTAATCCACGTGGTCGGCTGGGCCGGAACGACGGCAGGGGCGGGCAGGAAGCCACCCTCGGAGCCGATCTGGATCCAGTCGGGACCCGCGGGGCTGAGGTTCGTGTCGGGGGTCGGCACGATGTTGATGTCGGTCTGCGCGGCCGCCACCTCGGACGCCTTGAGGGCGACCTCGGTGCCGGTGCTGTCAGCGACGTACCAGGAGAGGTTCCAGAAGCGGTCGTTGGCCGCGTTCAGGATGCGGAAGCGGTACGCCTTCGGGTCGAGCGTCGTGGTCGGGTACGCCGTGCCGTTGACGATCGGCGTGTCGTTGAACTGCTCCATGCCGACGCTGACGTTCGGCGTGCCGGGGATCAGCTTGGGCTCGCAGAACGGGGTGACCTGGTACTGCCACGTCGACGGGTCGTCGAGGTTGCAGGGTGTGGCCAGGTCCGTCGTGAAGTTCGTCGCCGGGTCCTTCCCGTAGTACGGGTTGGCGATCGGCCCGTGCTGCGGCGTGGCCGGCGGCCAGAACCACGGCCCGTACATCCACCGGCCGTAGGCGCTCATGCCCGACGGGTCGCCGGGGTTCTGGGCCGGCATGTAGACGTGGTGGTACCAGAGGTTGCCCATGCCGCCCCATCGAGAGGCGTCCCACGTCGGGTCCTGCCCGGCGAGCTGCTCGGGGCTCGGGACGAAGGTGCGGTCCTGGATGACGAGCGGGATGCCTTCGCCCATGTCTGCGTAGGTGCCGGATGGCCCGAACAGCTTCTGCTCGGTGTCATCGGTGATGATGTACCCCGCGGCCTCGCCGGCGTACACGTTCAGGCGGGTGATGCCCCACGCGTGGTCGTGGTAGAACATCAGCCGCGCCGACTGCTGGTTGGTGTAGTAGAAGGTCTGGCAGCCATCGCCGGTGCCGGTGCAGTCCGGCACGCCCGCGACGGGGGCCATGTCGGGGACGTTCCCGACGCTGACTCCCTGCGGCCACGGCGTGGTCTCGTTGGCGGGCGTGATCCACTGGTGCGGGGTGCCGTCGCTGATCCACGGGGTGATGCCGCCGTGCAGGTGCAGCGTGGCCCGGTTGTCCTTGAAGCAGGTGTCGGGCTTCGGATTGTCGGTGCACTCGGGATTGCGGATGGCGTCGGTGACGACGCCCTCGTCAACCGGGTCCGCCATGGCCATCGGGCCCATGCCGGCGCCCATCAGGCTCGAGTCCGTCGGCAGGAACAGGTCTCCGTCTGCGCCCTTCGGAAGCAGGTTGTAGAAGACGATGCGGACCGCACGATCCTTCTGCGCGATGATCGTCGGGCCGAGGTAGTGAGGATCGTCGACGCCGACGGCCTGGGTGATCCCGTCGGGCATCATCGTCGGTACTTCGCTGCCGTCGAGGAGTGCCGTCGTGAGCGGGATCTGCTTGCCGAGTACGGCGCCGGCTGACAGCTGGACGTACTCGCGCAGGAGCGTGCCGCTGGCAGGCAGGCTCGAGCTCATCTGCTCGCGGTGCTGGACGACCGCGATGACGTAGTAGTCGGTTCCCGGGAACGTCGTCGTGTCGGGCACGGCGACCGGGATGTACTGCCCGAGGTTGTTCGCGCCGGCCTCGCCGAGACCCGGCAGCGTGTCCTGGAACTTCTTGATGCCGCCCGGTGTGATGTAGCCGGAGCCTGGGGTCAGGAGGTGCAGCGCGATGACCGCGCCGACGTCGGTCGAAGCCGTGGCAGAGGCACCCGCTCCAAGTCCGGTATCGCTGAAGGCGACGACTGGGGCTGACGTGTAGGCGGCGCCATAGGTGTCGACCACGACCGACTGGATCGTGAGGGTCGCTGTCGCGACGGCTGCTGTGAACGGATCCGTTCCGTGGCTGATCGGGTCGAACTGCGTTCCGTCACGGACGACCACGGCCGGGGCCGTTGCGTAGCCCGATCCGGCGAAGTCCACCACGACGCCGGTCACGGTCAGGAAGTCCGTCCCAACCGTGAGATTGCAGTCCAGGTAGGGAGCCGCACACGTGGCATGTCCCTGTGCCTGGACCCCGTTCGGGTCGTCCGGCAGGTCAAAGTCCACGGTCGGGAACTTGTAGCCCTCGCCCGGGGTGNTGGTGCTCACCAGGTCGACACCCCCGAGCACATGGGCAGTCGCGTCGGTGCTCGCACCGCCGCCGCTGATGGTCACGGACGGTGCCGTGTAGCCACTGCCGCCCGCGTCGACGGCAACGCTGGTGACGGCGCCGGAGGTCTGGACGTCCGCGGTCGCGGTCGCTCCGCTGCCGGCCACGCTGCTGATCGCCACGGTCGCGGCCGAGTAGCCGGAACCGGGGTTGGTGAGGGTCAGGCCGGTGAGAGCGCCGTCTGCGCCTACGGTCGCCTCGGCGGTCGCACCGCTGCCCGGGCCCGTGGCGGGAGGCGTCACGCTCGCGGAGATCGAGTAGGTGCGGGCCTGAGGATAGATCGGGAAGGAGG
>JGI24136J36422_10000721_pt1 | contig 12317 bp, 9 predicted proteins | sample BarGraNGADG00212_2_FD_36422 | JGI IMG/M metagenome (IMG submission 36422)
CAATAGGGAGAAGATGGAATTGATTTTTGATAGTTTCGAAGTTTCCGGAAATGGTGTTGATGATATAAGTTCAAACAATCCGGTTTGTAGAATATACGGTAGGAAGTAGTATATTCACCCACCTGGCAATCGAACTTGTAGTTCTCAAGTTGATCGAGATCAATTGCTGTAGACATTGGTGGCAGAAGCGTGTTCTTTTTTGTGATGCCAAGTTCTCCCTGGTTCTTCGTGGTAATTTTGAAAATCCTTCATCCTTGATTATTCGGTTTATTGTCTGAATGCTTGTGCTAAATCCCTCTTTTGATATGATGTCTTTGATTTCGTATACTGAATGGCCAGATTTTCTGAGTGAAACGATTCTCTCATGTATGAAATCCGAAGCTTGTCTTCTATTGGGTACATATTGTGGTTTTACAAAGAATTCGACTTTTCCGTTTTGGAAATTGCTGATGAGAGATTGGAATGTTGATATAGAATATCCTGCTCTTTTTGCAGCTTCTTTTTGAGTTAATGATTCCAGGAAATATGCTCTTAGAGCTTCATATCGTTTCTGTGCAGGTTCTTTTGGGTTTTGGAAATATTCGATATGAGTGAATTCTTCATCTTCAGCCATATGTATTGATTATGGAACTTATAATATTTAATATTTATTGTTAAAATGTATTATGCATTGCATATTTTAGGGTAAAAGGGCTGTTTTAGGTGGATTTCTAGACCATAATTGCTATGGTATGTTAATCTATGGTTGGAAAACAAGATTTTTTATGTTCCACGAATGGAACATATTCTGTAGAGGTATTTTTTGAAAAACGTTGTCCTTCGAAATGATTTGGTGAAAAAACGGTTTATTTTTTATGGAATATAAACCGCTGACGAAAATCGGTGTATAACGAAAATCATTAACCAAAATTGGGAAGAGATTCGCGCCTGTGAGTACGGTGTAATCTGCAATTACGAAGAAATGACTCCAATAAATTTGACTTGATCAGCCATATATTAGTGACATGCATCGTTACGCCGCTTATGCGGCGTTCTCCTTTTTTGTATTAAATAAGAAAAATCTAAATATCATTAAAGTCCAGAAAGCACCGGTGATTTTAATGGTACGCATAGTTAGAAGTATGATCGGTGAGGCACTTGTAGGGGATGGTCCTGAAATTGCACACATCGACCTTGTAATAGGTCCAAGAGGAGGACCGGTTGAGACAGCCTTCATGAATTCATTTTCCATGCCACGGGAAGGACACACACCGCTTCTTGCGGTTCTTGAACCCAATCTGCAACCAAAACCAAGTACTCTTATGATAAACAAGGTCACTATGAAGAACGGCGACCAGGCTGTGCTGATGTTCGGACCTGCTCAGGCGGCTATCGCGAAAGCGGTAATGGATAGCGTTGAAGAGGGTGTCATTGCAAAAGGCGATGCCGAAGATCTCTTGATAATCGTTTCAGTCTTTATTCACTGGCAAGCAGCGGATAAAAAGAAGATATACGATTACAATTATGAAGCCACAAAACTTGCAATAAAAAGAGCAATGGCATGTGAACCCAGTGTTGGAGAAGCACTCTCAAGAAAAGATCAGGCAAAGCATCCATTCGCTTGAAGAGTATTTCCCTCTTATTTTATCATTTATTCCAGACCAACGGAATAAGTGATCATTTTTCTATCCAATTTCATGTCCTACCACTTTATCATATTATTCAAAACAACATTCCTGAGGGCAAGTTCGTGGAGGATCTTGACCACCTCTTCCTTTGGGATCGTACTAAATCTCCTTGAAACACGAATTACATCTTCTACTTCCACCATCCCGTAGTAGCTCAGCAATTTCACGACCCTCATAATCGTATTTTTTTGCCTTTCATGCTCTCTCGTCTGGAATGTACGAATTGCTCGAAGAAGGTCTATCTTTCGAAATTCAGGCCAGAATGGTGCGCAGAAATACGCAGCACACTCATTGCCGTTAGCCTGCCATGGAAGAAAATTTGATATCCTTTCATCTCCCCCAGTACGTATTATGAGATCCACACAAGGCACCGAACCGCTTGAAGGATATAAATTATTTGATATAGTATCTTCATTAATGTCATTCAGGGATAATTCCCCGTTCTTGATCTTGTATGCCATCCTCTGTGCTGCATCCACAAGTTCCTGGCGTCCCCCATAAGCAAGCGCCACATTAAGATATACGCCATCATAATTCCTTGTTATTTCCTCGGCATGTTTTGCAGATGATTTAAGCCCTGGCGGGAGCAGGTCGATATTTCCCAGCACCCTTACTCTCATCCGGCGCTTATGTGTGCGCTCATCCGCGCATATTTTATCAAATTTTATCCCGATAAGTTCAAAAAGCTTGTTTTTCTCAACATCGTTCCTGTCGAAATTTTCGGTTGAAAAGGCATAGATTGTAAGCTGTTTGATCCCAAGGTCAAAACTCCAGTCGAGGACTTTTTCTGTTGTGTCAGCTCCCTTAAAATGACCGTAATATTGCGCAAGTCCACGTTTTTTTGCAAACCGCCTGTTGCCATCCATAATAATTGCAACGTGCGAGGGGACAGGCGTGTCCTTTATTTCATTTGCAAGTAATGCCTCATAACCGCCATACAATATTCCCGATAAACTCAAAATATCACTCGGTTCTTTTAGAGTATGAGATGTATTTAAACTTACCCAAAGTCTTCAAGCCTGCGCTGTTCCTCCAGTTTCTCTTCTGGCGGCGGCGTGGAACCGATCTGCCTTAAGACTTTTATTGCCACTTTAGTGCCTATGATCTCTGCAACTTTACCGGGGTTAACAGTCCGCAATGCTTCCATATCCCTGATCCCTGCATTATACAATTTGCGCGCGCGCACCCGACCAATGCCGCGGATCTGGATAAGCTCAAGAAGTTCGGGGCTTGCTCCGTACTCCACACGTTTTTCAAGTTCGCGCGCTCTATTTGCAGACGACCGCTTCATGAATACTGCGAGTTCCGCCATCGAATGCACAAGCCAGAGCGTGGTCTCGGAAAGCGCCCTGATATCCCCTTCGCCTATCCCGAATTTATGAACGATAACTTCTTCTTTCTTTTCATTTATCCAGTCAAGCATAACACATGCGGTCTTGACCTGCGAGAGGAACCATTCATAGCTGACTGAACCGGACTGTGGCGGTATCGTTATAAATTCAGCATGGTTCTCCATGACAAAATCGCTTAGCCAGGTATAATCATTTGATCGTAAATATAGTGGACGCATGTTGGTTGTCGAAGAAACAAGATGGAGCAGTGTCAATTCCGTGTACTGGATGCCTTTCTCCTCGATCTTTTCCAGTCCTTCGATAATGATCGAAGCTGAAAGCGGATCTATATACAGGCGGGATACAAGCTCACCGAGGCGTGTGGGAAAAAGCCCTTCATTTTGAACTATCATCTTTTTTTCAACCAGGAAACTTATTATTTTGTCAATTACGACTTTCAAACTCCATGGTTCCTGCTGCGTGGAATAGAACGTATTTTTCATGAATCCGAGCAATTCATCCATAGTTCTGGCAAAGCCCGTGACAATTATTGAAAGGATATGCGTTCGCAATGCATTTTCGGTGCCGAGTTTTGACCATATTTTTTCGGCACCTGCAAGTACATACTGGTTCATCAGCTCTTCCATTTCATCATAATTCTTTGCCACAAGCACAGATTCGCCATAAGGATCAAGCCTCGGACGTCCCGCTCTTCCTGCCATCTGCTTATATTCAAGGACAGGTATGGGCACCTGCCCGAAATTCACATCATAGCGCCTGTAACCCTTGATTATCACACGCCGCGCCGGAAGGTTTAGCCCTGCTGCAAGCGTCGGGGTCGCTGCGATCACTTTAATAGTACCATTTCGGAATCCATCTTCAATGATCTTACGCTGTTCAGAAATAAGTCCTGCATGATGGAAAGCGCTTCCATTCTCGATACACTGTGCAAGCTTTTTTGTGGTTTCAACTTCGCTTGTTTCAATGACCTGCGCCGCAAGTGTTTTGAGTTTTTCCCTCGTATCCCTGTCAATCAGGTTCGATATAGCAATTCCTGTGCGCCCTGCCTGACCTTCGGAGTTCTTGCGGCTGCTCTCAAAAATAATGCACTGACCCCCTTCTTTCAGGGTATCTGCCGCAAGCGATATAGTGCTGTCTTTATGGAACCCTTTGACATGGCGCTGGCTTCTGTCCCCGAAAGTTATGGCATCCACGAAAAATACTCCCTCTTTTAATACTATCGGCCGCCAGTCGCTGACCACAAGTTCAGCAGACAGCCATTTTGCTACATCCTTTGCGTTTCCGATCGTTGCTGAAAGCGCGATTATCTGAGGATTTTGCTTCATTAATTTAGCAAGTACTATTTCCAGCGTTGGTCCACGGTCTGGCGAATCAATAAGATGCACCTCATCCGCAATGACCACAGTTACGTCATCGATCCAGAGGCTGCCGTTTCGAAGGAGAGAATCGACCTTTTCAGATGTGGCAACAATAATATCAAATTGTCCGAGCCAGTCATCCCGGGAATCAAGATCCCCTGTTGCGATGCCGGCTGAAACACCCCTGCCGTCGCTTTTCTTTATCGCCTCAAATGTTCGGAAGCGCTCATATTTCTCACTGGCAAGGGCGCGCAGGGGTACGATATAGAGAGCCTTTCCTTTCTTGTTCTCGTTCAATACAGATTTCAACATGGCGAATTCTGCAAGAAGGGTTTTGCCTGAGGCTGTTGGTATTGCAGCAACGACATTTTTCCCTTCAAGAAGCCCGGCATCGATGGCGGCTGACTGCGGAGGGTAGAGAGAGGTTATGCCTGAATCAATGTAAAATTGTTTAATAGGAGGTGACAGGTTGAGATCTTCTATTTTTATGCTTTTTTCGTTATGGACAACCTTTTGAATTTTATTTGCTGCAATGAATTCTGGTTTCTTGACGTCTGGTTTTTTCATGGATTATTTGGGATTAGTTGGCTCTCGATCAATATGATCATGTTTCAACTATTTTACAGATACTATCTTCACAATATCACCATTCTTCAACTCGTGCTTCTCCCCCAGCCTCATTTTCGTGCGCGCATCCACAGCATAAAGGAAACTCTTTCCGATATCGGTATGCACCATGAAAGCAAGGTCTTTCGGTGTGCTCCCCTTTTTCATCAGGAACGCATCCGGAAGGATCTTTCCATGTTTATCGGTAAACCTGTTCTCATCCTCGACCGGATAAACCACAATGAGGTCAAGGAGCTTAAAAACCGTTTCATTGATGCATTTCTGGATGCCCGTGCCGCCGTTTTTCTTCATCAGTGTGCGCATCTTCAAAAGCGCATCTTTTTGGGCATCGGAAAGTTTCTGCGATTCAACAAAATCAGGATCCCCGGGAATATATTTGATCGCACCGCCCTTATCAGCAAGCCGCAGCACAACTTCTGTCGCTCCACTCACGGGTATTGCCCCGGCCTTTACAAGGTGGTCGATATTTTCCTGCGATGCCACATCNATCTTATTTGCTGCCAATATCATGGGCTTGCTCAGGGCCCTGAGCATGTCAGATAGCTCGATTATCTGCTCTTCGGNCCAGACCTGGGGCTTATCGCGCGGTAATCTCATTCTTGAAAGCACGGTTTTTACGTGNCCTTCAGTGATCCCTGCTCCTTCNAGCTGTAATGCTATCGTTTCTTCGATCTTCAATCCTTCTGCATTCACTTTTCTTGACAGCCTCTCCCAGTTGCGCTTCAGGATGCCAGCCATCCACATGGTTATCTCATGTTCGAGGAATTCTATGTCGCCAAGCGGGTCATGCGAACCCACAGGAACGGGATTTCCTTCGATGTCAGTGCCGCCCGAAGCATCTATTACATGGATTATAGCTTTTGCCTGCCTGAGGTTATCAAGAAATTCATTCCCAAGCCCCTTTCCCTTGTGGGCATCAGGCACAAGGCCGGCCACGTCGATCATTTCAATGGGAACGAACCTCGCGCCTTCCCTGCAATTGCCGCAATCAAGTTTTAGCTCCCTGCACGGACAGTTTGTTCTGGCATACGCTACGCCGTGGTTGGCATCGATGGTCGTAAATGGATAATTTGCGATCTCGACGTCTGAAAGCGTTACGGCTTTAAAAAATGTGGATTTCCCGGAGTTAGGTTTCCCTGCAAGAGCTATTGAAACTGCCATGCTCTTAATAGAGTTTTATTAAACTTAACTTTAATCTATGCGGGAATTGAAAAATTTCAACTGCTGAAATAAGCTGTTATTACTTTTATGGCATCCTCCTTTGTTATCAACTCATTAAAGTAGTCGATTACAGCTTTAACTGCTTCATCACGTTGAACAATACCATCCGAACCCGCATATTGCGAGACGATATCATCCGATGTGAGCAGCATCCTTGGGTAGGACTCCAATAAAGGATTGTCATTAACAACCAGATCAAAACCCTCAAGAAGATTTACAGTGCTGCCTCTTAAAAGTGTTATTGGATTTTCATTACTTAGTGAAAATCCGTCAGAGTTATACGATCTGACTTCCATAATTCCGAATCTGTCTCCTGAATTGATGATCGTCACATTATCCGAGATCATCCAGGTATATTTGAGCCGGACTGAATTTTCGGAAATATTGTCCATATATGTAACAAAGAATGGTGCATCACTTTCATCCGCAAGATTCCTCCAAACAGTATTTGAGTTGCCTTCTTCGACGATAAATTCAGAAATAATCCCACTCTTATTGCTCAAATTAAATAGTGCCTGCCTTGCATTCTTATCCAGTGCAATTAATGTGAGATTATAATCTTTACCCAGATTCCAGGTCTCATTCACGTTCAGGTTCTTTAAATCCGTTGAGTTCTGCTCCAGAATAATTTCAGATAACTTGAAGGCCTGTCCATTTGCTGCGACGTAAGGTTTTCCGAGCCATCCTACTTTAGCGTAATAACCACCGCTAATAACTCTGGAACCATAAGCATCCAACCCATTCCACACTGCCAGGCCTGTCTCTGTATATATCTTGTAGGGAACGACCCTTTTTGTAGAACTATAGACGAGATTATCCCGATTGATTACTCGCTGACTTTCGCTGAGGTCATTCTGATTAACAGAAAGTGTTTCCCCGGATATTCCATCTTCATGCCAGAATGCCGGGAAGTTCGAAGCTGTCCAGGTCATGGGACCAGAAGCGACAGACCCGTCCTCCACTGCCAGAGTTACAGCACTGGCACTGTAAGTAAAAAATAAAGCCACCATTAGGAATCCAACCACTATCCTGAGGGCATGCCCTCCCAAAACGTTATTTGATACCATTTATCTCATCCTCCTTTAATACAATAAATATTAATGCAATTCGTTTTTTAGCAAGACCTCTTCAAGAAAGAAATACATAGTATTTCAACTGCTGAAATAAGCTGTTACTACTTTTATGGCATCCTCCTTTGTTATTAAATTATTAAAGTAGTCGATTACAGCTTTAACTGCTTCATCACGTTGAACAATACCATCCAAACCCGCATATTGAGAGACAATGTCTGCTGTATCCACTCGAAAAATCTCAAGACCATTATCAAAATCAGCCACAAATGCATAGTTTCCTGCCACCGTTACTCCGTATGAATCCCCGGCGGTATCGTAGCTGCCTTTTAAAATGGGTGCAGCTGGATCGCTCACATTGACTATCACAAGACCATTATAAACATCAGCCACATATGCATATTTTCCCTCCACCGCCACTCCCCTTGAATAACTGCCGTTATTGTAGCTGCCTTTCAATGTGGGCGCAGCCGGATTGGTCAAATCAACGATCACAAGACCATTATCACCATCAGCCACATATGCATATTTTCCCGCAATCCCCACACCCATTGAATTCCCGAGGGTATTGTAGCTGCCTTTTAAAGTGGGTGCTGCTGGATTGGTCACATCAACTATGACAAGACCATTATCATCATCAGCTACATATGCATATTTTCCCTCCACCGCCACTCCTCTTGAAATCCCGGCGGTATCGTAGCTGCCTTTTAAAGTGGGTGCTGCTGGATTGGTCACATCAACTATAACAAGACCATTTGCATGATCAGCCACATATGCATAGTTTCCCTCCACCGCCACTCCCAATGAATACCCAGCGGTATTGTAACTGCCTGTTAACGTGGGTGCTGCTGGATTTGTTATATCAACGATCACGAGACCATTAGAACCATCAGCCAAATATGCATATTTTCCCTCCACCGCCACTCCCAATGAATACCCGGCGGTATTGTAACTGCCTTTAAAAGTGGGTGCTGCTGGATTGGTCACATCAACTATCACCAGACCATTATCATCATCAGCAACATATGCATAGTTTCCCTCCACCGCCACTCCATATGAATACCCAGCGGTATTGTAGCTGCCTTTAAAAGTGGGTGCTGCTGGATTGGTCACATCAACTATCACCAGACCATTATCACCATCAGCTATATATGCATATTTTCCCTCCATCGCCACTCCATGTGATTTTCCGTTGGTATTGTAGCTGCCTATTAACATGGGCTCTTCTGGATTACTCACATCAATGATCTCAAGAACCCCCCTACCTTGCAAATATGTAAAGTTTTCCTCCACCGCCACTCCATATGAAGACTCCCCGGTGTAGTTACCTTTTAACGTGGGCGTTGCTGGATCGGTCACATCAACTATAACAAGACCACCCCGACTATTAGTCATATATGCATAGTTTCCCGTAACAGCTACTCCATATGAATCCCCGGCGATATTGTAGTTGCCTTTTAACGTGGGAGTTGCTGGATCGGTCACATCAATGATCACAAGACCGTAAAAATAATCAGCCACAAATGCATAATTTCCCGTAACAGCTACTCCATATGAATCCCCGGCGATATCGTAGCTGCCTTTTAAAATGGAAGCTGCCGGATCCGTCACATCGATGATCACAAGACCCTTAGAACCATCAGCCACATATGCATAGTTTCCCTCCACTGCCACTCCTTTTGAATCCCCGGCGGTATCGTAGCTGCCTGTTAAAATGGGCGATGCCGGATCGGTCACATCGACTATTACAAGACCCTTAGAACCTGCAATCACATATGCATACTTTCCTGCCAGCGCAATATCCCTGATAATGCCGCTGGTTTCTACCCTGCCTACCTCAATAGGAGTGCTCTTGTTGTTAATGTCAAGTACCACAAAATCACTCCCTTGTCCTATATATGCATAATTTCCAGACGGCTCAGCAGCATAGGTCGCGCCTCCGAAATGTCCGACTTTTGTTATGTTCAAATCTCCTTCAACGGCAACCTGTAAAGGCATATTCCCGGCACTGGCGACCCAGCCAGGATATAACGACAGAATTAAGAATCCAACCATTATTTTGATGGCAAGCCCCTTGTAATTATTCTTATCTGATTTTGATATCATTTCTACCACCACATATGGAGTAATGATAGCAATTTCAGGAATAACTTCTGCTACCACCACTTGTAAGTGTTATAATGATTCGATAGAGTATAAATCTTTGTATTTCGAAAAGCATTTCTATTTTTAGTCACGCTGTACCCAAAAAAAATCAAACCGTTTCTTAATTCCTCATGCTCGTTACCGGGCTTGGCATCCTTCCACCCCGCAGAATAAAATCATGCGAACTGAAAGTGCTGATGTTCATTACATAGGTCTCGCCCAGAAGCCCACCGAAATTCACATAGTCTCCTGCTTTCTTACCGGGGACGGGAATGAGCCTTACTCCGGTCGTCTTATTATTGACCACTCCTATGGCAAGTTCATCCGCAATAATTGCTGAAATAGTCGTTGCCTCAGTATCCCCTGGGATCGCGATCATATCAAGCCCGACAGAGCAGACAGCAGTGAGTGCCTCAAGCTTCTCGATTGAAAGCGCGCCAACCCTGACCGCTTCGTTCATGCATGAATCCTCGCTGACGGGAATGAACGTGCCGCTTAAGCCGCCAACGTTGCCTGATGCCATAGCGCCCCCTTTTTTCACAGCATCAATAAGGAGAGCAAGCGCGGCAGTGCTTCCGGGCGCCCCCATTTTCTCAACACCCATCATTTCTACGATCCCGGCAACGGAATCCCCGACTTTGGTTGTGGAGGCAAGTGAGATATCCACGATCCCGAAAGGAACTGAAAGATTTTGTGCAAGTTCTCTTCCGATAAGCTCTCCTGCCCTTGTTATTTTAAAGGTTGTGCGTTTTATGACCTCAGAAAGCTCAGTAAGGTTGCAGTCTTTGTTCTTCTCGACAACACTTCGCACGACACCGGGACCGCTGATGCCGATATTGAGTGAAAAATCAGGTTCTCCCACCCCGTGGAAAGCCCCGGCCATAAAAGGATTGTCCTCAGGTGCATTTGCGAAAACAACGAACCTGGCACATCCTACACCATTTTCTGTCCTGCTGGATATTTCTTTTAAGGTTTTCCCCAGCCTTATAACAGCATCCATGTTCATGCCAGATACGGTCGAAGCAACGTTCAGAAAAGCGCAGACCCTTTCTGTACTTGAGAGCATTTCGGGAAGGGAATCTATGAGTCGTTCGTCTGCCCTTGTCATGCCTTTCTGCACGAGCGCGCCGTATCCACCAATAAAATCAATACCAACATCTTTAGATGCTCTATCAAGGACTTTTGCTATTTCAACAGGCGCATCAGGCTCAACGCATGCTTCGATTAATAATGCGACAGGCGTCACCGAGATCCTTTTATTGATTATGGGAATGCCGTATTTATCCTCAAGTTTTTCAGCCTCGGTGATAAGCTTTTTTCCATAACCTGAAACCCTTTCATATACATTTTTCTTGAAAACATCAAGATCTGAATGAATACAATCCTTCAGGTTGATCCCGAGTGTCACGGTCCTTATATCAAAATTATGATACAGAGTCATCTGGACTGTTTCCATGACCTCTTCAAGAGAATATTCCATCATTCACACCCTGTGCATCGCTTTGAAGATATTCTCATGCTGCACCTGTATCTTAAGACCCATTCTATCTTCTATTTGAGCAAGTTCTTCTTTTAACTGGCTGATCGTTATCGGAGAATCGGTAGTATCTGCCAGCATGGTCATCACGAAATAACCGCCCATTATTTTCTGGTTAAGGTCTTCGATGTTTATATTATGTTTAAAAACTGCATTGGAAATACTCGCGATTATTCCTTTCTGGTCTTTTCCGATCACGGTTATGAATACAAGGTCTTTTGTCATTAAATGCCTCATCTGGATTTGATTTTCCTGGTTCATTTATATACTCAAGGGAGCTTAAAATGATTGATTGACTCGGATTGCCGGGGATTTTTTAGCTCGTACTTATCTGAAAAAGAAATTAAATGAATATACTTTATAATATTACCTATATTGTTATTTCATCGATAGAAAACTTTAAACCCGATAAAGTATTCATGTGCTGGATTTATCTTTAATAAGGACGTGAATTCTAATTAAATGTGGAAAATTGAAGACGCAATAGAACTTTATGGAATAGACCGATGGGGCAATGGATTTTTTTCTTTTAACCGAAATGGTAATTTAATCGTGAAGCCCACGAAAAATGATGCGCAGGTCATTGACCTTAAAAATGTTGTTGATAATCTTGTCTCCAAAAAAATAAATTTTCCAATATTATTCAGATTTCCCCAGATTCTTGAGTCACAGATAAAAACATTGAACGGCGCTTTTTCAAATTCGATTTCGGAATACAAGTACAATAACACTTACCAGGGTATTTTCCCCATGAAAGTGAACCAGCGCAAAGAAATTATTGAAGAGATCGTGAAATCAGGCCGAAAATTCAATATTGGTCTTGAAGTTGGCACAAAAGCTGAGCTTCTGGCAGCAATGTCATTCGATTTAAGCAATGACGCCCTTCTCATCTGTAATGGTTTCAAGGATAATGAATACCTGCATCTTGCATTGAATGCCATAAAATTGAATAATAAAGTCGTCATAGTCATAGATGAGTTCAGCGAAACAAAACGCCTTCTTGATATCGCAAAACAATTGAATGTTAAACCGATCATAGGTATAAGAGCCAAGCTCTACTCAAGAGGGAGTGGCAAATGGGCAGAATCAGGCGGAGAGTCCGCAAAATTTGGGCTTTCGACCACGGAAATTCTTGAGTGCATTAAAATAATAACCGAATATAATATGCTCGACCAGCTCCAGATGCTTCATTTCCATATCGGCTCCCAGATAACTGAGATACGAAGGATCCAGAAAGCGGTAAAGGAAGCAGCAAGAGTATATGCAAAAATTAAGATAAAACACATCAACATTAAATATTTCAATATCGGCGGCGGTCTCGGACTCGATTATGACGGCAG
>JGI24136J36422_10000725_pt1 | contig 12261 bp, 7 predicted proteins | sample BarGraNGADG00212_2_FD_36422 | JGI IMG/M metagenome (IMG submission 36422)
CTGGCTTTATAAGAAAGAGATACAGTCGATTGATGAAATGACAAACCTGTCAAAAAAAACCAGAGAACTTCTTATGGTTGATTATGAAATAGGACTTTCTGCGCCTGTCAATGAATCCAAAAGTTCTGATGGAACAAAGAAGTACCTTTATAAAGTACTTAATGACAAATTTATTGAAACAGCATATATTCCGGATGATGATCGCGCCACAATTTGTGTTTCATCACAGGTCGGTTGTAAAATGGGATGTATCTTCTGCATGACCGGGAAACAGGGTTTCCAGGGAAATCTGTCTTCGAATGAGATTATTAACCAGTTCAGAAGTTTGCCAGAGTTCGGGAGTTTAACAAACATTGTCTATATGGGGATGGGTGAACCATTAGACAATATTACAGAGGTTCTTAAGAGTCTTGATATACTCACAAATGATTGGGGATATGCATGGAGCCCTACCCGGATTACTGTAAGCACAATCGGACTAATCGCCGGTTTGAAGGAATTTCTGGAAAAAAGCCGGTGTCATCTTGCTGTAAGCCTGCACTCTCCCTTCGACGAAGAGAGACGAAAACTTATGCCTGTCCAGCGAACTAACACGGTCAAAGAGGTGTTGGATATAATCCGTAATTTTGATTTTAACAGCCAGAGAAGAGTCTCTTTTGAATATATTCTTTTTAAAGGCGTAAATGATACACCCGAGCATATCAAAGAGCTTGCAAGAATTCTTAACGGAATAAAATGCCGTATCAATATAATACGTTTTCACCCAATACCCGGATCAGATTTCCAGAGTCCCAACCTTGGAACTACAATTAATTTCAAAGAGGCACTGAATGCCAAAGGAATTCTGACAACCATCAGGGCGAGCCGTGGTGTCGACATACAGGCTGCTTGTGGGTTATTATCAACTCTCCAACAAAACAAAACAGTTCAGAAATGAGGAGTTCATTCTTTATAATTACGTTTGTCAGTTTAACTTTTTGTGCCTTTTCACAGGAGAAATCATCTGAAACATTTCCTGGTGATTCAACTTTNGCACATGCATCTGTCTCNTTGTGTGTTGCAGATGCGGAAACNGGAAATCTGATAATTGATTATAATTCCGGAATAAGCCTTACCCCTGCTTCANTATTGAAGCTTATTACATCGGCTGCTGCTCTGGAATTACTTGGTCCTGAATATACTTTCAAAACCAGAGTAGGTTATACCGGAACGCTCAATAAACGATCAGGAAAACTGAAAGGCAATATAATCATTGTGGGGGGAGGTGATCCTGCTTTGGGGTCAAAGTATTTTACAGATCACTACAAGGATTTCATGATCAACTGGGTTACACAAATTAAGAAACTGGGAATTAAAAGAATAACAGGCAGGGTTATAACTGACGACTCTTACTACGATTATTTACCTGTGCCGGCTAAATGGCTCTGGGAAGACACAGGTAATTATTATGGTGCAGGTACCTATGGATTATCNGTATTTGACAACNCTTACGAAATTCACTTTAAAACATTATCAGACAGCTCTGCGCCGGCACTTAAAAATATTATCCCGGATGAATACAGATCTGAATTATCTAACTTTCTCCTTGCTTATGGTGCCACAGATGAAGGTTATGTTTTTGCCGCGCCTTACAGTACCAGCGGATGGATTGCAGGACGCATTCCTGTCAACAAGGACGATTTTGTCTTGAAAGCCTCAATTACAGATCCTCCGCTTCTTCTGGCCAGAATGATAAACAATAAACTTAAGTCAAGTGGCATCAAGATTTCAGGAAATCCCACTACCATAAGATCCGAAAAAAACTACAAAACTGAGAAGATTGTACCTATAATGGATATCAGCTCACCCCCACTTTCTGATATAATTGAAGTACTTAACCACGAAAGTGTTAATCTTTTTGCAGAACATCTGATTAAGGAATTGGGAAAAAAATTTAAAAATAACGGATCAACTGCTTCAGGTGCAGAGGTAATTATTGAATTTCTTAAAAATTCCGGTATAGATACAAATGGAATGTTTATCGAAGATGGAAGTGGGCTGTCACCACTTAATGCCATCACTACCAGAGAATTGGTCCGTCTCCTTGTCTATATGAAGCACAAGGGGAAATATTTCACTGAGTATTTTTCATCATTTCCGGATGCCGGGAAAAATGGAACACTCAAAAACTATTTTACAGATCCTTTATTCACTTCACGGCTTAAAGCAAAAAGCGGTTCAATGACAAGGGTGAGAAGCTTCGCAGGATATTTTACTACAATGTCAGGTAAGAAAATGGTCTTCAGCATAATAATTAATAATTATTCGGGCTCTTCAAAAAAAATAGTTTCGGAAATCGAAGAGAATATCAGAGAATTAATATTGAATAACTGATAAATCGATATGGCATTTCAAACATTGTCTATATTTGGACACCTTTTAAGGGAAATAAATGATGAACAATAAAATTGCTGTCAGAAGGTGCAATGAATATGATCTGCATGAGGTCTATGATCTTATCTCCGAAATATACAAGGAGACTGACGGCCCTGATGTTAATGGAAAAAGAGTACTGGTAAAACCAAATATTCTTACAGATGATGACCCCTCAAAGTGTATAAGCACTCATCCGGTTGTTGTTGAGGCTATGATCAGATTTTTGCAATCCAAAGGCGCTACGGTGATGGTTGGAGATTCTCCTGCAGTTCATACACAGAAATTCAAGGGTGAGAAATCAGGGATTTTCAAGGTATGCGAAATAACAGGAGCCACATGGGTTAATTTCATGACAAACCCTGATGAGAAAACTTTAAGAAAAGGGAGAATACGTATTGCAGCTATAGTGAACCAGGTTGATCTTATTATTTCTCTGCCTAAATTTAAGAACCATGAACTGGTATATTTTACCGGTGCAATAAAGAACACTCTCGGTCTCGTACCAGGTTTCAGTAAAGGAAAACAACACGCCCTGCACCAGGACAGAAACAAATTTGGCGAATTTCTTGTTGATCTGAATGAAGCTGTTACTCCTGATTATTTTCTGATGGATGGCATAATGGGTATGGAAGGTCCGGGCCCCGGTCGGGGATTACCGGTTGAAATAGGATTATTATTAGGGTCAACAAATCCGCTTGCTCTTGATATGACAGCCAGTCGGATAGCTGGTTACGAACCGTTGCTCATACCGACTTCACGGGCAGCTTTTTTCCGGAAAATCTGGCTTCAGTCAGAAGAAGATATAATTTATGATGGTCCGGAACTAAGCAGTATAATAAAGAATGGGTTTAAGAAAATTCCGATTTCAACAACCAATAATATTGCTTTGAAGTTTGTTATGAGAAGGATTAAATTCCTGAAAAAACTCGAAAGAAGACCGGTTTTTATTCATGAAAATTGCACCGGTTGTCAGAAATGTGTAAATATTTGTCCGGTTCAGGCTATTTTGCCACTGCCTTCGAAAAAGACTCACATCCTGCTTACCGATAATAAATGCATAAGATGTTTCTGCTGCAGTGAAGTCTGTACAGATAATGCCGTAGTGATCAGAAGAAAAATTATTGGTGTCTAAACATCAATCTTAGCATACTTCGCATGAGTTTCTATAAACTCTCTACGCGGTGGTACCTCATCACCCATAAGCATCGAAAATATATGATCTGCCTCGGCAGCGCTATCAATGGTAACCTGTCGAAGAGTTCTTGTTTCAGGATTCATGGTTGTTGACCACAGTTGCTCGGCATTCATTTCACCAAGACCTTTGTATCTCTGGACACCAACAGAAGTATCTTTTCCCTGTCCCATCTCCTGAACTGCCAATACACGCTCGTCTTCAGTCCAGCAGTATCGTTCCGATTTACCCTTTTTGATCAGGTAGAGCGGAGGCGTGGCAATATAGATATTACCGCCTTTAATAAGATCCTGCATATATCTGAAGAAGAAGGTCATGATGAGTGTTGTAATATGAGAACCATCCACATCAGCATCAGTCATGATAATGATCTTATGATAACGCAGACCTGATATATTAAGAGCTTTACTGTCATCCTCAGTTCCGATATTGACACCAAGGGCAGTAAAAATGTTTTTTATCTCTTCGCTTTCATAGATTCTGTGCTGCATTGCTTTTTCAACATTCAATATCTTTCCTCTCAATGGCAGAATTGCCTGAAAGCGGCGGTCACGTCCCTGTTTTGCGGTACCACCGGCAGAATCACCTTCCACGAGGTATATCTCGCAATTAACGGGATCCCTGTCGGCACAATCAGCAAGTTTGCCGGGGAGTCCCGACCCTGAGAGTACGTTCTTACGCTGGACAAGTTCTCTTGCTTTACGTGCAGCATGGCGAGCAGTTGCAGCAAGGATAACCTTTTGAACGATGATTCTTGCATCTTTCGGATTTTCTTCAAGGTAGTTTGTAAGCATTGTGCTGACAGCCTGATCGACTGCACCCATTACCTCAGAGTTTCCCAATTTTGTTTTTGTCTGGCCTTCGAACTGCGGCTCAGCAACTTTAACAGAGATGATAGCTGTGAGTCCTTCACGAAAATCATCACCGTTTATATCGAATTTCAATTTTGAAGTAGCTCCGGAATCTTCTGCATATTTTTTCAGTGTACGGGTTAATCCTCTTCTGAATCCTGCAAGATGTGTACCTCCTTCAATAGTATTAATATTATTAACATAGGAATGAACATTCTCGGAAAATGAATTATTGTACTGTAGAGCAATCTCAACAGGAATTTCAGTTTTATCAAAAGTTATATGAATAATTTTTTCAATAAGCCTTTCCCTGTTTGCATCAAGATATTCAACGAACTCCTTAAGTCCAAGCTCAGAGCGAAACTCTTCATAACGAGGGATTCCGCCATTACCATCGTCAATCAGCTCCCTCATATCTTTAATTGTGAGAAGTATACCCTTATTAAGGAAAGCTAATTCGCGCAGACGTGCTGAAAGAATTTCAAAGTTGAATTCGGTTGTCTGGAATATAGTGCCATCAGGTTTAAAGGTGACAGTAGTTCCGGATTTATCTGACTTACCTATAACCTCTACTGGTGTTACCGGTTTTCCCTTTTCATATTCCTGTTTGAATATCTTACCTTCACGCATTATTACCGCTGAGAGGTGTGCTGAAAGTGCATTTACACAAGATACCCCTACACCATGAAGACCGCCTGATACTTTGTAAGAATCTTTATCAAACTTTCCTCCTGCATGCAAGACTGTCATAACGACTTCAAGGGCAGATTTCTTTTCTTTTTCCATTATTCCTGTGGGAATACCTCTTCCGTCATCTGTCACAGTTACAGAACCATCTTCAAGAATGACAACTTCTATTTTCGTACAATAGCCTGTAATCGCCTCATCTATAGAGTTATCAATAACCTCATATACAAGATGATGTAACCCTTTAACGCCAATATCCCCAATGTACATTGCAGGTCTTTTTCTTACGGCCTCAAGACCTTCCAGCACCTGTATATTATCTGCTGAGTAATCAATACTGTCCTGCAATTTTTTTTCTTTATCGCTCATAATTCCTGTATTATTAAGTCAACCTGTTTAATATCAACGATGAATAACCGGACCAGAAAAACCAGAGGAGACATTTCTGTTCTGACTCGTTTTTAATAACATCGAACTTGTTTTATTGGTAATGAAATCAGGATCCCTTTTTCACTGTTTCCAGCCATCAGAATCAACCTCACTTTTCCTATTATAAATTATTGATATTATGATTATTAATTATCGATACAAAGATACCGATTTAAAATTGTTTTTCCTTAAAAAAATGTTAAAAATAAAGTTCATTTTTTATCGAAAACCACGTACCGCACCGTTCTTAAAGACTATACGTAAAACCAAGCATGAATAAGAATCTCTGCGAAGGGTAATATGCCCATTCGTAATAGTGGTTATTTGAAATATTATTAAGTTTTGTCCAGAATGAAAGGATTTTGGAGTAACGATATTCAGCACTCAGATTCAGATTGAAATGCGCTGGCATCACCATTATAATCCTTGGATCTAGATAAGGAGCGGCATTTGGACTTGGAGCAGGAACCACAAAGTCACCATTGACTATTTGATGCCGCTTACCCAGGATCGAAATTTCAAGTCCGGCAATAATCTTGTCCCGCAGGTTATACTTTAATCCTAACTTACCATCCCACCCGGGTTTGTNCCANGCATACTGAAATTTCGACATAGTATAATTATACAGATTTGCTGCACCATTAAAAGAGAATTTATCATTGATTGAGCCACCCATTTCTGCATGAATATTAAGCAGTTCCACATCGTCGGGAAGAGCTGAAAAATAGTTTCCCCTATTAAGAGTAGAAATAGTTTCAGGGATGAAAATATTGGAATAGAAGAGCATATCACTGATCAGAGAATATGATGCTGACACCAGGTAATTTCCTTTTAATCCGGTATTTCCTTTTAAACCGGTTGAAAGAATCAGGTCATGGCTTGTATTTGGTACCTTATAAAGACTGCCATCCCGGATAAGGAATGGATTTTCAGAAACNATTTTCAAGGGTTCATTTTTTTCAAGTTTCCCTGATAATCCAGCAAAAAAGCTGANATANGAAGGAACTACATTGAAGCTGAAATTNACATCAGGATATATATGTNNNTTCGTAAATGCATTCATATCCTTATTGAGCAACAATTGAAGTCCGAGTTTAAAACTCCACTGGTCTGAACTCTTTTTCAAAAATGGACTGATTGATGCAATATACCTCGGTGTGGTGAGAAGGAAGTCTGAAAAGCTGTAATGGTCATAGCTTAAGCCGGAACCAACATAAAATCCATTATATGATTTAGCCATTATCCCGGAGATACTAACCTTACGCTGATACATATTTTTTGCGCTGGTAAAATAATTAAAGGATAAATTAAAATCATAAGAAAACTCTGTAGAATCCAGATTTAAGGAAGAAAATGATGTTTTTGCTCCTATATTATTATATGGTATTCTGATCTCTTTTTTTGAAGGANAATAGTCTGAAACAGTAGGACTGTAACCATAAGCGTATCTTGACTTTTCTGCATANTCCAAAGAACCTTCAAGAATATTTTTTTTGAAGAATCTCCGTCCAAAAAGTGAGACATCGTTATCCATATAACCAGCAAATACTTTCTTTCCATTATCGAGTTCAATCTTTCCATTGGTTGAGAAATGACGGCCATAAAAACCAATTGAGCCTTTTTTCGATCGCTCGTTTGTAATACTTATTTCAGCAAGAGGAGAAAAATAATTTCCAATTCCAATATTTACATAACTTTTGTAAAGTTTAGGCAAAGGATCAGGAAGTAAGGCAGCAGCCTTAATCGGACTAATATTATATTCAGGAAGAAAAGGAGTGCTATTTACATCATAACGGAAGGAAGGTCTGATTTTCGATGTATCATTCATATCAGGCAAAAAGCTCCTCTTTTTAGAATCAGGGAGAGATGGCTTGTATGGATTATACAAAGTAACCTCCCTCTTTAGCCCTGTTTCCTGTTTTTTTACCTGGGCATCGAGCGGCAATAAAGAGATAATTAAGAGGACTGCTATAATAAGGTTTCTTTTTATCATGTCAAATCAATTTCTTTATCAGTTTTTTACTATTGTTGGACGCTATTTTGCTGATTGTCATTTTTATCCGTATTCGGTTTACTTTCATCNAGGGAGCTTATTTTAGCTTTTACCTCATCAAGTATTCCATCGTTATCNACCGTGTAATAATCTTTAAGGCTCTGAAGAGTTGCCCGGGCCTGCAGGGAATCACCTTTTTTAATGCTTATATCCGCGAGAAGCAGGAATACTCTTGCCATCCAGTACTGATGAGGAGATTTCTGATCAATGAACTCNGAAATTACTTTTTCTGCTTCTGCCGGTTTATCCTTCTTATACAGAAGNTCAGCTACCCTGTATTTCGACTCAGCTCCTTCCACGCTTGTAACTTCTGTTCCTGCTTTTCTGAAATCTCTTAGAGCTTCATCATAATTATTCAGACTATAATTTGCTTTTGCACTCATAAATGTAGCCTCTCTGGCCAGCTCTTCCGGTATATTTGCCAAAGCGTTTATTTTCCCGGCAGCAATGATAGTCTTCTGAGCATCGCCAGCCTGATATGCTGATTTCAGTTGGCCTTTAAGAGCTATCAGAGTATTCGCATCATTCGAGGAAACTTTCTCAAGTTTCTCATAATAATCAAGCGATGTTGAATAATCTTCTTTATCATATAGAATTGATGAAGCTGCTATTAACGATTGTTCGAGAAACTGATTATTCGGTTTGTCTGAGACTTCTCTAAACAATTTCAGGGCCTCGTCAGTATTTCCTGCTGATCTCAGACATTCTGCGAGATAGTACTGGGCATTTTGTCTGAAACTACCATCCTGAAATTCATTNAGGTATTTTCTTAAAACATCNGTGGCTTTTTCATATTTGCCGGTCATATACAGATTCTCACCCGACATATACAGAAGGGAATCTTTCTGTGCCATGTTTATATCGCCATAACCATCGAGTGTCTTAACATAAGCAAAATAAGTATCAACATCATTCAAATCGACATAAGTGTTTCTTAGTCCAGTCATTGCATCCCTTGCTTCAGGGCTTGATTTGTAGTTCTCTATCACTTTCTTATACTGGGAAATAGCCTTTTCATTTTCTCCGAGGTTATAATAAAGAAGGCCCAGCTGAACTATAGAACGAGGCACAAAAGAACTCCCTGCATAATTTGAGATAATTGTATTGAAATCTGATTCTCCTTTTCTGTAATCTTCAAGTACCAGATAAGCCCTGCCTCGTTCAAAGATTGCGNTAGGAACAAATGTTGAAGAAGGAAATTTCTGNATCAGAGCGGTGAGCACATCAATTTTGCCTTTAGTGTTATTAATAAGTCCNAGGGAAAATCCCTTCTGGAACATGGCATAATCGGCATCGAGGTTTCCGAATTCGATAACTTTGTCGTAATAACTAATAGCTGNAGGATAGCTGGTGGCAACATAATAGCAATCGGCAATTCTGTTCCTGGCATCGGCAAGCACTTCCGGTCTGACGTTAGTAACTNCNGATTCGAAAGTTTTAAAATTATTCAAAGCATTGTTATAGTCCTTCAGATTGAAGAAGGTGTAACCAAGATTATATCTTATAAGATTGTATTCGCTCAAAAGGGTCGAACCAGGCAATCCCATAAACAACTCATAATCTTCTTTTGCAATATCATAATGACCAAGCCTGTAATTTGCCTCACCACTCCAGTAGATAGCTCTTGCCCTGATCTGCCTGTTATATTTTTCATATTTGAGTGACTTATCAAACATACTGATTGAAGCTTCAAGTTCGAGATTTTTAAATAACTCCAATCCTCTGAAAAATGCGACTTTCTGATAAGCCTCTTCCAGTCTGCTATCTTTATTTCCAATTTTATCAAGAGCAGACAGAGCAGCTTTGTAGTTTTTAATCTGCATTAATGTACCTACCAGGTAATCGTACACTTCCTGAATCCTCTTTGACCCGGGGTAGAGGTCGACATATTCCTGAAAAGCTGCAATAGCTTCTCCAAAAGGAGCATAAGCAGTTTCATAAGTCAATTTTGCGAAATTATATAGAGATTCCTCCCTGATCTTCTTATCAAAATTTAGTTTTGATGCNTCACCGAAAGCTAACCGGGCACGTATTTTATCGCCTTTCTGCAGATAGCAATCGCCAAGGACATTCCAGATATTCTGGCTGAGGAGATCACTCCTGGCGCCTATTTCCAGAAAGAGTTTAATTGTTTTATCAATCTCTCCGGTTTTATAATAACAGTAACCAAGCTGATATTTGTCCTCGCGGTCGCTGGCCTTTGCTCCTGTAGAGTATTTCTCAAGATATGGCAATGCCTCTTTGTAATTCTCCTTATTATAATAAGCATCTCCGATAAATCTGTAAAGTTCAATAGCCCTTGCTTTCCCGGCCGATTTAAGAAGATCCGGAGCCATTGACAGAATTCCATCATAGTCTTTCTGGAGGTAGAGAATCTGAACTATATAAAATGGCACCACACCTCCAAATGTTTCATCATCTTTCAGACGCGTGAATCCCTCCATAGCAGTCTGATACATTTTCTGTTCGTAGGCTATCTGAGAAAAATAATAGACAGCTGGCGGGGTATATTCTGTATCNATATCTTTAATTTCAGAAAACATCAGTAGCGCTCTGCTTTGATCACCTTTGATGTATAGTGAATATCCCAGTCTGAAAAAATATTCTGCCAGCTTATCTGATTTCAATTCCTGTCTGTTCACACTCTCATAATAGATTACTGCTTTCCTATAGTTTTTGTTCTGATAAAAATAATCGCCTAATTCCAGTCTGGCATCATTGAGTCGTGGACTTTCGGGATGTGTATATATAAACATCAGCATCCTGTATTCGGCATCAGAATTGAAAAGTTTTAAAGCAGCAATTGATCTGTAATATTCAGCGTCCGTAACAAGGATGAGGTTGGATTTATCTCCATTTTTTATGAAGGAATCAAATAGTCTGATTGCAGCCGGGTATTTCTCTTTATTAAACAATTCCATACCCCTGTAAAAATCCGACCCAATCTCATTAACCGTAAATGGAGCCTGTGATGTGACAGGAAGTACGAATATTAAAAGAAAACTGAATAATAAAATGAGTTTGTTTCTGTTCATAACTTATTTTTTTTGGCCCTTCACAAATTAACACTGTTTCTGTTTGAGAGTATATAGATGGCATATAACATNTTAATCGTAAGCCACATATAACATTAACTCCTGTTTTTTTAATTAATCGTAAAATTACAACTATTAAACGCCGTCAACGGGCCTTTATTACTGATTTTATCAACATATAAATGTTAATTATCAATTCTTTCTTTATTTTGCANATTAAATAGACGGGAAATGCAGGAAAATCTTCCATTGGATGTTATTATTGAGTTGACAAACTGTAGTATATGGCAGCAGAACCATTTGGTGCTTTCCAATGTCAATCTGAGTGTTGGGAAAGGTGAGTTTCTTTACCTGGTTGGCAGAGTTGGCAGTGGGAAATCGAGCCTTATCAAAACTCTAAACGCTCAGATACCTCTGAAAGAGGGTGTTGGACTTGTTGCCGGGTATGACCTGTCAAAAATCAAGAAGAGGGAGGTCCCTTATCTTCGAAGGAAAATTGGAATCGTTTTCCAGGATTTCCAGCTGCTTACCGACAGGTCAGTTAATGAGAATCTGGGATTTGTTCTGAAAGCTACAGGATGGAAAAACAAATTAGAGATAGCTACCCGGATCGGGGAAGTTCTGGAAAAGGTTGGCCTTGGACTGAAAGGTTATAAGATGCCACATCAACTGTCAGGAGGAGAACAACAGCGTGTTGTTATAGGAAGAGCACTGCTTAACGACCCTGAAATAATTCTGGCCGATGANCCTACCGGCAATCTNGATCCCGAAACATCAGAAGGTATTCTAAGATTACTTACAGATATTTGTAAGACAGGCAGGGCAGTGATCGTCGCTACACATAATTATACACTCCTGAAAAAATTCTCCGCACGGACAATTAAATGTGATGGCGGTATCCTTAAGGAAATTAATGAAGATGAAGAAATAGAACTTCTTTAAGTTTTCTGGTTACCGATCATTGGAGAAAGAAGCAACTATCCTTATAGAAAACTATCCCGGGTTCTGGCTTTTAATCATAAATTCAAAAACTTCTCTCCACACCTTCGATTCTTCATTATCAAGCAAAGAAGTATTATGCCAGATACTCACAAAGAGTCCGCCGACTTTTCTGGTTTCGTTTATCAGGTTTAAAATGACCTCCTTCGAAGCGTNAGCGTCAAGTTTTTTATAATCAGTAAGTGTTCCATCCATTACCTGGAAAGGAATGATTTTCAGGTTTGTCTGAACATCATCAGAAACATTATAAAAAAAGTACGGACGGGCTATCCCTGCTCTGAAGCCCGGTTCATCAGGATAACCCATGGAATAGTCTTCTGAAATTCCTGCCAGGAGGACATTATTATANGAACGGGGCATGAATAATCTGATATAATGAAAACGGCTGATACAGACATCTTTCCCAAGAATTGATTTAAGACGAACTGCTTCAGTATTTATAAGTGAACCATCTCCGCCTGCAATAAATGATGGATGAAGACCAATCTGGTACGTATCGGCAATTCTATGGATAAGGTTCCGGTATTCTTCATTTTTCCATGAAGGATTCCTGTCAAATTTTGAATGGTCACCTACCGGGAAGAAAAACCTTGTGTCAAC
>JGI24136J36422_10000729_pt1 | contig 12208 bp, 13 predicted proteins | sample BarGraNGADG00212_2_FD_36422 | JGI IMG/M metagenome (IMG submission 36422)
GAATCGAACAAGTCATCGGCACGTTGTTTTGCCCGGAGGTTACCTTCGGGAGTGCGCTTTCCCTGTGAAACAAAGACCGCGAAAAACGAAGCATCCATTCCTCCTTCCTTCATGCGGGGGAAATCCAGTTTGGAATGATCTTTCTGTGGATCGTGCCGTTTGGAAAGATCAAAGCCCGGATCCATCAGGTTAAGAGGGGTGTCTGTATGCGAATCCACCGTAAGGATCTTATGGTGGATCTTTTCCACTTTTTTCTCAAGATCGGAACCATTATTCTGCCCGGAGGAATTAAAACCAAAAAAAATAAGTGGTGTAATGAGTATGAAATAAATTGTTCTCATTTTTTACGAATTAGACGTTGAGGTTTGCCTGGCTGCTTATCCTTTCAGCTGCCGCAGATATAGTTGGATCGTATTCTCCAGCCCAAAATAAAGGGCATCACAAACCAGGGCATGCCCGATGGAAACCTCCAGGAGTCCCGGAATGTTTTTATAGAAATAATGCAGGTTTTCAAGATTCAGGTCGTGCCCTGCATTCAATCCAAGTCCAAGTTCCCCGGCCAATATGGCTGCAGAGATAAAAGGGCTGATCGCCTTTTCGGGATCGGTTGGAAAGTTTAATGCAAACGATTCGGTATATAGCTCAATGCGATCGGTGCCGGTATCTGCTGCATGCCGGATCATCCCGTTTTCGGCATCAATGAAAAGGGATGTACGGATGTCGTTCTTCCTGAATTCCTGAATAATTTCTCTCAGGAAACTTTTATTTTTCAGGGTATCCCAACCCGCATTTGAAGTAAGTACTCCCGGCGGATCAGGGACAAGGGTTACCTGGGCAGGTTTTGCAGAGATCACGAGATCTATAAAATTTTTGGAGGGATAACCTTCGATATTGAATTCTGTGGAAAGTACCGGTTTCAGGTCGCGTACATCCTGGTAACGAATGTGACGTTCATCCGGTCGGGGATGAACGGTAATCCCTTCTGCCCCGAAACGTTCACAGTCCAGGGCTGCTTTTACAACATCCGGCAGGTTCCCGCCGCGTGCATTCCGGAGAGTAGCAATTTTATTAATGTTGACGCTCAGTTTCGTCATCGTGGAACTTTTTTACAAAACTACGATATTCCAAATAAGTAAAAGGTAAAAATGGAATACATATCTGGAACATTCAACCTGAAACCCACGTCAGAGAGCATATCTACTTAAAAATATTTACCTTTGAAATACTCATTAATTTTTCATTCTTCATTTTTCATTCTTCATTCTCTTATGCGGTCAGTAATACAAAGGGTATCAGCGGCAGAAGTCTGGGTAGACGGGCAAATCACGGGTAAAATCGGGTTAGGGCTGCTTATCCTGGTTGGCTTTGAAGTAGGAGACGGGGTAGAGGACATAGATTGGCTCTCAGGAAAGATCGTCAACCTGAGGATCTTTGATGACGAACAAGGGATTATGAACAGGTCAGTGGCCGATGTAAACGGGGAACTTCTTGTAGTGAGCCAGTTTACACTCCATGCCAGCACCCGAAAAGGGAACCGCCCATCTTACATNCGTGCAGCGAAACCGGAAACGGCTGTTCCATTGTATGAAAAATTTCTCCTGCAACTGGAGACGGATCTCGGAAGACCTGTTTCTGCAGGCATCTTTGGTGCCATGATGAAGGTTTCACTCCTCAATGACGGACCGGTTACCATCGTAATTGATACAAAGAACAAAGAATGAAGGGAATATGGAAATGAGGGAGTATGCAAATGTTGAAATATGTAAGAAATGAAATATTAACCAATATTTAACACCCGGTTTCTCGTTCATTCATGAAATAATTGTACTTTTGCGGAGTTATAATAATTAACATAACCTTAAAACTTAGATCAAATGAAGAAAGTTGCTGTTTTAGTTTCCACATTTGTATTATTTGCTTGTCTGACATTTGCACAGACACCGCAAACTCAGGACAAAGGAAAATCTGCTCCTGCCAAATCAGAATCAACCATGAAGAAGGACGGGAAAGATTGTTCCAAGACCTGTACCCATAAGGAAAAATCAGGTTGCTGCGCTAAAAAAGGTGCTGAGAATAAAGACACAAAAGCTCCTGAAAAGAAGTAAACAGGATGTATCCTGATAATATTGAAGAGGGGCGATAAGCCCCTTTTTTATTTCGTACCAGGGATCTTGAACACGATAGGCATTCGTACCAGGACCCTTACCGATTTCCCGTTTCTCCGCCCCGGTTCCCATCGGGGCATGCTTTTCGTAACACGAACCGCTTCTTCATCACATTCTTTCCCGATGCCTTTATTCACAGAGACATTTGAAATCGACCCATCCGGTTCTACCACAAATAGCACCATCACTTCCCCCTGGGTACCCATTTTCAATGATAACAGCGGGTATTTGATATTGGATCGCAGGAAGAAAAGTCGTGCCTGGTCTCCGCCCGGGAACTTCGGATAAACATCCAGGGTCGTAAAGATCCCGCTTGCATCGGATGACCCCTTACCATCCGGTGCCAGTCCCTGGGAAGCACTAACACTATCTGCTTTAGCCTCTTTTTCATCCTCTTTTTTTACTTCTTCCGGCGCCTTTTTCTTCTCTGGTATGATCGTATCCACCACCTGCGGCACCTGTTCAGCAGGAGTAGCCGGAGGCTTGGCGAGGGACTTTACTAATGAACCCAGATCATCTTCCGGGGAAGGGATGAATGTATATTCCACCGAATACAGTTCTTCCGTATCGAATGTCAGATTCTGCCCTTGAAAATAGTAAACACCCAACGGTATCAGTGTCATCAAAAGAATGATCACGATGGAAAAGATAAAGGAAATGAGAAGGGATCGTGGATATTTTTTACGAAGGATATAGGAACCATAGTCTTTATTCCTGCCGGAAAAAGCCAGGTCATTCAAATCAGGATACTTCTGTCTTTGTTTTCTCATTTGACGAAGCAGAGCTAAAAACGGATCATGTTCCCAGGTATTTTTTCAGGATATCTATTTCCCTGCGTTCTCTTTTAGTTGGCCGGCCCAAACCACGAAGCCGGTATCCGAATCCACCGTCTTTACGCAGTTTCAACTTCTGGTATTCTTCCTGCGGTGTCAGGTCTTCCATGAATTGTTCCACCAGTTTGGCGCCCACCCGGTTTTCAACCGGGGCCAGTACCTTTACCGACCGTTTCAGGGAATCCAGGCTGATGGTGATCACTTCCCCAATTTTAATTTCCCGCGAAGGTTTGACCGGATGATCGCTGATCCTGACCTTTCCTGACCGGCAGGCGAGGGTGGCCTGGTTTCGGGTCTTAAATACCCGGACACCCCACAACCACTTATCTATTCGAACGCCCTCTTCCATAATTTATTTCTGCCGGAAAAAAATTTCGACCGGAACACCACTAAAATTAAATTGTTCCCGCAATTTATTTTCGAGGAACCGTTTATAAGGTTCCCGTACATATTGCGGCAGGTTGCAGAAAAAGGCAAATGCAGGATAGCGCCCGGGAAGTTGGGTTACGAATTTGATCCTGACGAATTTTCCTTTCCATGCGGGGGGAGGTAAAGCACCGATCAGTGGAAGGAAGAAATCATTTAATTGTGAAGTGGTGATCTTGCGTGAACGGTTCCGGAACACCTCCACAGCCGATTCTACAGCTTTATAAACCCTTTGTTTTGTAAGGACAGAAGTAAAGATAATGGGAACATCCGCAAAAGGGGCCAGCTTGGACCGGATGTCTTCCTCAAACTGCTTATGGGTGTTGGTTTGCTTTTCAATCAGGTCCCATTTGTTTACCAGGATGACGACTCCCTTGTGATTTTTTTCGATGAGGGAAAAGATGTTGAGGTCCTGAGCCTCAAACCCTCTTTCCGCATCCACCATCAGGATGCATACATCACTGGATTCTATGGACCGGATAGCCCGCATTACAGAATAAAATTCGATATTCTCGGAAACCTTTGATTTTTTCCGTATCCCGGCAGTATCGATCAATTGGAATTCAAGATCAAAATATTTGTAGTGCGAATGGGTGGAATCGCGGGTGGTTCCGGGTTCGGGCGTGACAATGGTCCGCTCGGTTCCCAGGAGGAGATTTACCAGGGAAGATTTCCCGGCATTCGGGCGGCCCACGATGGCGATCTTCGGAAGGGTGGGTTCTTCTGTATTTTCCGATAGTTCTCCCGGAATATACTTCTCCGGCAATTCTTTAACCACATCGTCGAGTAATTCGCCGGTCCCGCTACCGCTCATGGCCGAAATGCCATACAGTTTCTCAAATCCCAGTTTGTGGAAATCATGGATGTCGTCCAGCGATTTGTAATTGTCCGCTTTATTGGCAACAACAAATACCGGCTTTTTTGCCCTTCTGAGCATTACGCACATGTCTTCATCCATCCCTGTAACCCCTTCTTTAATATCGACCATAAAGAGGATCACATCTGCTTCATCGATGGCCAGCATGACCTGTTTTTTGATCTCGCCTTCGAACACATCATCAGAGTTATCGACATATCCACCGGTATCAATTACAGAAAACTCAACGCCATTCCAATCCGATTTTCCGTAATGCCGGTCGCGTGTAACACCGCTTGTGGGATCCACGATCGCATTACGGCCACCTGCGAGGCGGTTGAAGAAGGTCGATTTTCCCACATTCGGACGGCCAACGATAGCAACTATATTGCTCATAAATTGATTCTCAATTATTGATTCTCATCCACGTTATATCCAAACCTTTTTAATTCCTTACTATCATCCCGCCAGTTTTTCCTGACCTTAACATTCAATTCAAGAAAGATGTGTTTTTCGAGGAAGGCCTCGATATCTTTCCGCGCTTCTGTACCTAATTTCTTGATTGCTTTTCCCTGGTGGCCGAGAATGATGCCTTTCTGAGATTCCCTTGCCACAAAAAGATAAACCGATATGCGGGTCAGCTTTTCTTCTTCTTTGAAAGAGTTTACGACAACTTCCACGCTGTATGGGATCTCCTGTGAAAAATTCAGCAGTATCTTTTCACGAATGATCTCAGAAATAAAGAACCGTTGGGAACGGTCGGTAAGTTCTTCCTTCGGGAAATATTCCGGAGATTCCGGCAGATGTCTCAGGATGGTATCGAAAACAAGCACTGTATGGAAACAGTGAAGCGCCGAGATGGCAATGATATCGGCATGTTCCAGGCGTGTCTTCCAATCTTCGATGGCTGCTTCCACCCGAGTCTGGTCAGCCAAGTCGATTTTATTGATGACGACAATAACAGGTTTCCCATTATCCCTTAAACTCTGGAGGACTTCCTCATGTGCAAACTTCTCTCCTATCTCCGTAACAAGCAGGATAACATCCGCATCAGCGATGGATGAATAAATGGCCGATAGCATGGCCTTGTGAAGGAGATAGTGAGGTTTAAGGATCCCTGGAGTATCGGAATATACCACCTGGAAGTCATCACCGCTAAATATGCCCATGATCCTGTGCCGTGTGGTTTGGGCTTTGTGTGTGATAATTGAAAGCTTTTCGCCGACCAGAACGTTCATCAGGGTTGATTTCCCGACATTCGGACTACCGATAATGGAAACAAATCCTGCCTTATGAGCCATAAGATTAAATTATTGAAAATTTGGAGAACAAGGAAACAAATTCTATCTTTGCACTCCCTAAGAATAAAACAAAGGTAATTAAAAATACAGTGCGGGGTGGAGCAGAGGTAGCTCGTTGGGCTCATAACCCAAAGGTCATAGGTTCGAATCCTGTCCCCGCTACCAAGTCGGAATCCTCATCATTTTTGATGGGGATTCTTTTTTTTGCCTCTTCTGAAAGCCTTATGAATGCTTGTTTTGCTGAAAAAAGAGCATTGATTTTTGAAGTTAGGTATTGCCTTTTTTGAGTGTCCAGTACTAAACCCTCTGGAAACACTAATTTCTGTATCCTACGCTTGATGTCAAGATTACTAGATAGCCAGTATTTACTGACATTTTGCGAGAAATCAATTGCTTTTTCGACCTTGATATCCAAGTTAGGTATCTCCAAACCAGTTCCTTCATATTGAGCCTTCAAATCAGAGATTTTACTATCAACCTTAGCCAGGAACTTCTCGTAAACATCCTTGGGAAGACCTTCAAATGCGTACCTTTCTTGTAATGCCTCCTTCTGATTTTCCAATTCTGCTAATTTTCTCTTGAACACCGCAGTATCATTTTTTGCCGACTGTTTACCTGAATCAAGCAGTTTCTTTATTTGTCTGGTAAACGCAGCCAGGTGCTTCGGATTCATTTCAAATGCTTCCAATTGACCGAGAAACAACTGGTGAGCGCCTGTTTTCTTATAAAACTTCTTTGAGGTGTTTGCATTGATGGAGACATTTTTACATTTCTGACACTTGTAATAGTGCAATCCTTTCTTAGCAACGAAATAGCCACACAATGGCTTACCGCAAATATGACAAAAAACATGTCCGTTAAGTGGCCTATCAGTGCAATTCTTATGAGTTTCGTATTCACGAAATCTTGACCCATCGACCGCATTCACTTTTGCAAACATTTCAGCAGTTATCATTGGCTCATGATTACCTTGAACTACCTCTCCATCAAGCAATTTATGAGCAATAAGTCCGCAATAGAAAACATTATGCCACATCTCACCAATTCTTTTTCTGTCTGTCTTGACACCCAAAGCATGCAACCGATGTACGATTTGATAATCTGGCTCACCTTTTAATTTCCACTCCCAAGCCTGTCTCAGAAGTCTACCTGTCTCATTAAGAACTATACGCTGGCGATAATCTCTTCTTGCAAAATCTGTAACTCTCATACCAAAATGGTCGTAACCAAGTGGTGCCTTGCCTAACCAGTTACCAGCCCTCAGGAATGCTTTCATACCAGGTATGGTATGTTCCAGTTTGTTAAGGTTTTCTTCTTCGGCTGCTAAAAGTCGCTTATTGAGTTCATTTCTTCCTTTTGCAGTTGTAGTATCAAGGCCTGATACAATTTCTATCAAGTTTACACCTTGATTGCTAAGCAATTCGTTTGCAAGTGTTATACTATGACCACCTGACCTTGAAAAGCGGTTCATCTTGTAAACGATGATTGCAAATGGTTTCTGCTTTGCCTGTTTAACCTCGGCTAATAATCTTGAGAATTCCTTTCTCGTAAAATCATCCTTACCACTTTCATATGTTCCGCCAAATACTTTTACTAAACTGAACCCGTTGTTTTCAGCAAATTTCTCAGCAGCCTTTTTCTGATTTTCGAGACTGAAATTTGTCTCTTGATCTTTCGTACTCACACGAGTATAACACCAGACATTCTTTTCATTATTAGCCTTGGCTTCCTCTTTCTTTTTCCCAAACCTCTGAAAATCTTTTAAATCAATCATTTTCTTCTACCATAATTTTTTGTGCCACTAAGGCTAAATCAAAGAGTTGATTCGACAACTCTTGAAGTTGTTCATCCGACCAGTCTTTATAGACCTCAAACTCTCTGAGTTCTTCAATCGTAAGTTTTAATGCTTTATACAAATCATAATAAACATCCTTTTCATTTACATTTTGCATTCCATATTCATTCCTTTTTGTCTACTCTGCTCTGCAGAGAGTGTGTCTAACAAATCAAGTTAGATATTGTATCATAGAACAATTTTTCTAAAAGGTTGTTGAAAAAGCGAATTGCAACCCATTATCAGAGAATTACTTTGAAAATATTTTTCAATAATTAAACGTAAAGCGAAGGCTGATTTCTGGCTTGGAAAGTACGGTTATCCATGATTTTGACCTCAAGAATTCCTTATATGACTATAAGGCAATTATTTACAAGTAAACTGAAGATAAATGCGAAAAAATTACTGGAAGGAGGAAACCTAACTTCGTGGACACCTACATTATGTTGAAGTTCAGAAATGGGTAAAAACAAAAAAAGCCACCCTTTCGGAGCGGCTTAAATTCGTAAGACGAGTTATGTTTTGAGTTTAGATCCCATCTGAAAAATCAGCAGCAGAGGGCGTAGCAGGAGCAAGAGCACTGACGTTTGTAGTTTCATTATCTGAAGCAAAATCTGCTTCACTTGGAGTGACTGGTGTCAGTGTTGTAATATCAATAGTCGTTTCTGAAATAGCATCCGAAAAATCAGCCTCAATCGGAGTTACAGGAGCAAGAATGAAAGCAGTAGCAGTCGCATAGTTCGCATCTTCAAATGTTGCTTCGGCAGGAGTAGCGGGTGCTAATGTGGTGAATGTTGAGGAGTTGATATTGTTATTTACTACCGCACCATCATTACTGGCGAAAAGAACATTCATTGAGAAGGTCAGAACTGCTGCTAAGATTGTCGTTGTTGCTTTCATTTTTCTGTTGTTTATCGTTTGATGAAGCAAAGATAGGCTGGTGGGCAGGGCCTGAACAGGGATGTTCGGCTGAATGGCGTTAAAACCCGATGAATTGGGGATGGAAATCGGCAAAAATGATCAAGGGCGTTTGATGAGTTGGGACTAACGTCAATTACAAAGTGATGGAAGTTAACGTTGCGGAAAGTCGCATGTCATTGTTATTCAATTTCCCACAGAGGGGGCATTAGATTTCAATAGTCAGAGGGGGTTATATTCCTGGAAAAAAATCCAAAAAAATTTTTTTGATTCCAGGGGGTAGGGTGAATTCCAAACCCTCGCCATCGACAAACATCTGGTCCACCTGCGACCTAACCTCCAGCCCCACCATGGTCACTACTGGCCGTAAATATAATCAACGACCTTCCTTTTGCCTATGAACCCAAATCGAAATTTTGAAACATGAATCACACTGAGACTTTTTCGTAAAACCAGAAAATCAGAAAGTTTTAAAGTTCGGCTTCATAGACATCATTTTCCTCACCATATTCGATACTTGGCAGAGTTTCATATACTTTCTTTAACTCTTCGTTCCAAATCGTTTCAACCTGAGTCTTAAACTTTTGTTCAAAATAGATCTCGTCATGACAAGTGATGATTTGAATATTCGGTATCTCAGCGTAAAGACGAGCACAAATAATATTGAAGATGAAGTTTGTTTCTAAAGAAACCAACTGTTCGTACATGTATTTCTTGTTGCCATTCTTATGATGATTAACAATTGCCTCAATGCCTGGGTAATAAATACCGAAGATGGCATTGACTAACGTGGAGAGAGTATTATCACCGTTAAGCCAGGTCGAGAATAGTTCTTTTGCTTGACCTCTTGAAATATGTGGTTTCTCACTTCTGTTATCGGTATTAACAACATTTTCAGTTATGTAACCGTGTTCAGAACAGCAACCATTTTCATCAAGTTTTATTTTGCACTTAACCCAACCTGATTTCAAAGGAAATCCATCCTTGTCAAATTCCGTTTCTTTGTACTCTTTATGCTGGCAGTGAATGGGTTTCTTTACTTCTGCAACAGATAATAGCATATTTCTGTTGTTATCCAACTTCTTCCTGAAATCCTCATAGAATCTCGTTTTTATTTTACCTTCATCATCTTTCTTAAAAGAACCATCCTCTAGAAAATCAGGCTTCACAAGAGTGCAGAATTCTTGAAACTCATGGCACGTTTCATCAATCCCGTTATTCTTGAGCCATACAGCCAACCATAATGGAAATGATGAAGGAATATCGCAACTGGCGAGATGTTCTTCAAAATAGAAGTTGTCGGATCTTGTTTTCTTGGAACATTGAACAAAGTTTGTCCAAAGCCGACCAGATTTCCAATTGTAAAAGGTATCCTTGTTTTTCATTCTCCAAAAATTAAACTCTGAAGCCAGATAGGACTTGAAATTGACAATTGATGTGTTTTGATTTTCGATCTTATATTTTTTCTGAATGGGGTTATCTCGGATACTAAGGTTCTGAAAATCTCGCTTGATGTTTTTTAAAATTGTTTTATCTATCTGGATTAGAAAATTCTGATCCTTGTTTGTTACTTCATCAAAGTGGTCTCTTTTCATTGATATGACCCTGCCCCAAGACTTGAATTCATCGTGGAANGCATATGATTTACATTTAGCCTTGATCTTTTTAGTTTTATCTTCAGGAACGTAATTTTCATCAACGATAATTATACTGTTGATTTTTAACCAATTAATATAGTATCTATACTGAGGGTCGATTTTACTAAATTCGGCTGACGCTATCTCTGCGAATTCTGCGTGTTTGATTTTGGTTCGGACATATTTATTTGCAATCAGTGACAGAATCCGATTGAGAATTTTAATTGAGAGTTCATGTTCGTTGCTCTCTCGGTCTTTGTAAATGAATTTCTTTTGACCTGTCTTAAAGTAGTGGCCTTCAAAGTTGAATGTGGCTTCCATGGGGTTATTTTATTATTTATTTATTTTCTTATACTTCTATAGATGGGCAAACCTTTTGAAGTAAAGAATAGGTATTCAGGTTATTGTATATATAAAATTTAGTTTGTTCATTATGAATTATCATTCTTAGAATCCTTTTAAGAAAAGGTTTATTTTTTCTTTTCTGAAAGCACATTTTTCTGAATAGTGGAGAATGATAAGCAGGAATCTAACAACATATATTATTTTGTCAACGAAGTTAATTCAGTGAAAATGGGTACATTAGCCACAGAAAGTTTGATGAATATTGATATGGAAGCCCTTGAATTTATAGCCAGGTATCCTGAATACCTGGAAACCATCAGGAAGGTCACCAAGGAAGAATATTATCCTGCTTTAAAGAAATTAGAGGAAATAGATCCACATGATCTGGTCAAACCAGACATCTGGTTTGCGGATGAGAATGCTGCTATGGGGTTTGTTTATCGGCTATTCATGAAGGAAGTAAAAGCCATACAAACATCAAAATGCCATTATTAGATATCCCTGGCACTATTTAAAAGAAATACCCGATTTCAGTTGAATTGTCAGGGAATTGTCCTTTGGTATTTTATCAGTCCACAGGAAATCACAGTAATCAGGAAGCCAAGAAGCTCCGTATTGTCTTGCGGTTTGCCCAATAAATGCTGTATCCTCAAGGGCTTTATCTTCATCACCGTATCCATGGACCATTAATGCTGTTCCCATACAATGGCCAATATGCCAGGCAGTATCAATATAAGTGATTTGCTTATTCGTCATGAGCACTGTCGTAAACAGGGTATCTGCAGCTGTCCGAGTTAAACTTTCAGCATATTGTGGAAATGTTTGACCAGGGGGAATGCCTGAATAATTTACATTTGTGATGTGTTTCGTTGTAATGATTAATGAGGAATCCTTAATGTACGTAATCAATCTGTATGAACAAGGGTAAACAACAATAGAACCGGTTTCTATATCATATAAGAACTGATTTCCCGATTGTTGTTTTACAATATCAGTTGCATGAAAATGTCCTGTAAACATAATCTTTAAGCCCGCATTCATAAGTTGATCTGATACATCTGGATAATTATCTACCATAAAGCCAGGGAATGTAATATGCTTGCCAGTGAATTGTTCAACTATTCCGTGATGCATCATACCAAAAACTGTTTTTCCTTTCTGAGCTGCTTCTGCTAATCGGTCAAGTATCCATTTCATGGTACCCGGCCTGATCGCTCCCGCAGTATAAATCGAATCGTTTATATTATCATACTTGCAGCAATCAATTGCAAGGAGCCAGAGATTGGGCAAAGGTTCGGATACATAACTCAGAGAGTATGCATCGGTATACAGCGCATCGCTATAACCACAATCTGAATAAATCGATCTGAATTTATCCGGACCGATATTCTGAACCCTATTCTTTGTTGCGCCGTTGTACTGATATGAATGCGGGTTGTAAATGTCATGGTTACCAGTAATAACCCTGACTTTGATCCCGGCCTGAATCAATTGCTGGAGGTATAAATGAACCGAGACATTACCAACCAGTTCACCATCTTTGGTAAGATCTCCGGGAATGAGGACAAGGTCGGGCTTTGGCGTTGCATGAATTAACTCATAAATAGCCTCCTGCAGGATAGCATCACTCGCGGCAAGGAGTTTTCCGTTCGTTACAAGATAATCCTGGAATGCGGGACCATCCATTATCAGCAAGGAAGGATCCATGTAATGATTGTCAGCCAACACAGCAATAGTATAAACATTTTTTGCGGTGCTGTTAACGCTGTCGCTCTTTTTACATCCTGCTATAAAAAAAATTAGTAAGATTACTGGTAATACAAATAGTTTTTTCATGTGCCCCGGGATTTAATTTTGGTTGTGAATTAGGATACTTGCTTTGGGAAATTTTAC
>JGI24136J36422_10000730_pt1 | contig 12201 bp, 8 predicted proteins | sample BarGraNGADG00212_2_FD_36422 | JGI IMG/M metagenome (IMG submission 36422)
CCGCCTCGAAGCGGCGGGTTTCGGACTGGCCTTTACGCTGCGGGAAGCGCTTAAAGAGCTGGGCATGCGGCCGGAGGACACGACGGCCGGCGTTCAGGGATTCGGCAACCTCGGCCAGCATGCGATTCGGCTTTATCAACAGATGGGAGGCCGGGTGATCTGCGTCGCGTGTTGGGATCAAAAAGACGGAACGTCCTATACCTATAAAAAAGATTCAGGAATTGATTTCAACAGCCTTCTGAGCGTGACCGATCGCTTTGGAGGAATAGAAAAAAAAGGAGCTCAAGATCTGGGTTACGATGTGCTTCCGGGAAACGCGTGGCTCGAGCAGGACGTCGATATCCTGATACCGGCGGCATTGGAAAACCAAATCACGATCGACCATGTGAAAAAAATGCGTCCCCGCGTGAAAATCATTGCCGAGGGCGCGAACGGCCCGATGACAGCCGAGGCGGATAAAGCGATCGCAAGCCGGGATATATTCCTTATTCCGGATATTCTGGCGAATGCGGGCGGCGTAACCTGCAGCTATTTCGAGCAGGTTCAGAGCCATATGAATTATTACTGGGAAAAAGACGAGGTCCTGGGCAAGTTGGACGTGAAAATGAATTCGGCATTCCATGCGGTTCTCGAATTGGCGAAAGAAAAGAGTCTTTCGATGCGGGATGCAGCTTTTTCCATCGCTATCGCCCGCGTGGCTCAAGCCTGTAAAGACCGGGGCTGGGTGTGATGCCGGCGACGGGCCGTTTCCGGAATGCGTGAAGCGCTTCAAACGCGGGATTTGAATGTTAAAAAATAGAGGTCAGTCTTTTATGATGAACCCGGCGCCCTTCGATCGCCATTTTTTTACGGGCAAGGAAAAATTCACCCTCATCGGCCGGGGCGCGTTGGGCGGGAAGGCTCACGGCCTGGCCGTCATGAAGGAAATTCTTGAAATACAAATCACCCCCCGGTTCTTACCTGAGATCCATGTCGGGATCCCGACCTTGACGGTGATCGCGACCGATGTCTTTGACCTTTTCATGAAAGAAAACAGGTTATCCGACGTCGCCTTGTCCGACCTGCGCGACGATCTGATCGCCCAAGCTTTTCAAAAAGCAGAATTTCCGGTCCAGCTTGTCGGCGATTTGAGAGCCCTCATTTCTCAAGTCCACACACCCCTGGCGATCCGGTCCTCGAGCCTGCTCGAGGATGCCATGTTTGAGCCGTTTGCCAGCGTCTATGCGACGAAGATGATCCCCAATAATCAATGGGATACGGATACGCGTTTCCGTAAACTTGTGGAGGCCATAAAATATGTCTATGCGTCGACTTTTTTTAGGGACGCTAAAAACTATATGCGGGCCACAAAACATACGACGGCCGATGAAAAAATGGCGGTCATTATTCAAGAGGTGGTCGGAAACCGCCTAGGCGATCGTTTTTATCCCCATATATCCGGGGTCGCCCGCTCCCACAATTATTATCCGCTCGGCCATGCCAAACCCGGCGACGGCGTGATCGACCTGGCGCTCGGATTGGGCAAAAGCATCGTCGACGATGGAGTCGGCTGGTCATTTTCGCCGGCCTATCCTCAGGCGAATCCCCCCTACGTGTCCATCAACGCGCTTTTAGAGCAATCTCAGACCGAATTCTGGGCCATTAACATGGGACAACCGGGAGAATATAATCCCATCAAGGAAACCGAATACCTGCTGAAATTCAACTTGGAAGACGCGGAAGGAGACGGGACTTTGCGCTTCATCGCTTCCACGTATCGGCCGCAAGACGACAAAATCGTCTTCGGGATCGTCGAAAAAGGACCGAGGATTGTCGATTTCTCCCCGATCTTGAAATTAGATCTCATCCCTCTCAACAACCTACTCCGGACTCTCCTGAAAATAGCCGAAGACACGCTGGAAAGAATGGTGGAGATTGAGTTCGCCTTGACGCTCGACGAAACCCGGGGCACGCCCGCGCGCTTCGGCTTTCTCCAAGTCAGGCCGATGGTGGTTTCCGAAGCGAAAGTCGATGTCTCCCTGCGCGAACTTACGGGAGAAAACGTCCTTGTGGCATCCGAATCCGTTCTGGGCAATGGAATTCTTGAGGACATTCAGGATATCGTCTACGTCAAACCCGAAAAATTCGACATTCATCAAACGCAAAATATCGCCGCTCAATTGGAGGTCTTGAACCAGCAATTGACGGCCTCCGGGAAGGCCTTCCTTCTCGTGGGCTTCGGCCGCTGGGGCTCTTCCGATCCTCAAGGGGGCATCCCCGTCAACTTCGGACAAATCTCCGGGGCGAAAGCGATTGTCGAGTCGACATTGCCGGAGATGAATTTCATGTTCAGCCAAGGGTCTCATTTTTTCCATAACATCACGAGCTTTCGAGTCCTTTATTTTTCCGTGCCCCATTGGGAGAAGTATACGATTGATTGGAACTGGCTGAAACGGCAAAACGCCGTTGCCGAAACGGAATCTGTCCGCCATGTCAAACTTCTTTCTCCCTTGAAAATCAAAGTGGATGGCAGGACGAGCCGAGGAGTCATTTGTCATGCCTGATCAGCCCAAGAATAGCGACAATTTGATTTGGTTTCTCTCCGAAAGGGCTAAGGAGCTGAACTGTCTGTATAAAATCGAGGAGCTTCTCAATAGGCCGGACGCGAGTCTAGACGATATTTGTTACGGCATCATCGAGGCCATCCCGCCGGGCTGGCAATATCCGGATATTTGCGTCGCTCAGATTGCCCTTGAGGGCCACACCTGCCAATCTCTAAACTTTAAAGAAACGCCCTGGGTGCAGTTTGCCGACATCAAAGTCCAGGAGCAGCAGATCGGCCGGCTTAGCATTCATTACACGGCCGAAATGCCCCATATGGATGACGGCCCTTTTCTTAAAGAAGAAACGAAACTGTTGGGCACGATCGTCGAACGCCTGGGGCATTACATCCAATATGCGAGGATGAAACAAGTTTATCAAGAATACCAGGCCGCCAGAGGCAATCGGACCGAACGCACGGCCGAAGAGTGGCGTTTCGCTTTGAATTTTTTACGGGAGACGAACAAAAATCTCTTTCTGGATATTTCCCGCCGCATGCTGAATTTTTTATGCTGGAGCGGAATCAGCGACGCCGAGGTTCTCCTCCAGAAAGCGGGCGGGGGGCTCCGATCGAGAGACGACGGCGCGCCGGCCGGTGAAAACCGTCCCGACCCAAAAAGCTCGGCCTCTTTTAGCGCTCAACTCCTCGACGAAACGTTCAAGCTTGCGGCGAAACATCTCACGAATGAACAAATTCTGGCCAATATCCAAAAGTGGATCCAGGAAGACCGGCTCAGCTTTTTAGTCCAGATTACAAATCGAAATCTGCCGCTGGCCAAGGTCGTCGATGCCATCCGGCGCTATCACCATATTGCCGCGGAAGGCATCGAGCTGCCCCCGCCGAGCCAACGAGGGGTCCAAGTCTCTCTGATCCAGCGTTTTCTCTCGGCCAGACAGGAGTTCGTCAACACGGCCGTGGAGTATATCGACATCGACGATTTTTATGAAGTGTTAGCTCATATCGTCTTTTCTCCGGAAAGCCAAGGGAGACTGGGCGGGAAAAGCACCGGATTGTTCCTGGCGAAACACATCATCCGGAAATGCGGTTCTTCGTCCGATCTTCTAAGAGACATCAAGGTCCCCAAAACATGGTATATCACTTCGGACGGATTGTTGAGTTTTCTCAACTATAACAACCTCAACGAGGCTGTTGAACAAAAATATAAAGATATCAATCAGGTGCGGCTCGAATATCCTCATCTCGTCCAAACTTTCAAGAATTCCGTCTTCCCGACGGACATCATCCAAGGTCTCTCGGTGGTCCTGGATGATTTCAAGGACCAGCCTCTGATCGTCCGAAGCTCAAGCCTGCTTGAAGATCGCATGGGATCGTCGTTTTCGGGAAAATACAAGAGTCTTTTTCTGGCGAACCAGGGCAGCAAGCAGGAGCGCTTGGAAGCTCTCACCGATGCCATCGCCGAAGTTTATGCCTCCACCTTCGGTCCCGATCCAATCGGATATCGGGCCGAACGGGGCCTGCTTGATTTCGCTGAAGAAATGGGAATCATGATTCAAGAAGTCGTCGGGACGAAAGTCGGCGACTATTTCCTGCCGGCTTATGCGGGGGTCGCCTTCAGCCGGAATGAATTCCGCTGGTCGCCTCGCATCCGACGCGAGGACGGCTTGCTCCGGCTTGTCCCCGGGTTGGGAACCCGCGCCGTCGATCGGATCGGCGATGATTATCCCGTCTTGATGGCCCCCGGCCAGATCGGCCTTCGGGTGAACGTCTCTCCCGACGAGATCGTTCGCTATGCTCCGAAGAATGTTGACGCGATAAATCTCAAGAAGAATACGTTTGAAACCGTAGAAATCAAGGACCTCCTAAAAAAATTCGGCCATGAAATCCCCGCCGTGGAGAGGATGGTCTCCATTCATGACGGCCCGCGGATTCGTCAGCCCGTAGGAAAAAATATCGACTTCACAAAGGATGATTTAATCGTCACGTTCGAGGGCCTGATCATGGACACACGTTTCATCCCTCGCCTCAAATCCCTGCTTCAACTGTTGGAGGAAAAACTCAAAACTCCCGTGGATATCGAATTTGCCTCCGACGGCAAGGATTTCTACCTCGTCCAATGCCGGCCTCAAAGCTATTTCGAAGGATGCGAGCCCTCTCCGGTTCCTCAAGACACTCCGAAAGAAAAAATCCTATTCTTCAGCAGCCGTTTCGTTTCCAACGGCAGGGTCCCCGATATTACACATATCGTCTACGTGAATCCGGAACGATATGACGCGCTGAACGATGAGCCAGCTCTGCTCGCCGTCGGACGGGCCGTCGGGAAACTCAATAAGCTCCTGCCTCGGCGGCGGTTCATCCTCATGGGCCCGGGACGCTGGGGAAGCCGGGGTGATATCAAACTGGGCGTGAAGGTCACGTACTCCGATATCTCGAATACGGCCGTCCTTGTGGAAATCGCCCGAAAAAAAGGCGATTATTCGCCCGACCTTTCCTTCGGGACGCATTTCTTCCAGGATTTAGTGGAAGCCGAAATCCGCTATCTGCCGCTTTATCCGGGTGAAAAGGGCACGAAGTTCAACGAAGATTTTTTCCTGAAATCTCCGAATATCCTTCCCCAAATTTTGCCCGAGTTCGCCTTCCTCGCCGATATTGTCAGGGTCATTGATATTCCGAAGAGCACGGACGGCCTTGTCCTGAAAGTCCTGATGAACGCCGACCGGGACGAGGCCGCGGGAATCCTGGACAGCCCATCCCTAGGCGCGTCGGTTCCCATCGTTTCCCGGGAGCCGGCTGAAAAACGCTCGGAAAATTTTTGGGCCTGGCGGTTGCGGATGGCCGAGCGCCTCACATCCCGGCTCGACGCTATTCGCTTCGGCGTCAAAGGCTTATATGTCTTCGGCAGCACAAAAAATGCCACGGCCGGCCCTCAAAGCGATATCGATCTATTGGTTCATTTTCAGGGGACAAAGGAACAGCGCCAAGAGCTTCTGGTCTGGCTGGAGGGGTGGAGTTTAGCGTTAGACGAGATCAATTATCAAAAAACCGGCCTCCGAACGGGCGGTCTCCTCGATATCCATATCGTTACGGATGAAGATATCGCCAGACGGGAGAGCTACGCGGTGAAAATCGACGCGGTCACCGACGCGGCAAGACCCCTGACTCTGAAGAAGCCCGAGCCGATAAGCTAAATATGCTGTCGGGCGGCCGCCGCCAGATCGTCGGGATCAAATCTAACGAGGGCCAGCTCCGGACCATCGTGAGCAGCGGAAAAACAATGGGTGCGCCCAATCAGGTCTCTCCAAGACCACGAGAGTTTGGCGGATTCATGGACATGTCCGTGCAGGGTGAGCAGAGGCTGGCGGCTTTCAATAAAGCGCCGGACGGCAATGCTGCCCACATGCGGATCGAGCGGGACGTGATCAATCATCTTGCCTTCCAGCCCGGCCAGATCGAGCGCAGTTTTATAAGGGGGGGAATGGAAAAGAAAGATAGCTTTGTCCATACTATCATCACCTGTCAAGCGGGCGAGATCATCTTGAATAGTGGCGTAACGTTTTTCTTGGTCCGAGACCGGGAAGGAACGGATTCCCTCTTCGGGGGAAATGCTGCCCAGATCGACAAAGCGAGAAACATCATATCGTTCCCAATCTTTTAGACGATAGGGAGTCGGCGGAACATAGGTATAACCATAGATCTGATAATCACGAAAACCAGTTTTCCGATTATGGATATACTCCCATATCCCCTGAGAGGCGACGTCTCGGACCGCGGCTTCTTCAAAACGGGGGTCATCGTTGCCCATGATGAGAAAAACCCGGGGATAAGCGTTCTTGAGGTCCTGGCGCAAGCGGATCAACTGTTTCAGAAGATATTTATAGATAAAATCTCTTGGGGAGATATGAACGGACGTCGGTGGGTAATATGGCGCCGGTAGAAAATCTCCCCCGATGAAAACCGATTCAGGCCGCTCAGCCCCTATGGCTTGGAAGAGTTTTTGGTACCGCGCGGGATTTCCATGCAAATCTGTGACAAAAAAACAATTCGCCATTTTTCTTTTTAAAATCTTTACAATATCTAAGGCTTGGATTCCGCTTCGAATTTATATCCCACGCCGTGAACCGTGTGAATATATTTTCTGGCTCTGCCGAGTTTTTTCCGGATGCCCGTAATCTGGTAATCCACGACCCTCTCGGTGATGGAGTAGTTGTCTTCGCGGACGTGATCCAAGATCCGAGACCGGGTAAAGACTTGATTCGGATTTCCGGCCAACAACGAGAGGATGTCGAATTCCGTTTTCGTGAGGTCGATTTTTTCTCCGTCGGCATGGACTTCGTAGGCGTCGAGGTTGATCGCCAACTCGTCGAATTCTAGGATGTGCCGGTCGCTGTTTTCCGATTTGTTTTTTCTGCGGAGCAGGGCGTGGATGCGGGCGATCAAGATTTGTGGCTCGAAGGGTTTGATGACATAATCATCCGCGTATTCTTTCAAGCCGAGGACGACGTCCTCGATCTTTCTTTTCCCGGTGAGCAGAATGATGAAGATATTGGCGGTTTGCACATCCTTCTTGAGAATCTGGCAGACTTTGTACCCGTCGATTCCGGGAAGGACGAGGTCCAAGAGAATCAGGTCGGGCTTTTCTTTACGGGTGATGATGACCGCTTCTTCCCCGGTTTGCGTGGATAATACTTTAAAGCCTTCTTTCTCGAGGATAAAGGCAAGGCTCTTTTGAAGACAGACATCATCTTCGACCAAAAGGATTTTGACTTTAGCCTGAGTTTCAGTCATAGATTGTCGCTCTTCTTGATTAGGCCGGGCTCATCTAATTTTTGATAGGCTTGGGTCGCCTGCCTCCCCTATTTTAATATGGCCCCAACAAAAATCAAACAAAATCCCAATAATTTCTAAAAAAGAACGGAGTTTCTCCGAAGCCTCGCTTCACGCCAACCCGAGTCACAGGCTACGATCGCTTCGAGCGTAAGTTTTTTGCCATTTCGCAAAAATCGAAATCAAGGTATCGCTCAATTTTGAGCCGCTCCCGTGGATCGGACGAAGCTCTTCGGCGAGCTTCGAATAGCCTTTTCTGTCCAACCAGGAGGAAATGACATCGTTGTCGGAGAGCGGCTGGATGGCTTCGGACGGAACCGTCTGCAGCGCATGCAGGAGATCATCGAGGGTGAACGCTTTGAGGCCGTCGATGGTCAGGGGCGTGGCGTCGAGCTGGTGAATTTCTTTTTCCAGATGTCTTTTCAACAATGCGATCAGCCTCCGGCCCTGGCTGCGCTTGGGCCGCAGGACATCTCCGAGCTCTTGGTAACTGTGCATATAAAGCCAGGTGGAGAATTTATCTTTTTGCCCGTAACTTTCCATGATTTTTCTCAGCTCCCGCGCAGGTTTGGTATTTTTTTCCGCGGCCCGTAGAATCCGGACCAGGCCTTGGATGTTTTTGATCCGATGCAGCTCCCGGCCGCTTTTGTCGAAAATCAAGAAGTCTCCCATCCCGGAATGATCATGAATATGATCCTTGAGTTTATGAAGGCTCCCCGGATCTCCCTTGGGCAGAAGGAAGGCCGCGCCTTTTAACTCCTCGGTCTCCTTGGCTTTCGAAGCGATGATGATGGGAATCCGGGGGTAAAAGTGGGTGATCAAGCGGACGAGATCACGGCCGGCATCGTTGTCGGGCCGATGGGCTTTCGGAAAAAAAACATCGGTGATCAAGCAAACGACATCGTCTCCATGGCCGCGCGATCGATAATCGCGGCCGTCGATTCGGGATTCGTCCTCCACGCCGAAGAGAAAGCGCATGGTTTCTTCGTATGTTCGGGTGATCATCACGTCCGCGCGCTGCCCGATGATGCCGTAAAGAGTCGGCAGGAATTCCGAGAACCAGCGCGGTTCGTCGTCCACGACTAGAAAGATAAACCGCCGGACTTTTGACGATTTCCGGATATTGATCAAATCTTCGGCGGCCCTGACGACCGAAGTGATGATCAGGGGAGGAACGAGGCTCGTCGTGCTGTAGGCAAAAACAAGATCGGCCTTGGCCGTGAAGGGATATTTGACTTGGGCCGGCTGGGGGGGCGAACAGTGAATAAAGGGATTTGCCGAAAACAGAACGAGCACGGAATCGGGATTATCTCTCCGGATTTTTCCGGCATCGACAAGCGGCAGGCTCGTATCGTCAAAGAGGAAAACCGTTGCCTGATCGGATTTATATTGGGCCACGGACTGCGGGCTGCAGAGAATTTCGGTCTTGAGCCAGGGCATGTTTTCATCGAGGATCTGGGCGGATTCCCGGATCCGGGCTTCCGCGCAAAAGAAGACGGCCGAGGCGATCTTGACCGGATTGATGATTCGGGGGATGAAGGGAAATTCCCGGATCGGCTTTCTATCTGCCATTTTCGAGGATGACCTTGCAGCGCTGCCGGATCGAGTCCGCATAAAGCGTCGCTGGACGAGGAAACGTCAAAAGGGACAGGGGCTCATCGGGCTGGGGCGAGGAAAAAAGCCACGGATCCAATTTGTCCCGACCGGGCATAATATAGCCGTAAATGATGTTGTTGCCCATCAGGTTTGTTAAGAAATGCGTTCCCTGCGTCCCATACATCCGGGTTTGAAGCCTTTTTTGGTCTTCGTCAAAGCCGCCTTGAATCATATAAAGAAAATGACTGCCATAGATCCCGCCGGTCAAGTAGCCTTCTTCCAGGAGAGGCTCCGCCCGACCGGCGATATCCACGCCGTATTCAAAAATGGCCGCCGCCCGGTCGACGTCCTTGTAATCCACGGAGAGCCCCCAATCCCGATTTTTGCTGCCCAACCGGCCGGGAACGATCAGGATGTAGCGCTCCCGGGCCTCCAGCATTTGATGGTTGATGGCGGCGATTTTGCCGCAGACCGGATCATGCAGGTCCTTCGTATAAGTGAAGGGAGAAACAACGACCGCATATTTAATCCCCCTGACGATGCCGTGTCCTTGAGAATTCGTGATCGCCAGAAACGTATGGCGGGGCTTTTGGGGAATTTGAAAAGACTCGAGTTTGAGCTCCGGCAGCGGCGTGAGCTGAACGATGGAAAACGTCCCGTCTTCTTTGTCCTTCTTGGCGAAGTTGATGTTGAAAACGAATTCGATCTGAAAATAGGGCGTGATGTGGGAGGCGATCGTTTCCATAATCTCGGCGAGGCTGGTTTTGAAACGGAAATGATCGTTTTGAATGAGCTCTTCGATGGTGATGAAGTTGTTGTGGAGCCCCAGCAATTTGATTTTATGGAAATTGGCGAACCGGATGTGCAATTTTTTCATGGTTTCCATTTCCTCTCCCTTCAAATCTCTATTCTTGGTCATGTCCAGAGCATAGAAATATTGCTGACCGTTCCCGATCTGGAGCAATTTGAGAGGAAGGGGGTTTTTGATGGTCGCCATGGAAATGACGGGAAAGTCATCCAGGACGGTGGCATACCCATGGCCGAAGGCGATCCGGGCGAAGCCTTCTGCCGGATCCTGCGTTTTCAGGGCATGGGGAAAATAGGAATTTGCGACTCCGGAGATATAGGGATAATAACAGGGCCCGGCCAGCGTATCATCGAAAATGCCGGGGATAGGGTTCAAAATGATCGCCATTTTTTCCCGGCTTGAAGGAGGCTGCTTCCGCTTAAAATCATGATAGATGTGGGAGATCGCCTGGTGGACTTGTTGAACGCGCATATGATAATCCGGGTGATTGTTGGGCAGCATGTGGGATGTGTATTCTCCGGCATGAATGAGGGCCGCACCTCGGGCGGACGTCGCGGCTTCATTCGTCGCCGAGGAGCGAACGCCGATGGGGGCATCCCCCAATTCGGCTATAATCGAAGCCACGATATCCGATTCTTTTTTGTCGAATTTTCCGCCGCGGTCCATAAAACGGTCGTAGAATATAGTCGTGAGAATGCGCGTTTTGAGCTTATGGGCCTTCGGGATCGGACATTCATTGATTTTGGCCAGGCCGAGCCCTTTCCCGCCCGGAGACCCCTCGCCGTAGATTTTCACGTCCCCGATTTTTTCAACGATTTTTAGACTCATCGTCCTACGAGAATCTTAGGTGAAAACCCGCATTTAGTAAAGCATCGGCCATTACCCGTCGACCCATGGAAAGATTTTTGCTTGGCAAGATACAATGCCTCGCGTTTCCGGCCGCTTGGCGCTGATGATCCACCAGGCGAACATTTTTTTCTGGGAGATTGTAACGCGCCCGAGGTTCGCCTTCGCCCGGGCGGCGCTCTGCAAAGAGTTCTTAGGCGCCGCGGCTGAGCGCTGGGTCCTATTTCGGGAATCCCGGGAGGGGGCTATAATAGGGGGGCGGTGCCGCGGGGAGGCCGCGAGGGATGACGATCATGAAACCGCGCATTCTGATTCTCGGTCCGCCGAAAAAGGCCGCCTATTTCGCACCCTACCTCGAGGCCGTCCGGGGCGTGGGCGGCGATCCCGAGCTCGCCTGGCCGGGGGCCGGATTTCGCGGAGAGGAGAAGGCGCTGCGGGCCTTCCTCGGAAAATACCGCGGCGTTCTTTTTCCCGGCGGGGCCGATGTCGAGCCGCGCCGCTATGGCGAAGAGGCCTACGAAAATCCGGGACCGACCGACCCTGAATTGGATGAAGGCCAATTCGCGGTCATGAAGCTCGTTTTGAGCGGCGCGCTCCCGGCGCTTGCCATCTGCCGAGGTCTCCAGGTCCTGGGCGTCGCCGCCGGCGGCGCCCTCTATCAGGACATCCCGAGCCGGCGGCCGTCCGATGTGCGCCATAGCGTCCCCCACCCGAAGGACTTTCCGGCCCACGCCGTTCGCCTCCGGGAAGGGAGCGTCCTCGCGCGCCTGTCCGGCGCGCTCGAGTTCGAAGTCAACAGCCGCCATCACCAGGCCGTGAGGGAGGGTGGGGCCGCGGACCGCATCGGGCCGCTCGAGATCGTCGCCCGGGCAGCGGACGGCCTCATCGAGGGACTGGAGCACCCCGCCCATCCCTTTCTTGTGGCCGTCCAGTGGCACCCGGAAAACCTGGCCGCGGGCCATGCCCCGTCCAAGGGACTCTTTGAGGGCTTCGTCGCGGCCTGCCGGGAATAGCCCGTGGCCATCCTGTGTCCGAACTGCGGCCGCGAATACGATGTCACCCTGTTCCAATTCGGGGCGAGCGTCGCTTGCGATTGCGGAACGGCGGTGGACCCCTTCGGCGCGGAGCCCGTGGAGATGCCCATCGACGGCGTTTTGGACCTCCACACGTTCCAGCCTCAGGACGTCAAAGACCTCGTTCCGGAATATCTCGAGGCTTGCCGCGCCGCGGGGATCCTGCGGGTCAGGATCGTCCACGGCAAGGGGACCGGGGCCCTGCTCCAGACCGTCCATGCGATCCTGGTCCGGATACCGGACGTCGAATCCTTCGCCCCGGCGGACCCAACCGAAGGGGGCTGGGGAGCGACGATCGTCAAACTAAAATAAAAAGGGGACTGTTCCATTTATTGGAGATTCTTGGCAATTACCGACAATAAATAGAACTGTCCGCTTTTCTTCTCTTTGGCAACTCACGTCGGCCGGAGGATGCGCTCGGTCGGGCTCGGGGGGCGGCCCCAAGGCCCGCATAGCGGAGGGGAGTCCCATCGCGATAGCGATGGGGGGAACCGACGGGACTGGTTCCCCAGCGG
>JGI24136J36422_10000737_pt1 | contig 12149 bp, 8 predicted proteins | sample BarGraNGADG00212_2_FD_36422 | JGI IMG/M metagenome (IMG submission 36422)
CTTTGTTCTGGAGTTCCAGCGCGTCCTGGTGCATATAACATCACTCCTCGCTGCTCTTGACCAGTATCTTGATGCCCTGTCCCCTTTCCTGCTCCTCGAAGGCNTCCTTNACCTGGGAGAGGGGGAACACCNTGGAGATCAGCGGCTTGAGATTCAACTTCGGGAGGATGGCCATGGTCCGCGGAAACAGGTAGGGTGACATGAACACNCCGCGCACGGTTATCTCGCGAGAGTAGAGGTCAAAGGGTTTTATGGGCAGCTCGAAGTTCATCGGGTACACCGCGAAGTAGACCATCGTNCCCGCTTTGCCCACCATGTCCATGGCCGACTTGGCCGAGTCCAGGTTGCCCGAAGCNTCGATNACCGTGTCGAANCCACGGTTACCGGTCACCTTCATGGTGGTGGCCCACATATCCTCGCTGAGGGGGTCGAAAGCCAGGTCGGCCCCCATCTCCAGTGCGATGTTCCTCTTGGACTCGACNGGGTCNGCCACCATTACTTTCGACGCGCCGGCCAGCAGCGCGAGCTGGAGGAGTATCTGGCCGATNCCGCCCAGCCCGAGGATGGCAACCGACGAGCCCTCCCTTATGTCCGAGAGGTCTATNCCGCGCATGCAGACCGAGACCGGCTCGGCCAGNCAGCCCTCCTCAAANCTAACNGAGTCCGGCANCTTGAACACCTGCTGCTCGTGCCACACCACGGACTCAGCCATGGTACCCGGAGGGAAGAAAACGGCCAGCTTCAGGCAGTAGTGCTCCTGGCCGTTGCGGCAGTAATCGCAGACCCCGCAGTAGCGNACCGGGTTNCCGGTGACCCGGTCGCCCACCTTCAACCCTTTCGTCTTGGCCTCCTCGCCCAGCTCGATCACCGTGCCGGACATCTCGTGGCCCATGATCCTGGGCGGGTACGAGACCGGCAGCTTGCCGCTGATGATGTGCGGGTCGGAGCCGCANATCGAGGTGTACTCGACCTTGATCTTGACATCCTCGGGCCCGACTTCCTGCTCGGGGATATCGTCGATTTCCAGGACATTCTTCTTCTTCCACATTGCTGCTNTCATCACCAATCCCCCTCTAACCCATCAAATCGCCTGGTAACTTAGATTCGGGGCGTCTCGACATCGTCGAGGAATGCAGCTTTAACTGATATGCCCTGAATACCTCCTCCAACGCCGATCCTATCACGACCCCGGCCTTTACGGCTCGGTAGACGGTCATACTGGAGTGACTCATGATCCTGGCGCCAATCGGTGCTCGAAGCGTGATATCGGACCTGAACAAGGTAGAATCACGATGTCAGGAAGCGTATATGGGGAAATGTCGGGTTAGCGGAATCAATGTCCACAGGGGAGTCCAGGCCTCGGTCGTTCGACCGTCAAGGGAGGGGTTGGAATGTCTGTCGTCGCTATGACGGGTTGTTCGGGCTACATCGGGTCCCGCCTTCTCCGCTTCATGGATGAGAGCGCGGATGTGACGAGGATCGTCGGGGTCGATGTGAATGAATGTCGNTACTCCACGCCGAAAATGGAATTCCACAAGCTTGACGTCCGTGACCCGTCCATAACCGATTTATTCATCCGCAACGGTGTGGACACCGTGGTCCATCTGGCTTTCATCGTCAACCCGCTGCACGACGATGCCCTCATGCACGACATCGACGTCAACGGCGCTCGAAACGTACTGTCGGCAACCTCGGCCTGCGGTGCGGGGCACCTCGTACTGGCCTCATCCAGTTCGGCCTTCGGGGCTTTACCCGACAACCCGGAGTGGCTGACGGAGAAAGACCATCCCCGGCTCATGCGTAACTATACCTACGCTTCGGACAAATACGAGGTGGAGATGACAGCTCGGATATTCAGAGAGGAGAATCCCGGCGTGAAGGTCGCGTTAGTGCGGCCGTGCATCGTCTACGGGCCCAACGTGGACAACTACATATCGCGTTTCATCCTGCGCATGCCGGTGCTTCCCCTGGTGGGCGGCGCGAGCCCCGAGATGCAGTTCGTGCACGAGGATGACGTCGCGGAGGTCTTTCTCAAGGTGATCGAGCAGGAGGCGGAGGGGTTCTTCCACGCAACGGGTGAGGGCACCATCAGTGCCGCCGAGATAGCCGAGATGGCCGGGATACCGACTTTGAACCTGCCCGCCCCCGTGCTTTATCCCATGATGGACCTTCTATGGAGACTCCACGCTCCTCTGATCGAGGGGCCCTCGGGAATGCTCGACCTTATCCGCTACCGCTGGACGATATCCGATGAGAATACCCGGCTCGCTCTGGGACTGGGCCCGCGCCACACAAGCAGGGATGTCGTCCGCCTCATGCTCGAAACCCACAACCGTTAGCTCCGCTTTGACACGCTCGTGCCCCGTCTCCGGGCACGCCTCAGCCTTCGGGTGCTCGGGGATGAAGAACTCGAAGATAGAGCCGCCTCCCTCCCCGGGCCGATATCTTATCCACCCTCCATGCCCATCNANAATTGTNTTTGCGATGTGCAGNCCGAGGCCCATCCCCGGGATCGAGTGGTGTTCCACCTCCGCGACCTGGTAGAAACGCTCGAAGACCAGCTCCGCGTGCTCTTCGGATATACCGGGACCCTCATCGCAAACCGAGAAGAGCAAACCACCGGACGCCGGCTCTATGCAAACATCTACGGCTGAACCTTCAGGAGAGAACTTGACAGCGTTCTCGACCAGGTTTGCGAGCACGGCCTGGAGCTTTTCCCCGTCGGCCTTGAACACCGCGCCCGCGCCTGTTTTGTCAGTCGTGACAATTTCCACTCCCATGCCCTGGAACCCGGCAGTAACCCCGTTTAGTAGAGCGCGGGGCTCGAGCTCCTCGAATCTAAGCGATATCTCCCCACGATCGATTCTGGAGGCGTCCATGAGCTGGTCAACGGTGCGTGCGAGGCGGTCGCTTGCGCTGTTAATGCTCATAAGCGCATCCCTGGCGACCTCTGAACTGAGGTCGTTCGCGTTCTCGAGCAAGATGTGGGAGTAGCCCTTGAAGATGGTGGCCGGGTGGCGGATTTCGTGGGAGGCGATGGTAAGCATGTCGCTTAGCTCTTTCGCATGCTTCTCGGCGAACATCTCGGCCGCCTCTGCGGCAGCCAGTTCACTTTCCACCTCCGCCAGCTTCTTTCGCTCGGAGATATCTCGGATTAAGTGGATGGCGTAAAGGAAGTTCCCTTCATCATCCAGAACGGGGTCGCATGCTACCTCGAGATGCTTGCCCAGGAACGGTTCGTAAAGTTCAGCCTTGGCGCTTTTTCCTTCCCTCAGGGCGGAGCAGGTGAAGCAAAACAGGGCGGGGGACGTCAGCCCGTGTACCACTTCGTAACACTTCCTCCCTATCAGGTTCACCGCATCCTCTCCAAGCAATTCCACGAATGCGTGGTTACACTGGAGTATTGCGAAATCCTTATCAAGAATGAACATCCCTTCGCCGACCTGCGCGAAGGAGCGTTCCCACCTCTCTCTTTCCGTAGTCGCCTCGTTTCGCTCCCTTTCGATCTCGTCCCGAGACGAGTCAAGCCAGCATTCTAGTCGGAGAGCGCCCTCGGTAAGGACGTCCAGTTGCTTTCTTAAAGACGGATTCTCAGGCTCGATCGCGACACTGATGGACTCAAGCCTCTTGATTGCATCGGATAATTCCCGGAAGCGAATACCGAGTTCATCTAAGGGCATATCAGGAACCTACCTTCTTCCGATACGGTGCTCTCGCGCATGCCATCTCCAGGCGGTGGATCCGTGATAGAACCGGCCAGAACAGCTTCTCGGGTACCGCCACCTCCGCTATCCGGGGGGAATCCTTACTGTTTCATGTTTCCGATGGAGAACTAGAGTTCACAAGCCTGCGGCATGTTCTCGTCTGAGTCGGCCAGACTCTCCATCAGGCCACAGATGTCGCGCGTTCGCTCGACGCTATCTTTGAACAGTTCGGAATACATGAAAAGGGTGTCTTCAGCGCCACCTCGCATCTCAGTATATGTTTCCGAGGGCGACGTGCCTGCATCCTCCAACAGCTTCAACTTCGCCTTGTTAATATTGACCAACTGTTCCAGCCGAAGCGAAAGCTGCGACGCTTCCTCGACCTTTTTCTTCAGCTCCTCGGCTACAGTTTTTTTCGCGATCTGCTCGTAGTCCATGGAGATCATCCTCCCACTGACGTAGATCACTCGCTGCCAACGAATGCCGCTCCTTACACGTAGAATCGGACTGACCATCTTTAACCTTTAATCTGAAGTGTTTCTCGGCTCAACTACTACGTGTGTCGCCACCTGTACACCGATGTAACGAAGGCCCATTTCCTCTAGAAGTGACCAGGAGGCTCTTGTTTGTGACTTTACGGGACGAGTCTTACCCCATGTTGGCACTGCTTGCTAAATCATTTCAGCAGCTATCATCGCTTCATATACGTGCCTACGGAACATGGAAGCGCGGTAGTTACTCAATATCTCTCACCCGTTCGTCGATATAAATGATTGTGACCATAGCTTGAGCAGGAAGAGGTACGTCTAGGAAGCGGGTTCCTTATGTCGCGTCTTATTCGAGGTAGAGGCCGGAGGAGCCTCAATAGGTGGTTCGCTGGTGTCGTTGTATTGGCGAGCATAGCGCTTTTCTTGCTGCTTGTACCGCTATTGAACGTCGCCTTTGCCTAAGCGCGCAGCCTGTTGGACTCTGGAGAATGCTCGGGTAGCGCGATAAGACAAACCCACCTCATCGATGCGGCAAGAACGGAGGGGATTGCATTGAAGAAGCAACACGCAGGCAGCAAGAAAACATCACGCTTTTCAAGCGGAAGACCGATCATACTGTTAGCTACCGCCCTGCTCGTTGCCCTGGCGGTCCTTTTGGGAAGCGCGGGTACCGTCACGGCGGCGCTCGCGCCAGCTCCTACCGTTACCGGCATCTCGCCTGACAATGGTAGGCAGGGGCAATGGGTGGAGGGAGTACAGATATCGGGAACGGACTTCGGGACGGACCAATCCAACGTATCCATCCGGCTCACAAATGGTTTAGACACCATAAACGGCAGCGTCTGGAACGTCGGCGATACCTCGATAAACGGTGAGTTCCATATCCCGGCTGACGTGACACTCGGGGCCTGGGATGTGGTCGTCGAGCACAACGATGATCACCTGACGGGGACACTTCCCGGCGGGTTCACGGTGAACGTCGGTGCGAGTATAAGCGGAAGAGTTACCCACGACGGCAGTGGCGTACCTAACATTTTGGTGGCGGCTATATCCAGCGGCAGCGGCGGCGATAGCCAGAGCACTCAGAGTACGACGGACGGCAGCTACACAATCGGCGGACTCAGCCCCGGAACCAGATACAGGGTTGTGTTCTGGGACCAGAGTGGCACTTACGCTTTCGAGTACTACAACGACAAAGGTACGTGGACTTCCGCAGCAGAAGTTCAGGCTCCTTCCAGCGGCATCGACGAAGACCTGGAAGACGGCGTGACGATAACCGGAACTGTGACGGACGCTGTAACCCACGACCCGATACCAAACTGTTATGTCGCCTGGTCCGACTCAACCAGCGATCTTAGCCCGTCGTCTGTGCCGACCGGCCCCGACGGCACCTACACGCTTCGTGGTCTGAAGAGCGGCGTAGGCTACAAGGTGTCTTTCAACGTCAACATTCCTGGAGGGTCCTCGCCCTTGCTGTACACGCCACAATGGTACGAAGGCAAATACAACTGGTCGGAAGCTGGTATCGTGACGGCACCCACTGCTAACATCAACGCTCAGTTGGACACGACACCTGCTGCTACTATTTCTGGTACTGTGACCAGCGAGAGTGGGCCGCTCGGTAATATTTACGTCATCGCTTTCTTGGGTGGTTCATCTGGAGTACAGTCCAGTATGGCCGCGACAGCCCCGGACGGTACTTATACCCTTAGTAGTCTGAGTCCCGGCACTCACTATAAAGTCTTGTTCTACGACGAGAGTAGCCAATATGCTATTGAGTACTACAACGACGCTGGGACATGGGATACTGCAACAGATGTTATTGCCAGTGAAACCGGCATAGACGCAGTTTTGGAAGATGGCGTGACGATAAATGGAACTGTGAGAGATGCTGTAACCCACAACCCTATACAGTACTGTACTGTTGCTTGGTCTGACTCGACCCTCGATGGACTCGAGCCTCCGTCTGTCCAGACGGACACCAATGGTGTCTACACCCTCCCGGGGCTGAAGAGTGGAGTGGGTTACAAGGTGTCCTTCACCCCGCCTGTTCCCTACTATCCCCAGTGGTACAACGTCCAACCTGACTGGACACACGCCAATCTGGTAACAGGAGGGTCATTAGAAATCGACGCCAATTTGTACTCCAACCCATCCCCCACAGTAACCGGTACCTCTCCGGTAAGTGGTCAGGCAGGCGATACTTTCCAGATAACAGTAAGCGGGACAGATTTCCAAGACGGTGCTGTAGCAAGGCTTGAAAGAACAGGACAGACGAGTATAGACCTCGGCGTTTCTTACGAGAACTCATCCACTCTTACCAATTCAGGGTTCACCCTTCCATACGATACTCTCTATGGAGATTGGAATGTAGTGGTTGAAAACCCAGACCATCAACAGGCAACTGCGCCTTCGCCGTTCAATGTCACCTGGCACAGCCCAATCGTATCTACAATAGACCCGAACGTGGGAAACAAGGGTTCTATAGTACACGTCACCTTACACGGACAGTATTTTCACACAGGAGCCCAGGTTAATCTCGCTGCTTCTGGACACCATTTAGACGCTACCAACGAGTNGGTTAACACGGATGGAACGGAGATAACCTGCGACCTTGACCTGACCGATGCCATGATAGGAGTATGGCAGTCCGTGGTTGTGACTAACGCTGACGGACACTACGCCTTTATTTTGAACGGTTTTACGGTGGAGTGGCCGCCACCTGTAATAACCCAAGTAACCCCCACCTACATCACCAACTTGTCACCTAATCAGATAGTCACAGTAAAAGGTAATGATATCCGTGTAGGCTGTGAAATAACGCTGGAAAAAGGAGGGGAAATAGTAACAGGAGGAACCACTTGGCAGGAAGACCCCGAACACGCCGGCACACTTATGGCATTGTGTAACTTCAATAATGTGGACAAAATCGGTGCTACCGACTGGAACCTGGTTCTAACAAACAACGATGGGAAATCAAGTTCCTCCCCCAACTTTGGGCTGTGGAACCCCCTACCTATCGGTGACCACGTTACCCCGCTGACAGGTACTAACGACAATGCCGACTTTGCACTTAACACGATTGGCAACCAGTTCGGAAAGGGTGTTACCGTCCAATTGACCAAGGGAATTCAGACTATTAACGCGAATCCCGGAACCACGATGAGGCCGGGTCAAGGGACCATAAACGCTTTGTTTAACCTCACAGGAGCCACGGGAGGGTTCTGGAATATTGTTATCACCAACCCCGGTCCCGGTGGTGGGGTTTCTACGATTCCAAACGGGTTCAAGGTGCTTTCCCCGAACCCACCGAACCCGACAGTAATAACCCCTAACTCTGGTATCAACGTGAGGTCGTATGACGTGACCATCGACGGTACAGGTTTCCAGAATTGTACAGTTCAGTTGACCAAGACAGGGGAAACACCGATAGACACAGATATTAATGTTATTCCCACACAGATTACTGGTAACTTCGACCTTACTGGTGTTGCTACTGGTCAATGGAACGTGGTAGTGAAGAACGATGACGACCAGACAGGTACTATCGTCAACGGTTTCACGGTGTATCAGCAGTACGACGTTAATGCATCTGTCAGTGGTGGACACGGTTCTGTATCTCCTACAACACAAAAAGTTAACTACGGGGATAATGCGACCATAAACATAACTCCAGAAAGCGACTACGAGATTAACTCCATAACCGACAACGGGGCTTCTAAAAACATTGCAAATCCGTATGTCATAACCAATGTTATTGCCGACCACAGCGTAGTAGTTACGTTCAATCAGACGCCTGCCTCGACTTCAAAGTGGTACCTTGCTGAAGGGTCCACCAAATGGGGATTTGATACATATATTTCCTTGCTCAACCCGAACGATATGGCGGTAAATGCGACACTGCATTTCTTCACAAGTTCGTCGACGCCGCTTATCAAGACCGTTACCCTGCCCGGTAACAGCCAGACCAGCGTCAATGCCAGAGACTACGTTGGGAATGTCGACTTCTCAACCGAGGTAGAGACAGACCAGAATAAGCCGATAGCAGTTGACCGCACAATGATGTGGACAGGCCCATGGTCTGCCGCCCCCGAAGCCCACTCTTCGGTCGGCGTCACATCGCCTGGCAACACGTGGTATCTTGCTGAGGGTTCCACAGACTGGAACTTCGAGTGCTGGCTCTTGATACAAAACCCCAATAGTCAGGACGCTACCTGCAACGTGACCTATATGACTACTACTGGACCGCAGAAGGTAACGAAATTAGTCCCTGCCAACACCCGGCAGACCTACAACGTGGCAAACGACATCGGAGTCAAAGACACCTCTATAAAGGTCGAGAGTGATGTTCCGGTTATTGCAGAACGGTCCATGTACCGTTACAACCGCAGGGAAGGCGCGGAAAGCATCGGCACCACGGCACCGTCGAACGACTTTTACCTTGCTGAAGGTTCGACCAATTGGGGTTTCCAGACGTGGGTGCTTGTACAGAACCCAAACAACGCAACTAACAACGTAACGGTAGAATTTAGCAACGGAGTTACTACTTCATTCACGATGGCCCCCGAAACCAGGAAGACGGTTAACGTGAACTCCCTTGCGCCTAAAGCTGATGTTGCCACGCACGTACATGGTTCGCTGCCTGTCGTAGCCGAGCGGTCTATGTACTGGAATTCCTATGCGGGTGAGGCATGTCACGACTCGATAGGGCTTGCAGCCCCACATAAGAGCTTCTCCCTGCCTGATGGTGCGGTGCTGAATGGATGGGAGACCTGGACGCTGATACAGAACCCGAACGACAAGCAGGTGACTGTCAACGTTACCTACCTTGCCAGAGAGGGTTCTAAAGCGCTGGTCACGTTCCAGGAGGTAATGCCTGCGAAGTCCAGGAAGACTCTGAACATGGCAGACAAGGTCAGCTATAACTGTGGCATCAAGGTGACGTGTTCGGACCCGATAATGGTCGAGAGATCCATGTACGGGTACAACCGTGCTTTGGGCACCAACACTATTGGGGGTTTCTCGGACTGAGTGGTGTTTGCCACTCGCAAGAATGAGGATGATGTGTAGAAGTCACGAGCTTACCGGACAGCCCCGATGCCCCCTTGGAGCCTTGTTTCTCCGGTAAGAAGATGATGGCAGAGCGGGCCAGCTTCTTGACCATCTAACGAACCTCTTTTCCGAAAAGCAGCGCCTGGTCCCATCTGGCATGTTGGCATAATGTTGGCAATGACATTTGACGCATCACCCGGCGAGCTCTTCGAACCGGGCCCGGTATACGCGCAATCCTTCTATCAAACCCTCATCAGGGTGCGACCTCACCAGCCTGTAACCGATGTCGGATACGTCGAGGGAATATGCCGGTGTCCCCTTGAGGCTCTCAAGCCCCACCAGGAACCCGCCTGCGCTGGTAGTCTCCGTCACCGGCTGCCCGGAGTCGTCCTCGATGTAATAGACCTCTCGCCCGGGCATGAGAGACGCGAGCAGGAGCCTGTAGAGCGGGTCCGCCGCGCCGCCCGCCGACAGCACGACCGGTGTCTCCGCGCCGCTCGCGACCAGGTCGATGGTGGTCGCCGACATCACCGACGTCATAAGGTTCAGCGCTATGCTGGCGAGCCCGCCCGTGCGGTCGGCCATCACTTCGCGCATCCCTGTCACATTCGATTCCGAACGCGGGAACGGCCCGGTGCCAGCGGCCACCCCGGGCGTCACGAATATCTCCCTCGCGGCAATCACATCGCGCAGCGTCCGGGGGTCGTACCCGCGCGGAAGTGAGTCCAGCCCGAACTCGTCGAGGAACAGGCCGTTCCCGGAAAGGCCCTTGCCCCCGTAGTGCTGGAACTCGAGCCCGGTCGGGGCCAGTGCCGTGAGCACCAGCCTGCCGTCGAGATCCGCCTGATACATCACGTGCCTGCCGAACCCTTCGACGGGCAGTTCGACCCGCTCCGCGCCGGTCACCAGCCTGGCCATTCCCCAGCTCCCGGCCTGGAAGGTGATGAAGTCACGGCCGGAGAACCTCCTCCGGCCAGCCGCCACTACGGGCACGTCGCCGAACGTCGAATCGTGGCCGCCCTTGAGCACCGCGAAACGCACGGGCACTCCGTCGGGGCCGTCTCCCGGCTCGGAGTAGTCGAAGATTTCGGTGCTCCGGCCCGGCTCGGCGGGGAGCAGATCGCCGAGAAGCCTCCTGCCTGTCTTCTCCTGGATGAGCCGGTCGATGTCGACTGCGAGGGGGGACCACGCCGAGTCCCTGTACAGGCCGGTGTGGCACATGAGATAGGTGAGCTCGAGGCCAGGGCGGTCGGGTGGGGTCGCTTCGCCGCAGGCGAGCCTGGCGAGCAGCTCGGGGCCGAACGCCACGCCTCCGGCCTCGGCGACCTCTTCCGGGTGGAGAAGGGCGATGTCTGCTATTCCCCAGCCCGGCACCGCGTAGCCTACGAAGTTCGGTGGCACGCCGTACAACTCGTACCTCTCGGCGGGGGAGGCCATGCGGTTTATCAGCTCGTCCGTGGATGGGTCGGTCATGCTGAAGTACGAGACAACACCGCCCCGCCTCTTTGCCCCCGAGTAATCGTCGACCTCGGCGGGCAGGAGCCCCCCGGCCTTATCGAACAAGCCGACTACGGCGCCCCTGGAGATTGGTACCATCGCCTCGATATCGCCAGCCCGCTCGAAAGCGCGGATCTCGTCCAGGAACTGCTCCATGATCTCCGGCCAGTTGAACCAGAGCCTGCCGTCGGTGGAGGCGATGACCTCTCCCGACCGGCTCCACCCGTCCCGCCTCGGCAGCAGCCGCATTGTCTCCGAGTCGTAGATATCGAGCCTGGTGCTGCCCAGCCCGTCCGTTATCACCGCGATGAGCCCGGCCATCACGACCCCCTTCGAATTGTGAGACGAGTATACATCCCGGGCCGGGAAATGCGCTGGGAAGGCCTTTTTGTCTAATGAGGAGGTTTGGACCTCGGCCACCACCGATCACTCTTCGGTACATCAGCCGCTCAGCCGACCTGAACGGGCGTAAGGTATCAGCATGAAGAACCCTACGAGTGCACGACAGCTACGCGGGTCCTGTCCTCAGGGTCGTACTTGACCTGTATCACGTTCCCAGGCTGGAACTTCGCGAACGAAGCCTCGGCGACCGTGGTTCGAATCCCACTCCCTCCGCCAGCGATAGCTACAACTGCGACTACTCCGGAATGGACAGACTCGCCTACAGCAATGACCCGAAGTCGAGGTACACTGACGGCTCGTCGCCGACCGTCCATCCATCGTGACCGGGAGGGATCAGCACTAAGCTACCCGGTCCGTATTCCACTTCCGTACCTTCCTTCATCTTCACACCGTGGCGACCTGACAGCTGGTATATCAGGTGAAGGGTCTCGCACAAATCGGTTCCCGCATTGGGCTTGGCGTGTTCCGACCATTTCCACCCGGGTTCTAATTCCATCTTCGCGATACGGTAGCCCCCTATATCGATGTACTCCAGTTTGGACATTGGGGTCTCGCCATGTTCATCCGGGGTCTCGAAGTTCTTGACAGTCAGTTGAAGGTCATCATTTGCGCTCAATTCAACCACCCCCGCGTCGTTGACATTCGAACCGATTGACCCGTAGTTCTTCCACAAATACGATCTGTTACTCACTCGAGCAGGAAAGGCTTCATGGACGCCCACCGGTCTTTCCATGCCACCGGGACCAACTGCTCGGTCATCTCCGATGGCAAGCGCGACGCCAGTATCGAACGGGGGCCGGGCTCAAGGTTGTACAGCATGAAAGGGACCACCAGGTAGTGGGGGCCAAAGTTCTTCATGCATGGGGTCCATCAGCTTGTGGTCGGAGGAAAGCTTGTCGAACGGGCTTCGGGAAGCACCGTTTTGAGATAGGGGAAAATCAGCTCGTCTTCGGCCAGGTGGTGGGCGTGCAGCAGAGATGCAAGGCTGTGTACGTAGTCGGAGAAC
>JGI24136J36422_10000739_pt1 | contig 12135 bp, 10 predicted proteins | sample BarGraNGADG00212_2_FD_36422 | JGI IMG/M metagenome (IMG submission 36422)
CGGCACCTCCGTTACCTGAGCGGCAATAAATTTTTACATAATCTACAAAATTTGATCCGGACATAATAAATAATTAGTAAACTCTAACCCATTAACATATAGACTCTTACCTGTCATAAAATATCTCTTAAAGTTCCATGTCACATCGCTTCTTCCTGGTTTTTTCTACCCCCAAATCCCCATATAGGGGGGCAAGGGGGGTAAAAGATCTTAAACCAGCTTTTTCATATAATCATTAAGTCTCTTGAAAATATCATCAATTGTTCCCATACCCTTTACAGGCTGATATAATCCTTTTTCATTACAGTAATTAATAATTGGTTCTGTTTTCTCTTTATAAACATCTATCCTGTTTTTAATGACTGCAGGGTCTTTATCGTCAGGTCTTCCTGAAAGCTCGGCTCTGGCTATTAGCCTCTTAACGAGCTCATCATGGTCAACATCCAGAACAAGCATCTGATCGATCTTCATTCCCCGTTCATTTAACATTTTTTCGAGAGAGATAGTCTGAGCGACAGTTCGTGGAAATCCATCGAAGAGAAATCCAGCTGACCCTTTGCTGTGATCAATCTTATGTGCAATCATTTCTATCACTACCTCATCAGGTACTAATTCACCTTTCGACATAATGAGACTCATTTTTTTACCAAGTGCAGTGCCCGCAGTAATCTCGGCGCGAAGCATGTCTCCTGTTGAAAGATGAAGAAGATTGAATTTCTCAGCCAGCCTGACTGACTGTGTTCCCTTACCAGAACCTGGAGGACCAAAAATCAAAAAATTAACCATAGTATAAATATTAAAGTATTATGTTATTTGAAGTAAGAACAACGAACATTTGAATGTTGAATGCAGAAATTTTTACTTCTTAATTCAACATTCGTTTGTTCTTCATTCTTAATTCATCTGTCATTTAACCTAATTTATTAGCGTATATACTGATGGCAGATTTCGTCCGAAGCCATCGTAATCCAGACCAAATCCAACCACAAAATCATTTGGTATCTCAAAACCGATATAATCAAGAGGGATATTCTTGGTATACGCCAAAGGTTTGTAAAGCAGAGAAGCAATTCTCACTTCAGCAGCCTTTCTTATAACAAGCTCACCAATAATACGTTCCAGAGTGTTTCCGGTATCAACAATATCTTCTATAACAACAATTGCTTTATCTTTGATATCTTCATTCCAACCAATAAGCTCTTTGATTAATCCTGAAGAACTCGTTCCCTGATATGAAGCAAGTTTCACAAATGATATCCTGGCAGGAAATTCGATACGCCTGAAGAGATCAGCAGCAAAAAGAAATGCTCCGTTCAGTATTCCAAGAAAGACCACTTCCTTCCCTGCCAGTTCTTTATTCATCTGTAGAGCAAGTTCTTCAATCCTCTGCTGTATAACCTTTTCAGTTAAATATTCTCTGAACTTTTTATCTAGAATGCGGATCTCTTTCATGAACAAATATTTGATCTGTTAGCCGTTGCGAAAATATGAAAATAATAGCTTATTTTTGTCCTTATCAGCAAGTTAAATTAAATTATTTTAAATGGAACCGATTGTCAGCATCATTATGGGTAGCACATCTGACCTGCCTGTTATGGAGAAAGCAGCAGAGATATTAAATAATTTCAGGATACCTTTTGAGATGAATGCTCTCTCAGCCCACAGAACACCTGANGAGGTTGAAAAATTTGCAAAAAATGCTGAAGCACGAGGAATAAAAGTGATTATAGCTGCGGCAGGAATGGCGGCTCATCTTCCGGGAGTGATTGCAGCAATGACTCCGCTTCCGGTTATCGGTGTACCCATTAAAGCTTCCCTCGAAGGTTTGGATTCTATCTTTTCTATACTCCAGATGCCTCCCGGAATACCGGTAGCAACTGTAGGTGTAAATGCCTCCCAGAATGCAGCTATCCTTGCAGCACAGATTATTGCCACCGGTGATAAGTCAATAATGAAAGAGATTATAAAGTATAAGGAATCGCTAAAAAAGAAGATCGTTCAGGCCAATGAAGAACTTAAAGCAGTAAAATTCCAGTACAAAACGAACTAAGATATAATAATTTTTGTATCTTCGTATTGTACTATTTTTTTGAAACAGTTGAGCTCGCTGCCGAAAATATCTGTTTCTTTTTTACTTATTTTTTCCTCTTTAACCTCTTCAGGTGGAGACCCTTATCGTCCTTCAGCCGGAGCTGGTGAAGCAGGAACGGGGTATGTTTGTGTTATGAAGAACGGTTTCTGGTCCTCATTCCATAATCAGGCAACGCTGGCCTACAATAACTCATTCTCTGTTGGATTCAACTACGAAAACAGATTCAATATCAAGGAAATGGGAACCCGATCTGCCGGATTAATTTTCCCTGCAGGAAAAGCCTCTGTGGCAGCCATCTATTCACAATTCGGATATAGTGATTTTAGCAGGGAAATGACTGGCCTCGCTTGTGGACTGAAACTTTCCAATAAATTATCTGCCGGGATACAGGTGGATTATTTTTCTGAAAAAACTTCNGCGGAATATAATAATATTCAATCTGTTACCTGCGAAGCAGGTTTACTGATAATTACCTCCGAATACACCAGGCTGGGAATTCATATCTTCAACCCTGTACCTAATTCAATAAGAAAGACTTTTCTTCCCACGTCATTAAGGATTGGAGCCGGAACCAATCTTAACAAATTACTTTTTGCAGGGATCGAAGCTGAAATGAGTACTGGCAGAAAATTGATTGTAAGAACTGGTTTTGAATATGAAGCAGCAAAAAAACTCTGGTTACGGGGTGGATTCTGTACGGATAACAATTCATTCAGTTTCGGATTAGGTTTTCTGGTAAAGATTATGCAGATGGATATAGGTTTCGTGACTCACGAAAAACTTGGAGTTACATCATCTGTATCATTAAAATTTAAAATCCATTAACTACAAAGACCTGGCATTAGATTAATCAATGTATGGCAAGATATCTGATAATATTGTGTCTGTGTTCCTTCCCGATATATTGTTTTAGTCAGGAAACAAATCTGTCTGATATTATTGTCAACATTGCTGAGGATCTTGCAGCTGATGAGGAAGATCCGGAAGCCGTCTCAATCTTTATTGACAGGCTTCACGAACTTGCCGAAAATCCTGTAAAAATCAATGCCGCAGATGAGGAAGAGATTTCAAGGTTATTCTTTCTTTCTGATTTTCAGGTAAAAGCATTGGTAGAATATGTTCATTCCTCGGGACGAATAGTTTCTGTATATGAATTAGCAGCTATCCCCGGATTTGATAAAGCGACAGTCGGGATGATAATACCATTCATCACACTCGGATACTATCTGGTAAATAATTCTGATTCCGTCCGATGGAGAAACTCAATGATTACAAATCTCTCAACGAAATCAGGGAATTATGATACATCCTATCTGGGTTCAGCATGTAGAATTCTGACAAAATACAAGTTTACTTCCGGAGCATTTTCCGGTGGCTTTACAATGGAGAAAGATCCCGGAGAAAAATTTTTAAGTGGGAATCCACCCCTTCCTGATTTTCTTTCAGCTTACATCGCCTTTAGCGGTATTGGCCTGATAAAAAAAATTATTATAGGCGACTTTTCAGCCCGGTTTGGTCAGGGCACCAGCATAAATACCGGTATGCGGAGGGGTATGTCACTGACATCACCAGGTTATATGTCAGCCAGTGACGAGATTAAGCCTTATACATCAACTGAAGAGAACAAGTTTTTCAGAGGTGTGGCGGCTGAATTTTCCTTAAAAAATCTTGAATTATCCATGTTTTTTTCAAAAAACTACTTAGACGCCACTCTTGGCTCATCCTCAAGCTCTTCGAATAATTATATTGAAAATTTATATCTGGCAGGAGTACACAATACTCCTTCCCTTTTGAACAAAAAAGATGTTATTTCAGTAACCTCTTATGGAATAACCATTTCATACAACCTGAATAACCTGAAAGTTGGTCTTGTATGGGCGGAAAACAGATTTTCACTTCCCATATTGCTTACAGGGAATGATCCGGAGAAGATATTTGATTTTACGGGGGATAAGAATAGTCTCTATTCGATTTATTATAACGGTTTGATTAAAAATATTTTGCTCTTTGGTGAGTTGTCAGCAAATGATAATAAAAAGTATGCAGTCATACAAGGAATTTCATTCAGACCGTCTGACCGGCTAACAATTAATTTCTTATTCAGAAACTATAATCCGGGGTATGCCACTTTCTATGGAAACGGACCAGGAACCGGTACAAAAACCACTAATGAAAAGGGCGTTCTCGGAAATTTCTCATTTGAAGCTGCTAAACATCTTTTTATAAGCGGAGGTTGTGCAATTCAGTCATTCCCCTGGTTAAAATACCGTTGCAGCGCTCCTTCCCGGGGGGTAAGACAGGAAATAAAAGTCCAATTTTTACCTTCAGAAAAACTCACATTGGATGCTTCATATAATTATCGGCTATCAATGGTTGATAATGCTGAACAAACGGGGATCCCCATTCAGGATGAAGTTATTACCAGAAGTTTAAAAGCATCATCCCGTTATTCAGTCCTTGATAATCTGAATTTAGGAATCCGGATCGATTATAAGATTGTCGATCCTTCAGGAAGCAGAGGGATTCTGCTCTTTCAGGAAATAAATTATGGTTTCAAAAGAGTTCCAATCACTTTATGGGCCAGATATTGCCTTTTCAATACTGACGACTGGGCCGCCAGAATTTACACATACGAAAATGATCTTCTGTACAGTTTTAGTATACCTGCATTAGCCGGTGAAGGAAGCCGGAGCTATATAATGGTAAGATGGAAGATCCGTGATTTTGCAGAGTTGAGAATAAAGTATGGAATGAATTCTCTGATTACGAATGGAATGTCAGCGGAAAACACCGATGAAGTTAAAATGCAATTCAGGGTTTGGTTTTGAAACCAGTAGCCTAAATGTTCACAGGCGTNTTAATATCCCTGACATTAAGCTGAAGGTTTCTGTTTCCTCTGAACTCATTCATCTCCAGCGAATAACAAATATCAAATGGATTTCCACCTTTTATGTACTCAAAATGGTTGGCCTGACTGAATGCTATAGCAGAGAAGCTTTTTTGCCCGGTCGATTCCTGACAAAGATCTAATTTAAGGTGTTCGCCGCTCGATCCAACCATACGGCCTGATCCGGTATCAAATATATTCCTGGAAACGAAGACCGGCGACATGTTTTCGGGCCCAAATGGCTGAAACTGGCTCATGGTTTTAAAAAACACATCATTAATTTCAGAAAATGAGAGTTCTGTATCAATAAAAATACGTGGAACGAGTTGTTCTTCAGTGATTGTGCTATTTACATATTGTTCAAATCTCTCCATGAATGGACGTATATTTTCTTTTTTCAAAGTCAGACCTGCGGCATACATGTGTCCACCGAAACTCTCAAGAAGATCGCTGCAGGATTCAATTGCCTGGTAAAGATCATATCCATGAACAGATCTTGCGGAACCTGTGGCAAAACCATTTGATTCAGTAAGGATGACCGTTGGCCGGTAATATGTCTCAATTAGTCTTGAAGCAACAATTCCTATCACACCTTTCTTCCAGGTTGGATTATAAAGCACGGTTGTTCTGGAATTAACTTTTCTTTGATCTTCGGCAATCATCCGCATTGCTTCTGTAGTTATAATACGATCAACACTGCGTCGTTCAATATTGAAATTATTGATCTCCTTACTTATTCCAATAGCAAGCCTGGTATCACTTGAGACAAGGAGATCAACAGCTTTGCTACCTGTCTCCATTCTCCCTGCAGCGTTTATTCTTGGACCAATTTTAAAAACTACATCTTCAATTGTAAGAGCCCTTGTCACTTCCGATTCGCGGATTATCTCTCTCAGTCCGGTACATGGAGCTTCATTTAATCTTTTAAGACCAAAGTATGCCATTACTCTGTTTTCGCCAGTAATGGGTACAATATCCGATGCAATACTGACAGCAACAAGATCAAGATAGTGGGCTATTTTATTGAATGGGATACCGTGCACTCTTGAATAAGCCTGAATAAGTTTAAATCCTACACCGCATCCCGATAATTCTTTATAGGGGTAACTGCAGGATGGCTGTTTTGGATCAAGCACAGCTATGGCTTTGGGTATTTCTTCTCCCGGGTAATGATGATCGCAGATAATGACATCAAGTCCTTTGGTTCGTGCATATTTTACTTTTTCCACTGCCTTGATACCGCAATCGAGAGTGATTACAACCTTGCAGTTATTCTGGAAGGCATAATCAAGTCCCTGAATAGATACACCATAACCCTCTTTGTATCTGTCGGGTATATAATATTCTACATTTGAATACTGCTCTTTCAGAAATGAATACATCAGGGCAACAGCAGTAGTCCCATCTACATCATAATCACCGTAAACAAGTATTCTTTCATTTTTTTTAACAGCAGTGGTGATCCTGTCAACGGCAATATTCATGTCTTTCATCAGAAAAGGATCATGAAGGAAATCGAGACTGGGGTTGAAGAAAGCGGTTGCTTCATCAGCAGAGGATATATTACGCTGAGCCATAAGATTCGCCAGAGATTCCGATACACCCAGAGCCCTTGCAAGCTGTTTTACAACTGCAGTATCTCCTTTTTCTTTCACAACCCATCTTTTTTCCATCTTTTTACTCCTTAATCCATTTTAAATCAAAAACTACCTGCAGGTTCCTTTTCACTTTGTCTTTAACAGATTCAAAATCCTGTCTGGTTCCCAACTCATTAAGTAGTGATGTAACCCCTTTATCTGTAAAGCCGCAAGGGTTGATATTATTAAAGTAGGTCAGGTCGGTATTGACATTGAAAGCAAAACCATGCATTGTTACATATTTGCTTGCTTTGACTCCGATAGCACAAATCTTTCTTGCCTTCCCGGCAATTTCAGGGTCAAGCCATACCCCGGTTCCTCCGTCCAGTCTTGAAGCAGTTACACCAAATTCATTAACTGTTCTTATGATTGCCTCTTCGAGCCTGTAAATATACTCCTTAAGGCCAATCTTAATTATATCAAGATCAAAAATCGGATAACCTACAATTTGTCCGGGGCCATGATAGGTAATATCTCCTCCCCGGTCTGTCCTGTAGAATGATGCATCTCTAGCCTTAAGTTGTATTAAGTCGAGAAGCAGATTATTTTCCGATCCGCTTTTACCCAGGGTATAAACATGAGGATGCTCTACAAAGATCAGCGTCCCGGGAAGTGGGTATTGGTCTGATTCTCCAGAAACGGTTGCCGGTTTTTTGCTGTCGACCAGTCTGTTAAAGATATCGGTCTGATAGTCCCAGGTCTCTTTATAATCTTTTTGACCAATATCCTCGTATATAACGCTATAGCTCAATTTTTAATTTCCTCTTTAAGTGATGCTAATATAATTAAATTTATTGAGCTTTTACATGATTTTCTGCATGAAAAGAGGAACGAACCAGGGGACTGCTTTCTACATAAGAAAAGCCAAGTCCCAGAGCAATAACCCTGTATTCTTCAAATTTTTCCGGTGGAATAAATTCTACTGCTTCCATGTATTCAGATCCCGGTTGAAGATACTGACCGATAGTCAGAATTTTACATCCGGATAAATAAATATCGCCTATTGTCTGAATGATTTCAGCTTCGCTTTCTCCCAGTCCTAACATAAATCCGGATTTCGCTGTTTTCCCTTTGCCAGAGATATATCTTAAAACGTCAAGGCTTCTGTCATATTTTGCTTTTGAACGGATAACAGGGGTGAGACGTTTTACGGTTTCGACGTTGTGAGATATCACCTCAGGTCCTGCATCAATTATCATTTGAATCGATTCAGTATTGCCGTCAAAATCAGGAATCAGGGTTTCCATTGTTGTTGAAGGATTCACCTCTTTTATCCTTATTATAGTGTCTGCCCAGAAGGAAGCTCCTCCATCAGAGAGGTCATCGCGGTCGACAGAGGTGATAACACAATGCTTAAGCCTCATCGTTTTGATTGAATCAGCAAGTCTCTCGGGTTCATTTTGATCAGGAGGTAGAGGTCTACCTGTTTTTGTAGCACAAAATTTACATGCTCTTGTGCAGATATCACCAAGTATCATAAAAGTAGCAGTACCCTTGTTCCAGCACTCACCGATATTCGGACAGTTTCCGCTGGTACAGATAGTTTGAAGATGATTATCAACTACTATATGCTTAACCATCGAATAGGTTTCTCCGCTGGCTCTCTGCATTTTCAGCCAGCCGGGTAAACGTTTTCTTTTTTGCATTTATGAACTTTTTTCAGGGTAGCAAAGTTATTATAATCTGCTCAGATCTCCGCCCTGATCTCGCAGATTGATGAAGAAATTTTAAAGATTTACAAACTTGTCATATCACTATTTTTAAAATATTTATTGTGAAAAAATCTTATATTTGTTAAACTTCAATTTGAATTTAAAACTTACAAAATATTAAATCAAATGGCTAATAATGAGTTAAAGGTAAACCAAAACTATCAGACAGTTATTGGTGAGTATCCAAAAGTCGGAATACGTCCTGTAATTGATGGCAGGATGCGTGGAGTCAGGGAATCACTTGAGGCCCAGACAATGAATATGGCAAAGAATGCCGCAAAACTTCTCTCATCAAATCTGAAATATCCGAATGGCAAACCTGTTGAAACTATTATTGCTGATACCTGTATAGGAGGTGTTGCAGAAGCGGCAATGTGTGCTGAAAAATTCAGTAAGAATGGGGTTGGTGTAAGCTTAACTGTTACTCCATGCTGGTGTTATGGAAGCGAGACAATAGATATGAATAGTGATATTCCAAAAGCTATCTGGGGATTTAATGGAACTGAGAGACCAGGCGCTGTTTATCTTGCTGCAGCGCTGGCCGGACACGCTATGAAAGGGCTGCCTGCTTTCGGGATTTACGGACGCGATGTGCAGGACTCAGGCGACCAGTCNATACCGGAAGATGTGAGTGAAAAAGTTCTGAGGTTCGTTCGTGCAGGACTTGCTGTATCATTGATGAAGGGTAAATCATATCTTTCCATGGGTTCAGTTTCAATGGGAATAGCCGGATCAATTGTNCGTGAAGATTTTTTCCAGGAATATCTTGGAATGCGCAATGAGTATGTCGATATGAGTGAATTTAACCGCCGGTTAAACGAAGAGATCTTTGATAAAGATGAATTTATAAAAGCCCTCGAATGGACAAAGAAAAACTGCAAAGAGGGGAAAGATTTTAATCCTTCTCCAAAGACGAGAAAAGAAAAGGATAAGGAATGGGAAACTGTAGTAAAAATGACGCTCATTGCCCGCGATCTGATGGTCGGCAATCCGAAACTCAAAAAACCAGGGTTCGGNGAAGAAGCGCTTGGTCATAATGCAATACTTTCAGGCTTNCAGGGTCAGCGGCAATGGACTGATCACATGCCAAACGGAGATTTTCTTGAAGCAATTCTCTGCTCATCATTTGACTGGAACGGCATCAGACCTCCATATCTTGTTGCAACAGAGAACGATGCTATGAATGGAGTGTCTATGCTATTTGGGTATCTTCTTACAAATACGGCGCAGATGTTCTCAGATATACGCACATACTGGAGCCCCGAAGCAATCAAGAGAGTTACTAAAATGAAACCTGAGGGTCTTGCTTCAAACGGAGTCATTCATCTTATCAACTCAGGAGCTTCAGCGCTCGATTTTTCAGGCAGACAAACAAATAAGAAAGAATCTGTCATTAAACCATTCTGGGAAATTACAGGAAAAGATGCTGCTGCATGTCTTGAAGCAACTCAATGGGCACCTGCGGAAACCGGATATTTCAGGGGCGGCGGTTTCTCATCACAATTTGATACTATTGGCTCTATGCCTATCACTATTTCAAGAGTCAACCTTGTAAAAGGGCTGGGGCCGGTACTTCAACTTGCAGAAGGATGGACAGTTGAACTTCCTGAAAAGATGAATAAAATACTTACAGCCAGGACAAACCCTACATGGCCTTCAACATGGTTTACTCCCAGACTCACCGGCAAAGGACCATTCACAGATGTTTATTCTGTAATGTCAAACTGGGGTGCAAATCATAGCGCATCGAGCTATGGACATATCGGAGCTGATCTGATCACTCTTGCTTCAATCCTGAGAATACCTGTTTGCATGCATAATGTGGTAGAGGAAAAGGTGTTCCGTCCAAGTTCATGGAATGCTTTTGGCATGGATAAGGAAGGATCTGATTACAAAGCATGTCAGACNTATGGGGCGCTATATAAATAATTAACATTCTTAAATATGGAAGTACCTCTTGAAATAAGGAAAATAGAAATAGATCAGGATACCCTGAAACATCTGAATACCGCAAGAAAATGGGCCATGTTCCTGGCCATTATCGGTTTCATATTTCTGGGGCTGATTGTTGTAATAGGATTAATGGCAGGAACTTTTCTGACTGCGTTTAGTACCGGAGAAAAAGGTTTAGGAATTCCTGATTCTCTTATGTTCATACCTGTTCTCTTTCTGGGGCTGGTATACTTCTTCCCGGTTCTATTCCTATTCCGTTTTTCAAAACACACTTCACATGCAATACAAAACCTTGATAAGCTGGCATTTCATAAGGCTGTAAAGAATTTAAAAGCCTATTTTGCTTATATCGGGATTATTTTAATTATTATTCTTTCATTGTATATTCTCGTTTTAATTATCGCGGGGTCTTCAATGGCTTTTTTAAAAGGTCTGGGATAATCCAGTACCTTTTAAGCTGCGCATTCCTGTTTTCAAAGTAAAATAAAGTCAAGACCTCTTTAATTCATTTGAGATTAACTCTTTACAAATGCCAAAAGGTGATATCGTGATTGTTTTCGACTGTGGTGCAACAAATGTAAGAGTTATAGCAATCAACAGTAAAGGTGAAATTCTGGCGTCGGAATCATTTCCTAACAATACAAGCCCTGATCCTTATTACCCAGCATACAGAATTTGGGATGTAAAAGAGATCTGGGCCAAAATGTGCCGTGCATCACAAAAAGTTGCCAGTCACATTAATGTTAATCATATTGTGGGTGTCACAGTCACNACTTTTGGTGTAGATGGAACTCTATTTGACAAATCCGGGAATATGCTCTACCCGGTAATCTCCTGGCAGTGCGAGAGGACTAATCCTATTATGTCAGATATAGAAAAATACTTGCCTCTTAATGAGCTTTATTATGAGAGTGGGGTTCTTCCTTTCTCATTCAATACGATCAATAAACTTATATGGTTTGCCGAACATAAGCCGGAGATTGTCAGGAAGAGTTCCTCATTTCTTTTCATGCCGTCAATATTCTCATTTCTTCTAACAGGGAATATGGTCAATGATTCTTCTATGGCTGGTACATCAATGTTGACCAATCTTAATACACGGAGTTTTTCCGAAAATATTCTTGGAAAAATCAAATTCCCCTTTGAAAAGATGATGCTTCCTGTAGAAGCTGGAACGATTACAGGAAAAGTTAATTCCAGAGCTTCTGCTGAAACTTCACTTCCGGAGGGAATTCCCGTTGTGGCAACTGGTCATGATACTCAATTTGCAATTTTCGGATCGGGGGCTGAAAAGAATCAGCCAGTTCTCAGCTCGGGAACCTGGGAAGTATTGATGGTGAGATCAGAAGAATACAGATCTGGAAAAGAACAGCTGGTTAGCGGCATAACAACTGAACTTGACTCCAGACCTGGTTTGTATAATATAGGGAACCAGTGGATTGCATCAGGTATTCTTGAGTGGGCCAGAAGAAACTTATACAGCGACATCAAAGATGGTGTTTATGATGTTATGATTTCAGGTGCAGAAAAGGTACCATCAGGCAGCAATGGAGTAAAAGTCATACCAAAATTTTATGAAGATCTGGAAGGCAAACCCGGCGGACAGATACTCGGTCTTACTATGGAATCGACCCGTGACGAAATATTCCGGGCAATACTTGAGGCACTTTCTACAAGACTTGCCGACGGGAAAAGAGCTCTTGAAAATGCCGGTGGATATAAAACTGAAAGCATTCTTTGTGTAGGCGGCGGATCAAAAAACAGGCTATGGAACCAGCTAAGAGCCGACTATACCGGTGTTCCTCTCAAAATAATCGATCATAAAGAAACGACAGTATTAGGTGCTTCATTATT
>JGI24136J36422_10000744_pt1 | contig 12100 bp, 9 predicted proteins | sample BarGraNGADG00212_2_FD_36422 | JGI IMG/M metagenome (IMG submission 36422)
GCGGGTAAAACCACACTCCTCGAACGAACCTGCGAAAAGCTGGCATCCCGGTTCAGGATCGGTGTCATTGAAGGTGATATTACAACGGACCGTGATGCTCAGCGGCTTAAGAAATTCAATATACCTATTGTTGTAATCAATACTGAAGGCGGCTGTCATCTTGATTCTCACAGCATCTCAAAAGTCCTTGACTCATTCGACCTAGCCAGCCTTGATATATTATTCGTCGAGAATGTAGGCAACCTTATTTGTCCGTCACAATTTGATCTTGGCGAAACTTTCAAGCTGGCGGTTGTAAGTACAACTGAGGGCGATGATAAGCCTGCCAAGTACCCGATGCTTTTCAGGGAAGCAAAGGCAATTATTCTGAATAAAACAGATCTTATCCCTTATACAAATTTTAATCTGCAGAATTTTATTAAGGATCTTAGGAATATAAATGGCAGCGTACCGCTATTGGAAGTATCCTGCACTAAAGGAGACGGCCTGGACGGCTGGTATAAATGGATTGAAGATCAGATAGACCCCCCTGCCACTAGCCTGGCGTCTCCCCTAATGGGGGGCTAATTTTCAACGATAAATTAAATATTCAAATAACTGTGAATCAGGCCCCCTTTAGGGGGCGGGACACGCATTAGCGTGTCCGGGGGTCATTTCCATTGAATCAAAAACACATCCGTCGGAGTCGATTCCGATGAAATATTTATGGCTGGGATCAATAGCCTTTAATCTTACCTGGTAATCCACATTGTTTAAAATAACAGGCAAATATAAACTATTTCAGAATCTGAAGCCGAATTTCACTTCGAGCCTGTTGTAATTATTTTCGTATTTAAAGTCGTAATCATAACTTCCGTTATTATACGTATTTTGTTTATTACTTGTCCTGCAATACCTGTAAGCAAAGCTCAGATATGGTTCAACATCCTCTTTGGCCCAGGAGATACCTGTTCCTATTGTCGCAGAAAAACCGCCCCTGTAATCATGTTTTTCATACTCATATGGGTTGTAATCGCTATTATTGTCAGCAAGGTGAATGAGTCTGCCCGCACGCGCAAAGAAAAATGGTGAAGCCTTGCTGTCTTTTACAATATATTTATACTCCATGAACAGTGGTACGAAGGGTACGCCCAGGAATTCCACACCAGATCCGATCCCTAATATATTCTTTGTCTTGATTGTATACGTGCCAAGAAAACTAAAGCTGAAAGGGGCATCATAATCCGAATTCTGTGCTCCTAATAACAAACCTGCTTCAAGGGACATACCCAATCCATCCGTTCTTCTTCCCTGGAAGGAGGGTACTTCTTTTACCATTTTATCAATATCTGATTCAGGATAGATAATCAGACTGCCATCGGAAAGCTGGAACTTGTACTTACTATCAGCTATTTCGAGCAGCTTGCCATAGATAATGCTTCCGTTCTTCATGTATAAGGCATCTTTATGTCTCTGTGCTGAGAGTTGTAAAGATATCATAATCAATAAGATGACAACAAGAGTTTCTCTTTTCATGGTAAGTTTTTTTAAAGGTTAAGTAGTTTAGCATGATTTTTGAACAAGATAGATTATACTAAACCTAGTCCTTTATGAAAGCAAAAATCATTCCAATTCTCACTGTTATTTCATTTTATATGTTCTTATTCACGTCATGTGAAGACTCTACATATAAGGAATACACGGGGAATGCACCGGTTTATATGACGTATGATGATTTAAGGAAATCTGTTGCAGCTGAGCAAAATGTGAGCCTTATGAATCCGGGAAAAATATATTTCAAGGACAATTATATTTTCATTGTCGAGGAGCTCAGGGGTATACATGTTTTTGATAACAGCAACCCGGCATCGCCGGTTAAAAAGACTTTTATAAAACTTCCGGGTGTGATGGATATTTCAATATCCGGATCTACAATGTACGCCGACAGTTTCGTTGACCTGGTTGTACTGGATGTTCAGAATATTGACAATATTCATGAAGTTGCCAGGGTGAAGGATATCCTGCCATATACCGTTCCTCCTGTTGAAAATGATTATCCAATGGCTACTATTGACCAGGAAAAGGGAGTTGTAACCGGATGGAATGTGAAAAAGATACGAGAAAAAGTTTACACGCCAAACACATATCCAATATACTGGAACAAAGGCGTCTTTTATGAAACGATGAACGCCTCAGGTGCATCATCAGGTGTCAGCGGAAGCGGAGTGGGAGTAGGAGGTTCCATGGCCAGGTTCGGCATCAGGGGAAACGTTCTTTATGTTGTTGATAAGAATACTCTTAAAGTATTTGATATTTCTGTCAAGACAGATCCAGTACAGGCAAATGATGTTTATCCGGGGTGGAATGTAGAAACAATGTTCCTCACTGGAAATACAATGTTCCTCGGTACCACTACAGGAATGTCCGTTCTTGACATTTCTGTACCGCTTTCTCCACAATACAAAACATTTTTCACACATGCCCGGAGCTGTGATCCCGTAATCGTAGATGATACTCTGGCATATATTACCCTGAGGTCAGGAACAACCTGCGGAGGTACGCTGAATACACTTAGTGTGGTCAATGTTAAAAATATCATTTCACCTTCTCTTGTGGCAACATACTCGATGAAAGATCCGCATGGCCTGGGCAAGAACGGGGATCTGCTTTTTATCTGTGATGGTGATGCAGGTCTTAAGGTCTACGATGCATCCGATCCGAAAACNATCGGCACGCATCTCATTTATACTTACCCAAATATAAATGCCTACGATGTAATACCTGTCGGAAACGTGCTTGTCATGATCGGCGAGGATGGACTTTACCAATACGATTATTCAAATATTCAGAACATACATCTGCTAAGTTCCATCCTGGTTGTACATTTAGATTAGCATCATATAATTATGCGTCTAACTTCCTTATTGTTTTTTTTATTTCTGTTTCTCTCTTGCAGTTTGTACGGTCAAACGGAAATAACAGGAAATGTGACGGATTCGTTGAATAATCCCATACCTTTTGCTTCTGTATATCTCTCCAGAACTACTATTGGAACCCTTACATCCAACAATGGATCCTATGCGCTAAAAGTTCCTCAAAACGGAGCGTATGAATTGATTATATCGGCTNTAGGCTTTAAATCTTATTCTCAGAAGGTTTATACTGAAGGCAGGAAGATTTCAATTAATGCAAAGCTCTCCNTACAATCTGTAATTTTAAAAGAGGTAACTATCAGTTCCAGAGATAAAAACCGGCTGGAAAATTATTCCCGTTTCAAAAGAATGTTCCTGGGGGAAACCATTAACTCCCAGAGCTGCAGGATTGAGAATCCTGAGGATCTTAAGCTCAATTTTGATTTCGATAAAGGGATATTGAAAGGCTATTCCCTGAAACCCCTCCGGGTGGTAAATAAAGCATTGGGATATACTGTGATTTATGATCTAATGGATTTCAGCTTTGATAATAATTCCGGAGTNTTAAGATTTTCCGGAAACCATTATTTTCAACCTCTTGCTGGAACCAAATCAAGCAATAAGAGATGGACACGAAACCGGTTAAGTGCATATTATGGTTCAAGGATGCATTTTCTGAGAACCCTGTTTACTGATTCTATGTTAAATCAGGGTTATAAAATCTTTGAAGCATCTGAGATTGATACATTAAAAAATAAGCTGACACTGATTACTCCGCTTCCCGTGAGTGAGGTCATTTTTTCCGAAAACAGAGACAGCATAAGCCTCTTTCATGATAAACCTTTATCGATTTATTACCGGGACGAACATTCCGANCTTTCTCAAAGTCTCACGGGTTTTCAACCCCGCGAATTTGTCAGTAAGATAATGTTTACAGATACCGTGACAATTTTTTCAAATGGCTATTATGGTGATTCATATTCAATTACATGGGAGGGAAAGATGGCTGATGAGAGAATCGCTGATATGCTTCCATTTGATTTCCAGCCATATAAAGCCGAAACTAAAAAAACAGGTTCTGATCCAAACATTTCTCCTATTGAAGAATACCTTCTTTCAATGCAGGATTCTATAGGCGATGACCAGGTCTTTGTCCAACTTGACAGGAACATGTACAAGCCAGGAGATACCATTTTTTTCCAGGCTTTTATAAGAGACAGGTCTACCGGTGAATTTAAAACAAACAGCGTCTCATTATATGCTCTTCTTTTCAATGAGAAACATGGGATGGCAGATAGTGCCAGGTATAAAATTGAAAACGCAATGGCGCCGGGGTGGATGATCGTTCCGCATGATGCAGAGCCAGGCAAATATCATTTTACGGCTTTCACAGGTTTGATGCAGAATTACAATCCTTCTGATGCATTCCAGCTCGATCTGAGAGTGAAACAGGTTAAAAGAGAAACCGGGAAAACCGTAAAAGAACCAACCAAAGAAACTACCAATACAACTGACACAATACCCGGTGATCAATTAATTGATGTAAAGTTTCTTCCAGAGGGCGGCCATCTTGTTAAAGGACTGGAGCAGCGTGTTGGCTTCAACGCTGTGAATATCACTGGTAATCCTGTTTATATAGAAGGGCTGTTAAAGGACTCTTCCGGCATAACTCTGGATACAATCAGGTCAGGATCNTATGGTCCGGGATTGTTTACCTGCAAATCACAACCCGGAATGTACGTAGAACTGAAAGCAGGAGAGGTAAAAGAAAAAATCTGGAGTTTGCCGGAACCTGATATGAAAGGGATCTGTTTAAGCGTGAAGAAGGCAGGCGACAGAAAATTTGCTGTTGAAGTTCAGTCTTCAGATTATAATGGAGAACATTTCATTCTTTCAGGGGTAATGAATGCAACCCAGGTTTTTTCGGAGGAACTTGCACTCGACAAGAAGCAGCGGATCATGGTAAATACCGATCAACTCTCTTCCGGTGTTGTGCAGCTGACACTTTTCACAAAAAATTTGCAGCCGCTGGCAGAACGATTGTTTTATGTAAACCCGGATAAACGACTTAAGTTTAATTTATCGGCAGGTTCTTCTTTTTACAGACCCGGGGAGGAAGCTGATCTTACTCTATCCTTAACCGACGGACTGGGTCAGCCACAGGAGGGGGTTTTTTCCATATCAGTTTCTGATTCATTGTCGGGGCGTGATACACGGATATATGTCCCCGGGATTGGGTATACATTTAACTTCAGTCCATACTTTCCGGCAAACCTGCCTTCAAAAGTACTGACTCAGGGACTCGAAAATATTCATGATGAGGATCGTGATCTTCTCCTGATGGTTTATGGATGGTGCAGGTATAACTGGGATTTTAATAAGGCAAAATCCGTATCTGGCGATTTTACCAATTACGAATTACTGAAGATGAAGATCCTTTATTCCAGGAAGAATGACAGAACCGACAGGCGGCTCGACCTGGTCTCACTTGAAGGTCCCTCAATAAAGCATCTTCTGACAGACACACATGGGGAAATCTTTCTTCCACTGGATTCACTGCCTGATATTACCAGATCAGTAACCCTGATGCCCGATCCAAGGAATAAGAAGAGAGTCAGGGGAGCAATGTTAAGTGTCCCTTATAATCAAAGGTTTTTTAAAAGTCGCGGGCTTTATATTTACCAACCTGAAATTACTGGCTATGATTATAGCATTCCTGTTAATAATAAAAAATATACTCTTGGTGAAGATATGATTGAAATTCCCGAAGTAGTAATTAAGGGGCATTTAGGAAGCCAAAAGATCTATCACGATAAATATGAGGAGACATACCAGTATGCGGAAGTCAAAAGTTTAGATTATAATCTTTTGTGGTCGTCTTTTTCAATGGAGGATGCGATACGCAGACTGATCAGTCCTTTCATGATGACAGACAATTATATTGTGTTAAGACCCCCCAGATCATTTTTGGGTGGTCCTGCTACGGCACTGATCATCCTTGACGGAATGCCCATATATTCGGAAGGATGGCCATCAATAAAGTCGATTTCACCAAGTGAATGTACATCGCTGACAATCCTTCCCGGGGGGCAAGGTTTTTACCAATATGGGGAAGCTGCTGGCGGCGGAATTATCTTTGTTAATACGAGGAGCAGTGATCCTTCATTACAGAGAATTCATACAGCGTGGAAATTACAGAATTCAAAAGATAAAATGCTTTTGCCTATAAGCATTTACCGTTCGGGGGTTGAGTTTTATTCTCCTTCCAAAGTGAATATTGAATCTGATCCGATGCTCGGAAGCCGCTCAACGATATTCTGGGATCCCCAGGTTTATTTCAACGGGAAAGATCCGGTGCATATTAAATTTACTAACCTGAAACGACAGGGACCGGTGATAATTACCGTTAATGGTGTGTCATTCAATAATTTATTCGGTACAGGCAAATCGAGCTACCAGGTGTCTGAAACCAGCGGACAATAGTTCCATTTGATCCCGTTACACCTCAATACTTTTCACCGTTGCACCTTTGTACCATTGTTCCATTGCACCGTTGTACCGTTGTACCTTTATAATTTATTTTCATTCTAAATTATCAACTATGACATTTGTAAGCTTTTTTTAAAAAGTATTGTTATTAATTTCACACTCGAAAAAATAGGCTCTATTAAACCAAAATAATAAATAATTAATTACCTAAAAACCAAATTAAAATGTATCAGGTAGGAAATCTTGTAAAGGAATTATCCGACAAGCATGGTCGTGAACGAGAGAGTCTTATGCCTATACTCCAGGGTATAGTTGAGAAGCATAATTATCTCACCGATGAAGCTATGGTTGAAGTTGCCAGGGAGCTTGANATCTCTGCTGCAGAAGTTTATGGGACAGCTTCATTTTATACTTTTCTCGATACATCAGTAAGAGGAAAGTATGTCATCAGGATTTGCAAGACAATAACATGCTCAATGAAAGGCAAGGCTGAGATTATTCAGACTCTTGAAGATATGCTTAAGATCAAAATCGGGGAGACTACAAGCGACAGGCAGTTCAGCCTTATCGAGACCAACTGTATTGGCTGGTGCCATAAAGCTCCGGCAATACTTATTAATGAAATACCTTATACCGANCTTACTCCGGAAAAGGTGGTTGAGATTATAAAAGGTTATATGCAAAAAAAATAATAACAGGGATTCATGGAAAACAAAGGGCTAAGTAAAGTCGATCTTATATTCGAAAAAGTCGATCCAAAGGAGGTTTTGATAAAAGCCTTCAAAATGACAAGTGATGAAATTATTAAGCAGATGCTTGATTCAGGTTTGAAAGGGCGCGGTGGCGCAGGATTCCCTACGGGGCTGAAATGGAAATATACTGCAGCTGAGAAGGAGCCGGTAAAGTATATAGTTTGCAATGCTGATGAAGGAGAGCCTGGAACATTTAAAGACCGTGAAATCCTCGACAAAGTATCATACAAAGTATATGGAGGAATGGCGATTGCGGGCAAAGCAATCGGCGCCCGTAACGGGATCGTTTATCTCAGGGGAGAATACAGGTTTCTTCTTCCCCAGCTTATGAAAGAGCTTGAGTCATTTCACAAGATGATTTCTGAAATAGGATATGATTTCAAAATAAACTATTGTCTTGGCAGCGGAGCTTATATCTGCGGTGAAGAAAGCGCACTCTTTGAATCAGTGGAGGGCGGCCGCGGAGAACCGCGAAACAAACCTCCTTACCCGACTTCATCAGGTGTATTCGGAAAACCTACATCAATCAACAACGTTGAAACCCTTGTGACAACCATGATGATCATCAAACATGGTGCTGCAAAATTTACCGAACTTGGAACAAAAGATTCACGCGGCTCTAAAGTATTTTCAGTTTCCGGCGATACTCCTACTCCCGGGATCTTTGAGCTTGAGCTGGGTATGACCGTGCAGCAGTTTGTAAATGAATTTGGTGACGGCGATACGAAGGCAGTCCAGGTTGGAGGTGCTTCTGGTTTNTGTGTTCCCAGGAAAAAATTTCAGAATACAATTATCGGTTTTGAAGGTGTGCCTACAGGCGGTTCAATGAAACTGTTCAACAGCTCACGGTCAATGTACAATGTTCTGCATAATTATCTTGATTTCTTTGCAGAAGAGTCTTGTGGACAATGCACACCTTGCAGGGTTGGCTGCCANCAATTGCTCAAGGGTGTTGAGAAAGTCAAAAAGGGAGAAGCAAAATCGACATATCTTAATGAGCTTATCAAACTGGCCGATACAATGAAAATAGCTTCAAAATGTGGACTCGGACAGTCTGTCGGCAACGCATTCAGGACTATTGTCGAGAACTTCAGGGAAGAAATCATTTACTAACTAATAATATTTCGAAATAATGATAAATCTGAATATAAATAACCAGAGAGTTTCCGTACAGCCGGGTACTACCGTTCTTGAAGCTGCCAGGAAACTGAATATCAAAATTCCTACATTATGTAACCACTCTGATCTTTGCGTAGCGGGAAATTGCAGGGTCTGTGTTGTAGAGCAGACTGGGGCAAGAACCCTTATTGCTGCATGCGCGATGCCGGTGTCTGAAGGTATGGATATCCATACAAACACCCTTAAAGTGAGAAATGCCAGGAAGCATATTGTTGAGCTGTTGCTTTCCGAGCANAGATCAGATTGTACCAAATGTTACAAAAACCAGAAATGCGAGCTGCAGGCCCTGGCCAATGAGTTTGCATTCGGAGATACAATCTTCCTTGATCTGGTTGAAGATCATCAGTATACAATTGACCGTTCATCGCCGTCATTTATTAAAGATGACAGCAAATGCATCCACTGCCAGCGCTGTGTGAGAACATGCTCCCAATTACAGCAAATATCAGCTATAGCAGTAGCAAATAAAGGCGCACATCAGAAGATATCTTCCTTTCACGACAGGCCGATGAGCCATGTGGTTTGCACCAACTGCGGACAGTGCGTTAACCGCTGCCCCACCGGAGCGCTTGTTGAGAAAACATATATCGACCAGGTTTGGGATGCAATATATGATCCTGAGAAGCATGTAATTGTCCAGACTGCTCCTGCTGTGCGGGTTGCTCTTGGCGAAGACCTTGGGTATGATCCGGGTGAGAGAGTTACAGGTAAAATGGTTACTGCACTCAGACAGCTTGGCTTTGATTCAGTTCTTGATACTGACTTTACAGCAGACCTTACAATTATGGAAGAGGGAACAGAGCTTCTTACAAGACTGAAGAAAATCCTTGTTGACGGGAATAAGGAACTTTCACTTCCAATGTTCACATCATGCTCTCCCGGATGGATAAAGTTTATTGAACATAAATACCCCGAGTTCCTTTCCAACCTCTCGACCTGCAAATCACCGCAGCAGATGTTCGGTGCGCTCGCCAAAACATATTATGCACAGAAACGTAAAATAGATCCTGCAAAAATAGTCTCGGTTTCAGTTATGCCATGTANAGCCAAAAAATATGAAGCCGACAGGCCTGAAATGAGAGCAAGCGGNTATAAAGACATTGATTATGTTCTTACTACACGCGAACTTGCTGTTATGATCAAGCAGGCTGGCCTTGACTTCAGGAACCTGGAATCATCAAATTATGATTCTATTATGGGTGATTCAACCGGAGCAGCGGTTATTTTTGGTGCGACAGGAGGCGTTATGGAGGCTGCTCTGCGAACTGCTTATGAAATAGTTACCGGACGTGAAGTTCCTTTTAAGAATCTGAATATAACCCCCGTTCGTGGAATGGAAGGTGTCAAGGAAGCGACGGTCAAGATTGAAGGTTGTACTGATGACTGGAAATTCCTTGAAGGTGCAGAGCTGAAGGTTGCAATCGCTCACGGCCTTGTTAATGCCAACAAGTTAATGAGAGAGGTGCGTGAGGGTAAATCGCCTTATCACTTTGTCGAGATAATGGCATGCCCCGGAGGATGTATCGGTGGCGGCGGACAACCCATCCCAACAAGCATGGAGATCAGAAAAAACCGGATGAAAGCCATCTACTCTGAAGATGAACACATGGTTCTCCGTAAATCGCATGAGAATCCCGATGTGATCGCTATCTACAAGGAGTTCCTTGGCAAACCTAATAGCCACGTATCGCACGAGCTTCTGCATACACACTACACTGAACGCGATAATTTCTAAGATAAAGCCGGCTAAACCCCGGCTTTTTTTTGCGNCAAAACTCCCCCTTTCAAGGGGGCTGGGGTATGTATAAAACATTGTATAGTCCTGCAGGCAAGATATTTTAATAATATGTCTTACCTTAGTGTTGATAAATATTTAATTCCTATTATCATGGAAACTCAGTTTACTTGGAAGAACAGGTTTTTCAGGAGCGATTACGAAATATCCCGGTATGATGGCATTGCCGGTGAACTCAAAAACATTGGATGGAAAAGGAAAGCAGCCGGGGAATTAAATGGTAAAAAAGTGCTGTTTGAAATTAAGGGGTTCTTCGATAAGGACTTCCTGATCTCCAATCCCGACGATAATTCACTCATTGGAAAAATAGTCTTTAATACATGGAGAACAAAAGCGACAATCACAATCCTTGACAAGGTATATAATTGGCATTACGATAATTTTTTTCATACTAAATGGAGCATCTCCAATGAGAATGGAAACCTTGTGAAATACGAATCGCATTTCAAGAATGGCGATGTAAATTCCTTTGTGAGTGATGAGATTTTGATTCTTGCAGGACTTTATATCAGGAAATACCTGCAACAGAGGGCTGCCGCATCAGCCACAGCCGCAACCTAGGAGTTGTCATACTATCGTGCGATCATGCAATCGTACAAGAATTTGATTCATAAGAACTTTTAACTCTAAGTACTTTAGGCACTCTAGTCACTTTATTCACTTTCCTTGAGAAAAATAATTCATATCGACATGGACGCTTTCTTCGCGTCCGTTGAACAGCTCGATAACCCTGAGCTGAGAGGAAAGCCTGTGGCAGTAGGCGGGAGCGGTGAGAGACATGTTGTTGCTGCAGCCAGCTACGAGGCGAGAAAGTTCGGCGTAAGATCGGCTATGCCTTCTGTAACTGCGAAAAGACTCTGCCCTGACCTGGTTTTCGTCAGGCACCATTTTGAAAGATATGAGGAGATTTCTTCCATGGTTTTCGAAATATTCAGGAAGTATACCGACATAGTGGAACCACTCTCAATCGATGAAGCTTGAGGATGTTAAGATCAGGCTCCTTGGAATAAGCATCTCAAACCTTGAATCGGAAAATAATGAGGAAACCCAATGCACCTGTTTGATGATGGGGAGAGTAACTAACCTTACCAATTATTAATTGTTGTCAAGTTCTGTGCAGAAACCTTTAAAAAATTCATCCAGGAGCATATATCTTGCTTTGTGTTTTCTGACAAGTTCCGGATAGCGGGTAAAGTTCAGGCTAAAATTTTTAAATCTCTTTTTTGCATTTTCCCTGGCCATCTGACCTAATTTCCCGGGCTGAATGCCTCTTGCAAGATAAATTTCAATATACCTGTAAATCCCGGTATACCCGAATGCATCAAGATCATCAGCGGCAGAAAGCAAGATGAGCAACCTGTTATTTGCCGGTGAATCTAAATACTCTTTATTGTCATGATTATCAATTGCTTCCAGGACATTCTGGTAATCTGACATATCAAGGCTATTCTCATTAAGGAATTGTTTGCACAGACTTCTGCTATGTTGGCCATGCCTGTCGCCAGGATCTACTGCCATTCCAATATCATGAAGATAGCATGCAATCAGAAGTTTTTCAACGAATAAATGATCCCTGTTGATCTCCTCAGGAGCGACATTTTGGAGTAATTCCCTTGCGTATTTCCACACCCGCCTGTGATGTGAGAGATCGTGTGACCAGAGCTTTGTTTCTCCCCATTTCTCAAGGAAAAATGTTTCAAGTTCAGGAAGATACTTTTTTTCTGTTTCGTAAATAGAATTAATAATGTTCATTACTTAAATATAATATCTTGATATATAATGATTTTCTTTGTGTCCCTTCGCGTTTTCCTTTGTGTCCTTTGTGGTCAATATTTATTTTACCACAAAGTAACACGAAGGATATCACAAAGACGCACTAAGGAATTCAGAATGATTAAAATAAAAAAAGCAAAAGACATTGTCTTTTGCTTTTGAACAGGCATAAGTCTTGCTATCAGTCATGCATCATCTTCTCTGCCAGGTCTAGAATAGTG